>Ga0265316_10005428_pt1 | contig 12389 bp, 7 predicted proteins | sample 4522metaG_FD_202092 | JGI IMG/M metagenome (GOLD analysis project Ga0265316, IMG submission 202092) | Rhizosphere microbial communities from Carex aquatilis grown in University of Washington, Seatle, WA, United States - 4-5-22 metaG | ecosystem: Host-associated > Plants > Roots > Rhizosphere >... | reverse complement strand
CTCGGGTGAAGGTGGCCATGGCCGCCCAGATAGCCGCAGCCCAAGCCGCCCTCCGCCCACGATATCGTGGCGGGCCACCCGTGCAACGAAACTGGTGTTGGCAGAGCCCACCGCAGATGTGATGCTCGCGTGCCTCTTCGGTTACCAACCGGCGCGTGAAAATCCTTGTCGCAATCAGTATCCAGCGGTTGTGACCCTGGTCTTGCGTGCTAGGCTGGGCATTGTGATTTCGGGGGGAACTGTTTGCGTTGAAGCGCCGGGCGAGCTCGCCTATCGCTACGTCATCCTCCGAGCTGTAGCAGCTGTCTGCAAAATTGCATTCAGCGATGTGTGCGGCCGAGACGCTTCTTCCGAGGGATTCACCAGCCAGGTCATTTCTGCGGTCGGCGAGGCCTTCAACAACATCGCGCTCCACTGTTACCGGGATCGCCCTTCGAGCATCGTAAGAGTACGAATGTTGATCGATTCCAGCGTATTGCGGCTGACCATAGAGGACTCCGGGGCGAGCTTCGATCCGTTCACGGCCCGGCTGCCTAACTTCGACGCGCTGCCGGAGTCGGGACTGGGCATCTACATCATTCGGTCGCTCATGGATGAAGTGGCCTACACACCCGGACGGCCCAATGTCTTGAGCTTGAGCAAGAAGATTCGTGAGTGTCCGGCGGGGTTACCGATGTTGTCAGGCAAGGGGACGGAAGATGGATTTCTCCACGAGTAGGTCGGACGGCGTAGTAATTCTGCACATCAAGGGGGAGCTGGACGCGGTGACGGTGGCCGAGATCCGTCCGGCCATAGACGCCTTGGTTGCGGAACGCCCCCAGCGCGTCGTCGTCGATGTTGCACACCTGCGGCTCATCGATAGCTCGGGCGTGGGGGCGCTGGTGTTCCTCTACAAGCATGCCAGGGAGTACGGAGGTGTGGTGACTGTGCAAGGCTTGCGCGATCAACCCCTGTCGATTTTCAAATTGTTACGTCTCGACCACGTTCTCGCTGCGTGAGGGCCTACCGGCTGTGCCACCGGACGACCGACCCATGACAGGCTTGCTGAATCAGCCGTGGTGCAGGGCGATCCTCATCGCGCTACTTGTCTCAGCCGGTGCGTGTGTCAAGGCCGATCTGGTATCCATCGCAGATGCTGGCGTGAATGCCGCCGACGCCGCGGATAGCGGCCACGATTCCGCCAACCCAAGAGACGCCCGAGGCGCCGCGGACTCGGACCCCGGACCGGAGGTGAGCTGTCCCGTTTCCAGCGTGAGCCTTTGCACGCCGCAAACAGTGGTACCGTGCGATCCGGTCTGCCAGACGGGCACGTGCGATTGGTGCACACAGAAATGCACCTATGTTTTCGATGGCGCTGCGGCCCAGCCGACCTGCTCCAGCCGCGGCCAGAAGATATTTCCCCAGGCCTGCGCCGCCAATTCCCCTGGCTCTTCCAGTCAGCACGATGACTGCGCCCCGGGATATCTCTGTCTCGCGCCCACCATCGGAGACAACTTCACTTACTGCTTCGGGCTTTGCGCCAGCGCAGCAAACTGCCCGTTCGGCGTGGCTTGTGGCCAACGCAAACTCTCAGCGGCTGGCGGGTTGGTCGCTGTCTGTGATCCGCCCTACGACGTGTGCGGGGTGGGTGGAGGCTGCTGCGATCCCGTGGGTGGCAGCGGCTGTGCGACGAATCGGACTTGCCTGCTGGTTTCTCCTGACCCGGCATCAGGGCATAGCCGCACGGTCTGCGAGTTCAGCTATGGCGGCGGGCGGAATTCTTCAGCCTGCGACTCGTCGCGCGATTGTCTCACGAAGAACACTTGTGTCGCCGGCACCTGCCGTCAGGTGTGCAACAGCGTCTATTCTTGTCCCAACAGCGGGGACTGCACATTCTGGGGCCCTGAGTATGGCTACTGTCCAAACTGATCGTTCCAATTTGCAACACTCACAAGGTGTGACCGGCAGTCGTCAACAAAGGCAATTCCTGTTCTTTCAAGTGCGAGGGGGGGTCCGATGGGAGCTGATTCGTGGCGAAATACAGGGGGCGCGGCCAGGTCGCCTCGAGAGAAAAGCGCGGCCCTCTGCGGCGCACTTCTGGTTCTGGGCGCCGTTGCTTGCAAGCAAAGCAACCCCACACCGCCCGCCCTAGATGGCGGCGGGGACGCGCCCGCTGGGCACAAAGGCGACGCCAGAGCCCCGGATACGGCCCAGGAGCCAAACGCCTGCGCGACGGGCACGCCGAGCAAGTCCAAAGGAAAAGCCGAGTCTTGTACTTGCGATGGGGAATGCCAGAGCGGATTCTGCGTGGATGGGATCTGTTGTACTACAACCTGCGGGCAAACCTGCAAAGCCTGCAATCTGCCCAGTTCCCTGGGTGACTGTGCCTTCGTCCCTTCGGGCGTGAGGCCCAACGATCCCTTGGTCTGTGCGGCCAGCACGCCCGCCACCTGTGGCCACGATGGAACCTGCGACGGCAAGGGCGCCTGTCGCCTTTACCTGAAGGGCACGGAATGCAAAGCGGGCACCTGTGACGGCGACGGGGTGACCAGCATCCTCACCTGCGACGGCAACGGCCAGTGTGCCAACGCGATTTCGCAGACCTGCCCGCCCTACAGTTGCGATCCGGCCACCGATCACTGTGCCTTCAACTGCACAACCAACGCCCAGTGCGCCGTTGGACAGCAGTGCGTGGCCGGAAGCTGCGGCCAGAGCTCCAACGGCGCCGCGTGCAAGACCGACGCCGGGTGTTCCTCGGGCTTCTGTGTAGACGGCGTGTGCTGCAACGTCGCGTGCAGTGGCGCGTGCGTATCGTGCAACCAGACTGGATCGGTGGGCCACTGTACCTTCATCCCGGCGGGCCAACCCGACCCTACCTGCCAGGCTACGGATCCCACGACCTGCGGCAACACCGGCCTGTGTGATGGATTTGGCTCGTGCACACTCTACCCGGAGAACACGGTGTGCGGACCGTCCTCGTGCTCGGGCCTCGTCGAAAATACCCCCCGGACGTGCGACGGCCAGGGCACGTGCCGGGATCCTCAGCTTGTGGACTGCTCGCCTTTCCTGTGCGCCAACAGCGTGTGCGAGAATATCTGTACCAGCGACATTCAGTGCCAGACCGGCCACCAATGCGTGTTGCAAAGCAAGAATGGCGTGAGCCTCGGGGTCTGCGGCAAGCGCAAGAATGGGCAACTTTGCGCGGATTCCACCGAGTGCGAGTCGGCCCAGTGTGTAGACGGCGTATGCTGCGAAAGCAGCTGCGCCGGTGCCTGCCAAAGCTGCAACCTGCCCGGATCGCCCGGCCAATGCCTCAACGTGGCCAGCGGCGCTCCCGATCCACGCAACACTTGTAATGACCGAGGCGTGGCTTCTTGTTCGACCAACGGAGTATGCGACGGCAACGGAGCCTGCCAGACCTATCCAGCGGGCATCGACTGTGGACCAGAAAGCTGCGTGTCCGGCGTCCACACCCCACCCTCCACCTGCAATGCCGCGGGCCAGTGCGTGGCCTCGCGCTCGCTCGCTTGCAACCCGTACCTGTGCAACGGCGACGTTTGCTATGCAAGCTGTACCAACGACAAGCAGTGTGTGTCCGGGAAGTTCTGCGTGAACTCCTCGTGCGGCCCCAAGCAGTCGGGGCAGCCTTGCAGCAGCGCAGCCGAGTGCCAGTCGGGGTTCTGCGCCCAGGGCGTGTGCTGCGAAAACGCCTGCACCCAGGCGTGCATGGCCTGCAACCTCACCGCCACGCCGGGGCGCTGCATGGCCGTGGCCGACAAGGCCCCCGATCCCCAGGGCAAGTGCGCGGTGACCACCTCCCCGTCCTGTGGCACGACGGGAACCTGCATCAGTGGCGCGTGCGCCTACTATGACAACGGCACGAACTGCAGGGCCGCCGTCTGCGCAGCTGCGGCTTCGGCCACGCCGACCTCGAAATGCGATGGCAAGGGCACCTGCGTGACGCCAACCAACCAAGACTGTGGTGATTTCGTGTGTAGCGCCGGTGCCTGCGATACCACCTGCACCAAGGATACGGACTGTGTCGCGCCCAACACCTGCTCGGTGAACAATTCATGCGGTTTGAAAGTGAATGGCGCTGCGTGCACCGCAGCCATCCAGTGCCAGAGTGGCTTCTGCACCGAGGGAGTGTGCTGCAACACCGCCTGCGCCGACGCTACCTCTGGAGGCCTGTGCATGACCTGCAAAGGCACTTCGACCAGTCAGGCTGGTACTTGTTCCTTTGTGGACTCAGGGGCAGCCGATCCGCGTGCCCGCTGTAGCAAGAGCACCGCCAGCAGCGGCGACTGCAGCAACGATGGCACGTGCAACGGAGCCGGTGCCTGCCGGCCGTGGTCAAGCAGCACCGGCTGTCGCCTGGAGAGCTGCACCAACAGCAGCACGGCCGGCACCCACACCCCTGCCGCCAAGTGCGACGGTGCCGGAAAATGCCCAGCCGCCAATTCGGCGAACTGTGGTTCGTACTTTTGCAATCCGAGCAGCCCGACCTGCCTAGTCAACTGCACGGCTGACCACGACTGCACGAACGGCTTGTCTTGTGTGCTCAGTCATTGCGGCACCAAACTGGGCCCCGGCGAAGACTGCAAGGCCGATAGCGACTGCGCGGCCGGCGTGTGTTCCGCCGAGGGCGTATGTTGCGATGCCAAATGCGCTGGCGGGTGCCAGAGCTGCAAACTTTCTGGCACGTTTGGTGTATGCACCAATTTGGCGGCGAGCAGTACGCCACGCGACGCCACCACGACAACCACCGGCACATCGACCACCTGCCGTCCTGCCGCCGCAGCCGGCGCTTGTGGCAACACCGGCCAGTGCGACGGCCACAATGGGTGTGAGCAACGCACGACCTGCAACCCCGCCATCACTTCTTGCCCCAGCGACGCGCACAGTCAGTACAACACCGTCGGTCAGTGCACTTACACTTCCACGTCCTCGACCTGCAATCTGCAGACCCAGACCTGCGGCACGGCCGGATACTTGTGCGTGGCGAGTGGGAGCACCTATGTGTGCGGCAACAGCACCACGGGCTGCACCTCCGACTCGGGTTGCGACACAGCCAACGGCTATAGCTGCATTAGCAAGAAATGTTCAAAGCGGGCTCAGAATGCAGCTTGCACGGCGTCCAACCAGTGTTCGACTGGAAATTGCGTACCGAGCGCAGCCAGCAGCGGTGCGAGCAGCATCTGCTGTGGAACCGGTTGTCCCGCCAATGGCGCGCCCAAGTGCGGAACCAACAATCAATGTGCGACGGGCGGCGCTGCGTGCGTCGATCCTTTCGGCCAAAACTGCGGCGCTGCGGTCTGTCTGGCCACGACTCCTCCCTCCGTGACTCCCGCCGCAACCTGCGGCCACGACGGGACCTGCCCTGTGCCGGCCGCCGTGTCGTGCGGCGGATTCAACTGTTCCGGCGGTGCCTGTCTCAACACCTGCACAGTGGGCACGAATGCCGGATGCACCTCGGGCTACTACTGCTCCGGCGGAACCAGCTGTCTGCCCCAAAAGGTCGCTGGTACAAGCTGCAGCGCTGCCGCCGAATGCCAAAGCGGAAACTGCGTGGCCAGTGCCACTGGGAGCGGCAGCATTTGCTGTGCCACCAGCTGTCCTGCGAGTGGCTCGCCCAAGTGCGGAACCAACAATCAATGTGCGACGGGCGGCGCTGCGTGCGTCGATCCTTTCGGCCAGAACTGCGCCGCTGCAGTCTGTCTGCCCACAACGCCGCCGTCCCTGACGCCGGCTGCAACCTGCGGCCACACTGGCACGTGTAGCACCCCGCAGACTGCGTCGTGCAACGGTTTCAACTGCTCCGCAGGAAGCTGTGTCACCGTCTGCACCGTGGGTAGCAATGCGGGCTGCTCATCGGGGTACTACTGTTCGGGCGGAACCAGTTGCCTGCTGCAAAAGACCGTTGGCGCCAGCTGCAGTGCAGCCGCCCAGTGCCAGAGCGGGAACTGCGTGGCCGGTGCGGCCGGCGGCAGCATTTGCTGTGCGACCGGATGTCCTGCCAATGGCGCGCTCAAGTGCGGAACCAACAGTCAGTGCGCTGCTGGCGGCGCTGCGTGCGTCGATCCTTTTGGCCAGAACTGCGCCGCCGCGGTCTGTTTGGCCACGTCGCCACCGTCTTTGACGCCGGCTGCGACCTGCGGCCACGACGGGACGTGTCCGGCCCCACCCACCGTGTCGTGCGCGGGCTTTAACTGCTCCGGCGGGAGCTGTCTCAGTACGTGCACGGTGGGCACAAATGCCGGGTGCGCGGCTGGTTACTATTGTTCGGGCGGGAACAGTTGCTTGCTCCAGAAGACCTCTGGCTTGGCCTGTGGCTCCCCCGCAGAATGCCAAAGTGGCAACTGCGTGGCGAGCGCGGCTGGGGGGAGCAGCATTTGCTGTGCGACGAGCTGTCCTGCCAATAGCGCGTTGAAGTGCGGCAACAACAATCAGTGTCTGGCTGGTGGCGCCGGTTGCGCTGATCCCTTTGGCCAGACTTGCGCCATCTCGGTCTGTGTGGGCTCGACTCCGCCCTCGGTGACGCCTGCGGCGACTTGCGGCCACGATGGAAGCTGCCCCATCCCGGCGGCCGTGCCGTGCAATGGGTTCAGCTGTTCGGCCGGCAGCTGTGCCACCACGTGCACAGTTGGCACGAATGCTGGGTGCGCATCGGGCGACTACTGCTCGGGCGGGACCAGTTGTCTGCCGCAGAAGATCGCTAGCGCGAACTGCAGTGCTTCCGCCGAGTGCCAAAGCGGCAATTGCGTGGCGAGTGCGGCTGGCGGCAGCAGCATTTGCTGCGCCACGAGTTGTCCGGCCAGCGGCACAACAAAGTGCGGAAACAATGATCAGTGTGTCGCGGCCGGTACCGGATGCGTTGATCCGTTCGGACAGACGTGCTCGGCTGCGACTTGTTCTTCCACGACGCCGCCCTCGGCGATTTCCGCAGGAACCTGTGGCCACACTGGAGCCTGCGCCGTTGCAGCCGTGTCGTGCAAGGGGTTCACCTGTTCGGCCGGCAACTGTGCCACCTCGTGCACGCCAGGCACGAACAGTGGCTGCATTCAGGGCTACTACTGCGACGGTGCCGCCTGCCAGGAGGGGTCCTGCGCGAGCGGCCCGGGGTGCGCCTCCGGGTACGTCTGCTCTTCAGAAGGAACCTGCATCGTGACCGGCAGCAAGGCAGACGGCGCCACCTGCTCGTCCGGTGCCGAGTGTGTCAACGCAAACTGCGTCAGCACCGGTGGCAGCAAGATCTGCTGCCACACTCCGTGTGCGGACGCACCCTGTGCCAGCACGGCGTTCTGTGCGAGCGGTGGAGCCTCATGTGGCACACACGCCAACCAGGCGTGTGGAGTCTGCGTCGACAGCGCGCACGCCAGCGTGGGAACCTGCGATGGTCTCGGTGGCTGTGTCCAGGCTTCGTCGACATCATGTGTGGCTGGCTATCTTTGCGTGACTCGTCTCAACGCGTGCGTGTCCCCGGGCAGCTGCGTTTCTGACGCCGATTGCGACACGGTATCGGGATACCACTGCAGCGCGGGCAATTGCACGACAGGGCCCTGATACTGTTACGATAGCGGGCTGCGCAGATCTTGCGTCTCGCCCCGTGCGCCATGGCGCTTGGGGTATCCGACACGCCTAGCTGGGCATCAGAAAGGCATGAGCGGGGGACGACGCATGACAGGCTGTAGGGGGGCTGAGGCGTGAGGAAGGTTCGAACCCAACCTCTGAGTCCGGCCGAGACGGTCCTGCGGGCGGGGCAGCTGATAGATGGCAAGTACCGCGTCGAACATCTGCTTGGGCAGGGGGGAATGGCAGCCGTGTGGGCTGGTACCAATGAACGCACCGGAAAGCGATTCGCCCTCAAAGCCATTCGGCAGTCCTTGGTGTCCGCCCCCGAAGCGCAGCAGCTTCTTCACAGCGAGGCCCTCGCGGCAAGCCGCGTGAATCACCCCAATGTCGTGACGGTATTTGATGTCATCAAACACGAGAGGATGACCTGCATCGTGATGGAGCTGCTCGAAGGAGAGACGCTTGACAGCTACCTCGCTCGCAACGGATTCATTCGCGCCGAAGAGGTCAGCACGCTGCTCTTGCCAGCCATGCGGGGAGTGGCGGCTGCCCACGCACAGGGCGTGATCCACCGCGATCTCAAACCGCAGAACATCTTCATTTGCATCGAGTCCGACGGGCGCGTCGTGACGACCAAGGTGTTGGATTTCGGCATTTCGGTCATGGTGGAACAAGTGATGGACTCCGGGACTGGTTCTGTCCCAGGACTGATGCTGGGCACGCCCACGTATATGTCCCCTGAGCACATTTCGGGCGTGATTCGCCTCGATGGACGCGCCGACGTGTACGGTTTCGGCGTGTTGCTGTACGAAGCGCTGACGGGCCAGGTTCCGTTCCCGGGTGAGCCGGGGCCTGCCCTCTTTCAGCAAATCGCCAACCAACCCGCTCCGTCCGTGACACTGTTTCGTCCTGACTTGCCGACTGGTCTTGTGCACATCATCGAAACGGCCATGTCCAAGGAGCGCGACCAGCGCTACTCGAGCATGAATTCGATGGTGAGCGCGCTTGAACGCGAACTGCCGCCACCCAAAGCGCTGGCGGGGGTGCCCGCAGCTTTCCGGCATCAGCCCCTGGCGACCCATTCCCAGCCCGGAGCAGAGGCCGTCCCAAGAACGGAGGGGTCCGCGCAGGAGACGAAGTTCCTATTCGGGGTTTCTTTGCAACCGGAGCGCCTGGAAAGCACCCCGACTGGGGCGCTCGGCGATGCATTCGACAACGTCTGGGGAGAAGAGAGCGGCAACGCTGAGACGGACAATGAGGCATTGAATGATGGCTTGGATGAAACTGCGCTCCTGCCAGATCTCGATCCAACCCCCGTTGTCCTGCGTTTGCGACGCGCACCCCGCGGAGAAACCTTTGGCTTTGCATGGCTCTCACGTCTTCGTGGCTGGCGCGGAGCGGTTGCTGCTGGCGCCGCCGCTGTGCTCGTCCTGGTGGCGTGGCTGGCCGTGCGAGGCGGTCGTCCGGTACAGGCCGCGGCCCTAAGTCCGGTTGCCAAACCTGCGCCGCTGGCGAGCGAAATCGCCACGCCACAGCCCATTCCGGTGCGCATCGCGAACGTTCATCCCGTGGCGGACCTGAGCGCCATTCGCGCATCCGCGAAGTCCGCAACACCCGATGCCGACGGTCTGTCGGTCGAGGATTTCCTAGAAGGCCTGTATGTGCCACCTCGGCCCTCGCAAGGCATCCAACGCTGTGAGAAACAATTTGGCGCCGGCGGGCCGGCTGGCCTCTGCGTGGCCAAGACGCCGACTCGCGCAAACTGGGGTTACCGAAATGGGAAGGAAGGGAGTTCACATGCGAGTACTTGCACTATTTTTGGGCACGGGGATCTTGGTTGCAGCGGCCTGCAGCAGCAGTGGCAGCAGCGGCCTCGGCGGAAACAGCGCAGGAGCCGGCGGGAGCGTCGGCGGCGTTAACGGTGCCGGCGGTGCCAGCAGCATCGGCGGCAAGAGTAGTGCTGGCGGCGGCAGCAGCGCCGGGAATAGCGGCGTCCATGGCGGCAGTACTGGCGTGCTCGGCGGCAGCACTGCCAGCCTCGGCGGCAGCACGGGCACGACGAACTCCACCGGACGCAACTCGGTGACTGGCCAATGCACGGGCTCGACATCTTGTCCTGGCGAGACCGCCTACGAGCAGTGCCTTGAAACGGCATGCGACACCCAGCTCAAAGCAACCCTTGGCAACGGCTATGCTAGCGGGAGTTTCTCTGGTCCGTGCGGGCCATACACGACCTGCGAGCAAGCCTGCCCGTGCGATGCGACAAAGACGACCTGCGATACTAACTGCTACACGACCCACGTGCTAGGCAACACGAGCTGTCTTGCGGCGTTCCAGGTCTTGGAGACATGCATCCTCGGCGCACCATGCACGACCCCTGCCTGCACGACTGGGACCGACACCAGCACGGCGACACTCACCAATACGGCGACACTCACCAATACCGCGACACTCACCAATACCGCGACACTCACCAACACCGCGACACTCACCAACACCGCGACACTCACCAACACCGCGACACTCACCAACACGGCGACCCTTACCAACACCAGCACCAACACAGCGACCACAAACTGCGTGGCGCTTGCAAGCTGCTGCGACGTTCTCGTGGCTGGCGCCCAGGGCGCCGCCTACCAGCAGACCTGTTCGCAGCTGACCAGCTATGGCGACGCCGTGTGCCTGCAAGTCCTATCAGGGTGGCAACAAGCCGGCCTGTGCAAGTAGATAGATAGACCGCGGCGGGCTTGCCAGTCGCCAGCCGCGGCGCATGGCCGCTGGCGGGGGTCCCCATGCCGTCCCCATTCGTGGCGAGTGCATAATCCTATCGAGAGGATTATGCTAGTCGTCGCGTGGACAGCATCACGTCCATCGGGACCCGACCAGAAAGGCAATGCGATGAGAAGACTGGTGGTCTTGAGTGTGTGGCTGTGGGGATTGCTGGCTCTGACCGGCACTGGCTGCAATAGCACAAGTTCGGCGCCGGCGGGGACTGGCGGCGCCACGTCTGCGGGCGGCACCGACACCGGCGCCCTCACGGGCGCATCAACAGCGATAGCCGGCTCGATCAGTATCGGCGGAACGTCCAGCGCTGGCGGAACGGCCACCGGCGGCATTATCAGCATCGGCGGAACCGTCAGCGTCGGCGGAACCTCCACCATCCTGGCCAGCAGCAAGACCGGTGGAACGCCCACGCCCGGCGGCGCCACCAGCACGGGTGGCACCCCTGTCATCGGCGGCACTGTCAGCATCGGCGGAACCGTCAGCGTCGGCGGAACCGTCAGCGTCGGCGGAACCGTCAGCGTCGGCGGCACCACGAAGAGCGGAGGCACCGTCAGCGTCGGCGGCAGCACCAAAGCTGGCAGCACTGTCAGCACCGGGGGCACGGTCAGCACCGGCGGCGTGGCGACTGGTGGCACCAAGGCTGGCAGCACTGTCAGCACCGGGGGCACAGTCAGCACCGGCGGCGTGGCGACTGGTGGCGCCACCGGCGCAGCGGGCACGTCCGGAACATGCCAGCCCGCCACCTGCAACTCGCACAAGTGGGCGTGCTGGAAGATGCCGAACCCAACTGGTTCCGGTCTGCCCAACCCGGCAAGCTACACCGTCGCCAATGGCATCGTTCACGACAACGTGACCTGCCTGGACTGGCAGCAGGTCGAGTCAAGCACCAGCTACACCAACGCCGATGCAATCTCCTACTGCGCGAGCCTGGCTCTCGGTGGCTACAACGACTGGCGCGCCCCCACCCGCGTCGAGACGGAGTCCATCATCGACTGGACGCGCAGCCCGGCCATTGACGCTGCCTTCACCGCCGTGAGCGGGTTCCACAAGACCGGCTCGGACTGGATTCTCACCATCCGTCAAGCTGGCGCGGGCAAGACCTGCGGCGCGGCCGCTGCGGATCCTGACGCCGGGACAACCGCCGGTCCCGGCACCTGCGCCTGGGCCTTCAACTTCGGCGACGGCATCGTGAGCAACGCTTTGGCGGGCACCAGCGCCTCACGCATCCGTTGCGTACGCGGCAATGGCACCGGCGAAGCCTTCGACGCTCCGGCGGTGGCACCAACCAACCAATACACCGCCATCGACGCCGACCAGGTCCAGGACAACTACACCGGGCTCGTCTGGCAGAGAACCGGCAACTCCTCGGGACTGATCAGTTGGGATCAGGCGGTCACCTACTGCAGCAGCTTGACTCTGGGCGGGCAAACCTGGCGACTGCCCTCAGTGCGCGAGCTGGCCACCCTGGTGGACGAAGCCCAGGTGGCGCCGGCCATCAACCGCACCATGTTCCCCAGCACGCAGTACGGCGCGCGTAGCAACAACTGGTACTGGGCCTCGCACGCGCAGAGGGGCAGCACCACGGCCTGGTGGGGTCTCAACTTCGACGACGGCTTCACCGGATTCAACGCCGGGGCCACCAGCACGGACTGGAACTACTGGACCGTTGCCTGGGCCAAATGTGTGCGCTGACCACCGGCGTCGAAATACGTGAGAAGTCGGACCCAAGAGCCATCGGGCTAACCAGCGCTCTGGACACCGGCGGAGCAAAGGGGGATCATTATCCCCGAGGTTCCGATGAAGACCAACGTAGCAATGTTCCCCTCACTCTCCGTCGGAGAACTGCGCTTGCTTTCCGCCAGGGTAATAGTCACGGTCATCTGCGCGATGGGCGTATCAAGTGGCTGTAGCTCGTCGAGTTCACCTGCGAACATTCCAACGGCTGGAAACAGCGGCGGCCAATCGGTTGCCAATGCCGGAGCCAGTGGTTCGGCTGGAGCGGGCGGCGTTTCCAGCACCGGTGGCTTGACTGTTGCGGGCGGTATTCCCAACAC
>Ga0265316_10005426_pt1 | contig 12392 bp, 9 predicted proteins | sample 4522metaG_FD_202092 | JGI IMG/M metagenome (GOLD analysis project Ga0265316, IMG submission 202092) | Rhizosphere microbial communities from Carex aquatilis grown in University of Washington, Seatle, WA, United States - 4-5-22 metaG | ecosystem: Host-associated > Plants > Roots > Rhizosphere >... | reverse complement strand
GGTGCCGATGGCGGCGCCGTACGACCACAGCCCCTGGACCATCATGGCGGACTTGCCGCCGGCGAAGGCCGCCTGCTGCTGGTCCCAGCTCATCTCCTCCGCGTTGGAGTCCATGTTGGCGCGGTAGAAGTCGATGATCGAGAACAGCTTCTTGGTGTCCACCACGCCGTAGCTGGTCTTTCCCGCGTTCATGTCGTTCACGAACCTGGTGACGGGGATCCCCTTCTCCGCCAGGAGGTTGGTGTGCACCAGGGTGATGAAATGCCCGATGGACCAGTTCTCCTTGAGGAGCCCGGCGAACGGGGTCACCCCGTTGTCCTTCAGCGTCTTCACTACCCGCTCGAGCTCCCGGTAGGTGGCGGGCGGCTGCAGGTTGTACTTCGCGAAGATGGCCTTATTATAGATGATGCCGATGCCGGCGAAATCCATGGGCAGCGCCCACTGCTTGCCGTTCCACGTCACCGCGGCCTTGGAGGAGTCGATCACCTTGGACATGACCGGCATCTTCGACAGGTCGAGGACATAGCCCTTCTGCGCGTACTCGAACACGCGGGAGTAGGACTGCATCTGCAATATCTCCGACAGGGTGCCGGAAGCCGCGCGGGCGGACATGGTGGCGTCCGCGTCGTTGGGGACAATCAGCATGCTGATGGTGATGCCCGGGTTTTCCCTTGTAAACGCGTCGGTGAGCGACTTCAGCCCGGCCTGGATCTCCTGCTTGTAGTAGTACATCTCCAGCTTCTGGGCTGAAAGGGAACCCACCATGACAACCGCCAGGACGACCAGAACGAGAAATCTCTTCATGCCGTACCTCCTTGGGATTTGATCCCCCCGACTCTCAGGGGGTTGCGCTTTCCATCCCGATGATGTAACATTATGCAACCGGTTGCGTAAGTATAACGTGCCGGCCCCGGTTGTCAAGCGCGAAATCCGCAAGGGAGTTGCATGCGGGGGAAGAAGCGGGTCACGATATACGACATCGCGCGCCTCGCGGGGGTCGCCACCGCCACGGTGTCCCGCGTGATCAACGGCAAGCACGGCATCTCGCGTGAGACGCGGGAATCGGTGATTGCCGTCATGCAGAAGGAGCGCTATTTCCCCTCGCCCGCGGCTTCCGGCCTCCGCAAGAAGAGCACCCGGGAAATCGGGATCCTCTCGCCGTTCTTCATCGGGGACTTCTTCCTGAAGATCTTCGAAAGCCTCCACCGTGCGCTCAAGGACTTCGACCTCATCCTCTACAACGCCCAGACCCCCGCCAACCGCAGGGACGTCATCGACAGGATCATCGCGGAAGAGAAACTGTGCGCCCTGATCGTGGCCAGCACACCGATCCTCCTGGAAGAGGAGATGCTCGTCTCCGGCATGAAGATCCCCGTGGTCATGGTGGAGGCCCGCCATCCCTCGTACAGCTCGGTGGACTACGACCACCAGATCGGGGCCTTCAAGGCCGTGAGCTACCTGCTGGAGCTGGGTCACCGGGACATCGCGATCATCGGGGGGAAGCCCGAAACGCGGCTGTACTCCCCAATTGGCAAGGACAGGCTGAAGGGCTACCGCATGGCCCTGGCCACGGCGGGCATCGAGGCGCGGGATGAGTACGTGACGGCCGGCGAATGGACAAGCGCCGACGCCCAGGCAAGTGCGACCGCGCTGCTCAGGGGGGATTCGCCTCCCACGGCGATCTTTGCCACCTCCGACGTCCAGGCGGCGGGGGTCCTGATGGCCGCACGGGATCTCGGTGTGCGGGTGCCGAAGGACCTCTCTGTGGTCGGCTACGACAACATCCCGTTCGCGGAGTTCCTCTCTCTCACCACCATGTGGCAGCACCACGACCAGCTTGCCCGCAACGCGGCCACCCTCCTCATGGAGGAGCTGCGCACGGGGCATCGTGCGGGGGAGCGCGTCATCCTGCAGCCCGAGCTGGTGGTGCGCTCCTCCACCGCGTGCCCGGCCCGCGCCCGCACCGCGCGGGGGAAAGTCCGCGCGTGACCGCCGAGCGGGCCAGCGGGATCCTCCTCCACCCCACCTGCCTGCCGGGTCCCAACGGCATCGGCGATATCGGAGAGCAGGCCTTCCGCTTCCTGGAGTTCCTTTCGGACGCCGGGCAGACCTTGTGGCAGGTCCTCCCGCTTGGTCCGACGGGGTATGGTGACTCGCCGTATGCCTGCTTCTCTTCCTTTGCAGGCAACCCGCTGCTGGTCAGCCTTGCCGCGCTTGCAGAGAAGCGCCTTCTTCCCGCCGAGGAGCTTCAGAGCGCGCCCGCGTTTCCCGAGGGTCGCGTGGATTACGGCGCGGTCATCCGGTGGAAGACGCCCCTTCTCCGCAGGGCCGCCGTGCGCTTTCTCCAGTCCGTGCAGGGCGCGCGGAGAGACGACTTCGAGTCGTTTCGCGAGGCGGAGTCATGGTGGCTGAGTGACTTTTGCCTCTTCATGGCGATCAAGAGGGTCTTCAAAGGGGCCTGGAACCCGTCGTGGGACCGGGACATCGCGCTTCGGGAACCCTCTTCCATGGACCGGTACCGCAGGGAGCTCTCCGGCGACATCGCCGTGGAAGAGGTGATCCAGTTCTTTTTCTTTTCCCAGTGGGACGCCTTGCGTCGTGCCGCCGCGCAGAGGGGCATCCGCATCATCGGTGATCTGCCGATCTTCGTGGCCCCCGACAGCGCCGATGTATGGGCGCACAGGGATCTGTTCCTCCTGGACGCGAATGGGTCCCCGACCGCTGTGTCCGGTGTTCCACCGGACTACTTCGCCGCCACCGGTCAGCTGTGGGGCAACCCCCTGTACGACTGGGACGCCCTGGCTTCGCACGGGTTCGACTTCTGGGTGCAGCGCATCCGCGCCGCACGGCGGATGTTCGACCTTGTCCGCATCGATCACTTCCGCGGGTTCGAAGCCTGCTGGTCGGTGCCCGCGGGGGAGGCCACCGCGGAGCGCGGCTCGTGGGTGCCGGTGCCGGGGCGTGAACTGTTTCGGGCCATCGAGGCGGCACTCGGCCCGGTTCCGATCATCGCGGAAGACCTTGGCGTCATCACCCCGGAGGTCACCGCGCTTCGGGAGAGCCTGGGGTTTCCGGGCATGCGAATACTGCAGTTCGCCTTCGACAGCAGGGAATCGGGCGCCCTCGGACCGGAGAACCGTTTCCTGCCCCACAACCATACCCGCGAGTCCGTCGTCTACACGGGCACCCACGACAACGACACCACGCGGGGATGGTATGCGGGAAGGTCCGAGTCGGAACGCGCCCAGCTCGATTCCTATGCGCCTCCCACGGAGCGCGAGGTGGAATGGCGCCTGATCCGGATGGCGCTGAGCTCGGTCTGCAAATACGCCGTCGTCCCGCTCCAGGATGTCCTCGGACTGGGTACCGAGGCGCGCATGAATACGCCGGGGACCAGCAGCGGGAAGAACTGGACCTGGCGGATGCAGGAGAAACACTTCGACCAGGCGGCCGCGGAACGGCTTCGCTCCCTCTCCCTCCTGTACGGCCGGACACGGCCGCCCTCAGAGACTATGTGAGAACGCTCTCCGCGAACTTGAACCAGTCTTCTCCCTCGCCGATCAGCTCGGGGGGCAGCAGCCCGTCGATGAGGAGACCCGCCCACCCGTGCACCGCCGCCCACACCGAAAGAACCAGGCCCCGCTGCTCACGGTCCTTGCGCCACCCGCCCTCTTGCGCGCGGGCCACCGACCGGATCAGGCAGTCCAAGGCGCGCAGGCTGTTGCGTCGGCAGCTTTCCGAGTGAAGACTGTACCCGAGCCGGGAAAACATGAGCCGGTACAGGGCGGGCCGGGCCCTGGCAAAATCCACGTACACGCGGATGAGGGCGCGGATATCCGCCATGCCATCACCCGGTTCGGTCGGCTGACGGGCCTGTGCGAGAGCACCTTCCAGGGCGTCGGCGAGCTCGCCGAACCCTTCAGCCGCGAGGCTGACCAGCAGGTCACGCTTGTCCGTAAAGTGGCGGTAGGGTGCAGTCTTTGAAACCCCGGTTGCCTCAGCGAGCCCCCGGAGGCTCAGCCCCTCCAGGCCGCCTGCCTCCAGGCTTCGAAAGGCCTCGGTCAGGAGCGCTTTCCGAAGCGCCCCGTGGTGGTAGTGATCTTTCGATTCCACTTATCCACAGTAGCAAAAAATGTTGGCCCTGCCAACAATAATGTTGACGATGCCAACATTACCGGCTATATTCCATATGTAGGCATCGCCAACATAGGAGGAAATGTGGAAAACAGCAGGGAAGAGAGACTGGCAAAGGCCGGCCTCCAGGTGATATTCGGAACCGGCCCGGTCGGATGCGCAGCCGCCCGTCATCTTCTCGAGGAAGGCCTTCGAGTGCGAATGGTCAACCGGTCGGGGAGGCGTTCGGTCGGGCTTTTCGAGGATCTCGCGCCGGACACCCTGGCCCGGCTGGAGTTTCGCGCCGCCGACATCATGAACGCGAGGGAGGCCCGGGAGGTGAGCTCAGGGGCGACCCACATATTCCATTGCGTGAACGTCAGCTACGAGCTGTGGCGCCGTGACCTGCCCGTCATGCACGCCAATCTCGTCGCTGCGGCCCTTGCCCATGGGGCGGTTCTGGCCGCCGCGGAGAACCTCTACATGTACAGCCGGGCGGCCTCCGTTATCGACGAGGACACCGCGGTCGATCCTCCGTCCCGCAAGGGAAAGCTCGTGCAGGGGCTGCACGAGAAGCTGGAGCGGGCCGGCCGCGAGCAGGGGCTCGCGTGGGTCGCCGTCCGGGCGTCGGATTTCTACGGACCGGGGGCCCTCCTCCAGAGCATGTTCGGCACCACCCGCTTTCTGGATCCGCTCTTTTCCGGAAAACGCCCTGCAGTGATCGGGAACCCAGACCTGCCCCACACCTATACATACGTCGGCGACTACGGACGCGCGCTGGCCGTTGCCGCGCTTCGGCCTGACGCCCACGGCACGGCATGGATCGCGCCGAATGACCGCACCCTGACCACCCGCGAGGTGGCGCAGCTGTTCTTTTCCGCGGCGGACCGGGCGCCCGGCCTGGCGCGCATTCCACGGGCCGTCCTCGCGGCCGCCGGGATCTTCAGCCCTCTCCTCCGCGAGGTGCTCGAGGTGCTGCACCAGAAGGAGCAGCCATACGTGGTGGACGGAAGCCGTTTTAGCTCTCGCTTTGGCCTGGAGCCCACCCGTCTGGAGGAAGGGGTACGTATAACCCTGGAGTGGTACGCGAGTGCGCGGGTACGCGCTCGGCGCATACGCCGTACGGGGCCCTCCGTGGGGGAAATGAGCGCGCCCAGGGCGTAGCGCGGCGTGTCCGAAAGGCGCCTCGCCTGCGGCTTCCTCTTTGACCTCGCCTGTACTATTATTGAAGCAAATTCGGCAACTGGAGTGGGCTTCATGAGCAACAGGACGGTTCTGGTCATCGAGGACGATCCCCTCAACAGGAAGCTCATCCGCGCTTTGCTTTCTCTCGGAGGGTACCTGACGGTGGAGGCGGACACGGCGGAGGAGGGCCTCCGCCTTGCGCGCGAGAAACGCCCCGATTGCGTGATCACCGACATCCGGCTGCCCGGCATGAGCGGCCTCGAGGCGACCCGGATCATCAAGAAGGACGAGTCGCTGAAAGCAATGCCGGTGATCGCCGTCACCGCGTACGCGGCCGAGGGTGACGCACGGGAAGCCGTGGAGGCGGGCTGCGACGCCTACATCACAAAGCCCATCGCCAGCGGCAGTTTCCTTGAAACCATCTCGCGCCTCGTGGAAGGCACGCAGGAGACCGGATCGGCGGCGCCGGCGCGCATCCTCGTCGCCGACGACGAGTCGATGGTGGTGACCACGCTCGTGAAGGTGCTGCGGAAAGAGGGCTACGAAACGCTGGAAGCTTCCGGCGGGGAGGAGGCCATCCGCAGGGCGCGCGAGGAGTCCCCCGATCTCGTCCTGCTGGACGTCATCATGCCGGACCTGAACGGCTTCGAAGTGGCCCGTCGCCTGAAGGGAGATCTTCACACGGTGGGGATACCCATCATCCTGGTGACCGGCCTGAACGACCCGCACGACAAGGCCCTGGGGCTGGAAGCAGGTGCGGACGAGTTCATCTCCAAGCCGTTCGACACCGCGGAGCTCCTGGTGCGCATCAAGTCGATCCTGCGCCTGAAGCAGTACCGTGAGCAGATCCACCATCGCTCGCTCTCCGCGGAAAAGAGTCCCGCGGAGGGCGACCACGCCCCCGCCCGCGAAGGTCCTTCCCTGGCGGTCCTGCTCGCCTCCTCCGACGGAAGCCTGTCGGACATCGCGGCCCTGCTCGGCGCCAAGGGGTTCGCCACGCGCACCGCGCGGGAGGACGGCGACATCCTGGCGTTCCACGAGGAAATCGGCCTCGTCGTGCTGGACGGTAAGGACCGCGGCCTGGACGCGCTGGATCTCTGCCGGCGGCGCAAGGAGCGGACCGAAACCCAGAACACCCCCATCATCGTGGTGAACCCGGGCGATGATCCGGAGCTCCGCGTGCGCTTCCTTTCGAACGGCGCGGACGAGCTCCTGGTGAAGCCCTTCGACGATCGCGAGGCCCTTGCCCGCATCGGAAGGCTCCTGGATAGGGAGAGAGAGCTGCGGGCGCTTCGGTCCGGTTACCGCACCGCCTTGAGCGCGGCCACCAATGACACACTGACGGGCCTCTTCAACCAGGGGTACCTGAAGAAATTCCTCTCGCTGGAGACCAAGCGATCGCAGCGGCAGAAGCATCCGACGTCCCTCGTCCTCCTGGACATCGACGACTTCAAGTCGAAGAACGACACCCTCGGGCACCTGGTGGGAGACCGGATCCTGGGCGAGCTGGCCGGCAGGATCAGGAGCTGCATCCGGGAGATCGACCTGGCTGCGCGGTACGGCGGGGAGGAGTTCGCCATCGTGCTTCCCTATACCCCGTGCGGCGGGGCCACGCTCGTCGCCGAGCGCATCCGCTCGGCCATTGCCTCCATGGACTTCCTGCGCGGTTCCTCGCTCCCCAGCGTGGGCGTCACGGTGAGCATCGGAGTGGCCGCCTGCCCCGCAAACGGCTCCTCGCCGGAGGATCTGATCAGCGCGGCAGACGCAATGCTCTACCAGGCCAAGAGGGAAGGAAAGAACCGGGTCGTCGCAGCGAGCGCCTGACAGCGCCGCCCGAGCGGCGTGCCGGGTGGCGCGCGGGTCAGCCGCGGGCAAGGCGGCATCCCCACGAGGACTTGCTCAGCCAGCGGCCTTCATCCTCTTTTCTATGAAGATGCCGCCAAGCGCCGCGCCCACCCACGCCAAGGCGGTGCAGATCAGCATGACCACCCGAAACATGTCGACAAAAGCGAGCCGGATCCCGAGCAGCACCGCGGATGCCTTGTCGGGGGTGACTTCGGCCGGAACCGAGGCCGCACCCAGGCGGGAGGCCTCCGCGACAAGAGCGGCGCGGGCTGCCGGCGAAATGTTTATGCCGGAAGTGCGGGCCTGCAGCGCGCCAGAAAAGAGAATCAGCGCGGCGGAGCCGACGACTGCAATGACAAGCACGCCGGCGGTGCGCGACACCGAATTGTTGATTCCAGACGCGGTGCCCGCGAAGTTGGTGGCAAGCGAGCTCATCACCGCCGTGGACAGGGGAGCCACGGTGATGCCCATGCCGATCCCGAGGAGCACGATGCCCGGGAAAAAGGTCACCCAGTAGCGAGACGGACCCTCCGACAGGCCGCTGAACGCCATGAAGAGGAACGCAGCACCGGCAATGACCGGCCCGACAATGAGCGGCAGCCGCGGGCCTACCCTGTCCACCAACCCTCCCGCCCATCGGGACATCAGCGTGAGGATTACGGCAAAGGGGAGGGTCACCAGGCCGGCGACCAGCATTGGATAGCCCTGGGCCTGGATGAGATTCAGGGAGAGAAAGAACATGCCCGCGCTGAGGGCGCCGTACAGCCCGAATGTGAGCAGGTTCGCCCCGCTGAACGTCCGGGAGTTGAACAGGGTGAGGGGAATCATCGGGTGCTTGCTGCGCGCCTCCACGACGACGAAGGCCGCCACCCCCAGGACACCGACGGCCAGGGTGACGATCACCCGCGGATCTCCGAACCCCGCGGCGGGAGCGGAGACGAAGCCGTAGGTGAGAGCCGCCAGGCCGACGGCCAGCAGGGCCGCCCCGGGGTAGTCGATGCGCCCGCTGGACTTCTCGTTCCTGCTTTCCGGGACCTTCAGGAGCAGCCCGGTGATCGCGGCGATGCCAAGCGGCAGGTTGATGAGGAACACCAATCGCCAGAGTCCGGCACCCGCGAGGGCGCCGCCGAGCGCCGGCCCGATCACGGTGACGATGGTGCTCGCCGCGGACCACGTTCCGATGGCCCTCCCGCGCGAGCCTTGCCCGTAGGAGGCGCTGATGATGGCGAGGCTTCCCGGGATCATCAACGCGGCGCCGATCCCCTGCACGACCCGGGCGACAATGAGGAACTCGATGCCGGGCGAGAGGCCGCACACCAGGGAGGCGAGCACGAAAAGCCCGATGCCGATCGCGAATATCTTCCTTCGTCCAAACAGGTCGCCGAGGGACCCTCCGACCGGGATCAGCGCGGCCAGCATCAGCTGGTACGCGTTGACCATCCACAGGATCTGCACGCCGGAGGCATGGAGCGCTGTCTGCACGGCAGGAATCGCCACGTTCAAGGCTGTGCCGTCGATAAAGGCCATGCTGGAGGCGAATATCGTGGACAACAGGACCCAGGGTCCCGGCTTTGTTCGAACGGAGTCTTCCATCGGAAGAAGATAATGGCCGGCCTTTTCCCGGGTCAAACAGTGTTGGCCGAACTGTCTATACGGCGGCGCTGTCCCGCGGCCTGCCGCGGCTCGCGCCCCCAGAATGCCGCGGAGTACCGCGGCCGCGTTCCAGGGCGGCGAAGAGCGAGTCGATGGTGAGCGCCATCAGGCCCACGATGATCGTTCCCTCCGCAAGGAACGCGGGGTTCTGGTTGACCAGTCCCGAGATGATCGGGGCCCCCAGGCCGCCCGCCCCGATGGTGGCCCCGATCGTGGCGGTGCCGACATTCACGATCACCGATGTGCGCACGCCGGCCAGGATCACCGGAAGGGCGAGGGGGAGCTCGACCCGGGCGAGGCTCTGCGCCGGGGTCATGCCCATGCCGCGCGCGGCATCGGTGACGTCGGCGGACACGGAGGTGATGCCGGCAAGCGTGTTGCGGAGGATCGGCAGGATGCTGTAGAGGAAGAGAGCCGCGATTGTCGGCGAGATGCCGAACCCCAGCGCCGGCACCGACAGCGCCAGGACCGCCGCCGGGGGAAACGTCTGCACCACCGCGGCGAGCTTCTCGGCGACCGGAAGGAACTGCCGCCCGCGCGGCCGGGTCACCAGGACCCCCACTCCGACCCCGCAGGCGATGGCGAGGACGCTTGAGACACCCACCAGGATCAGGTGCTCGCCCACCAGCCAGGCGGGGTCGGCGCGCGGATACATGGTATCCCGCTGGTCGGGGAAGGCCGCGCGCAGGCCCGCGCGCCACGCGGCGGCATCCACGGTGAGAAAGACGAAGAGCCCGGCGAGGAGCGCGAACGGCAGCCACGAGCGCAGGATGCGCGCCGCCCCCGCGCTTCTCATTCTGCGCCTTCCGACGCCGCCGGCACTCCGCCGCGAGGTTCGCGCGACTGCTTCTCCGACGCCTCCTCGACATCGCTGAGGCTGATCTCCCCCACCAAGCGGAACTGCCCGTCCACCACGGGAAGGCTCCGCGCGCTGGTGCCGATCATCCGCGAGAGGGCCTCCTTCAGGGAGCTGTCCGGCAGCACTGCCATCTCGCGGATGTTTTCCTCCGAGACGCAGGCGCGAGCCTCACCGCAGCGGGCCGCGAGGCTCGTGTCCAGGCTCCCCAGCAGCGTGCCATCGGCCTCTGTGACCCACAGGTACCGCGGCCCGCCAGGGGGGCGCGGCGCGTCGAGGTCAGAGTTGATGGTGGCGGACACCGCCGCGTGGACGAACGGGCGCACGAGAAAGCGCGAGAGGCGCTTCAGGGCCCTGTCGGCGCCCACGAAGGCGGCCACGAACGGGTCGGCCGGGTTTTCCAGGATCTGCTCGGGCTTGTCGTACTGCACCAGCCGGCCCGAGCGCACCACCGCGATGCGATCTGCCAGGCGGATGGCCTCGTCCACGTCGTGCGTGACGAACACGACCGTCTTCTTGAGCTCCCGCTGGATGGAGAGAAACTCGTCCTGGAGCCGCAGCCGGTTCACCGGATCCACGGCGCTGAACGGCTCATCCATGAGGACCACGGGCGGATCGGAGGCGAGCGCCCGTGCCACCCCTATCCTCTGCGCCTCCCCACCGGAGAGCTCGCTGGGATAGCGGTCCCGGTAAAGAGACGGCTCCATGCCGACCAGGCTCAGCATCTCCGCCACGCGCGAGGAGATCCGCGGCCGATCCCATCCCAGGAGCTCGGGCACCGTGGCGATGTTGGCCGCCACCGTCAGGTGCGGGAAAAGGCCCACGCTCTGGATCACGTACCCGATGCTCCTCCTCAGTGTCTCGGGCCGCAGGGTGGTGACGTCGTTGCCGTCCAGGGTGATGCGCCCTTCGCTGGGCTCGATCAGGCGGTTGATCATCCGCAGCATCGTGGATTTGCCGCTGCCGGACGGGCCGACCAGGATGCACAGCTCGCGGTCGTAGACCGTGAGGTCCAGCCCGTCCACCGCCTTCACCGTCCCGAAGACGCGGGTCACTCCTTCGAATCGGATCATGCCGGCTCCCTCAGCGGCTTCGGCGTGACCGCGCGCACGAGCCCTCCCATCAGCATGTCGGTCAGCACCGCCATGGCGATCACCGGCAGCGTTCCCAGGAGGATCATGTCGCTGGCAAACTGGCCCAGGCCCTGGAAGATGAACACGCCCAGGCCCCCGGCCCCGATCAGCGCCGTCACCACCGTGTTTCCCACCGACTGCACGGCGGCGGTCCGCACCCCCGCGAGAATCAGCGGCAGCGCAAGGGGCACCTCCACCCGGGCCAGCAGCTGCCCGTGGGTCATCCCCATTCCCTTCCCGGCGTCCCGAAGAGAAGCAGGAATCTGCTCCAGCCCCGTGTAGGTGTTGCGCGCGATCGGGAGCATGGCATAGAAGGAAAGGGCGATGAGGGCCGGGGCCCTCCCGATTCCGCTGATCCCCCATGAGTGCAGCAGGGGGAACCGCGTGGACAGGGCCGCAAGCGGCAGGATGAGCAGGCCGAAAAGCGCGAGGCTGGGGATGGTCTGCACGATGTTCACGATGAAGAAGGCCACCCTGCGAAACACGGCGCGGCGAAGGGCGAGGACGCCGATCGCCACCCCGATCACCCCTCCAATGAGCACCGCCGCGCCGGAGAGCGCCGCATGCGTGCCGGTCTCCGCAAAGAACACATTCTTCTGCACCGAGAACTCACGCATCACCGAGACGGGGTCCAGGAGTCCGGAGAGAAGCATGGCCGCAAGGACAACGGGCACCGCGACGGCAGGCAACCGGCGGAGGATCGCCGACCGGCGGCGCAGGACGCCGGGGCGCGTTGCGTCCTGCGGGCCGCCGGCGGCAGGCCGGGCGGAGGCGGAGATGAAGGCGGCATAGCTTGCGAGCATCGTGATCCAGAAACCCGTGGAGAGGGAAATGCGTGCTATCGGGTCCGACCCGCCGAGCCGGCGGCATACCGCGCCGGCATACAGGATCATCAGGAACGGGACGAGCAGGGAGGCGGCAGCCGTCACCCGGCCCCGGACCTGCGCGGACAGCGGGGCCACGGCGCACCCCGCCGCCGCCAGCCAGATCAGGGCAAGCCCCACGGCGGCCGGCGGGTCCAGCTGGACGATGAGCTGGAGAACGCCGTCGGCCACCCGGTTGGGCCGCACGCGCACGAACGGCAGCGCGAGCACGGCGATGATGCCGATGGCCGCAAAGACGATTGTGCGCAGGTCGACTCCCGCCGCTGCTGCGGGAGTGGCGAGCCGTTCATTCACCCCGGGCTACTTGAGAAAGCCCTTCTTGGTGAGGTAGTCCTGCGCCACGGCGTCCGCCGTCTCACCATTCACCGCGATGCGCGCGTTCAGGCTCTGCAGCGTGGTGAGGTCCAGGGAGAGGAACACGGGCTTCAGGAGCCTGTCGATGGCGGGATACGCCTTGAGCGTCGCGCTGCGCACGATCGGCGTCGGCTCGTAGATGGGCTGCACGCCCTTCGTGTCAGCGAGCACCACCAGGCCGAGCGCGAACAGGGAGCCGTCGGTGCCGTACGCCATGGCGAAGTTCACCCCGTCAGTGCCGTGCGCGGCCGCCGCTTCCGTCAGCGCCGTGTTGCCGCCCGAGAGCGACAGGAGCTGGTCGTTCTTCAGGGTGAAGCCGTATGCTGTCTGGAAGGAGGGCAGGGCCGCGGCGCTGGTGATGAACTCTTC
>Ga0265316_10005424_pt1 | contig 12393 bp, 19 predicted proteins | sample 4522metaG_FD_202092 | JGI IMG/M metagenome (GOLD analysis project Ga0265316, IMG submission 202092) | Rhizosphere microbial communities from Carex aquatilis grown in University of Washington, Seatle, WA, United States - 4-5-22 metaG | ecosystem: Host-associated > Plants > Roots > Rhizosphere >... | reverse complement strand
TCACGGGAACTGGAGGCGCCGACCAATGCCGTCGCTGGCTCGCGCCCAGCCCGGAGACGATCCCCCGGTCCGTTACCGAGCCTCCCAATCCGGGTGCGCCGGGAGCGCGCCTGCCCGTGGTACTGGGTGTGGTCCACGTTGCAGTGGCTCATCCATTGTGTTATTTATGAGTTCAAGTCGGACATTGATCCAACTCTAGCCGTTCTGCGGGTGTAGCGACGGCCGGTCATAATTTTCAAAAGGATGGCATCCTGTGGAAGCTGTCAATCGCAAACTCATACGTCCGTCCCTGAACGAAATCAAAGAGCAGATCGCTCCTCCGCGCAGGGCCGCGGCCCAGCAGAAGAAACCGGTGCCGCCGGACCAGACCAACGCCGAGAATTTCTACTACGTCAAGCAAATGCAGGCCAAGACGCCCATGGTGTTCGTGCTGCGCGATGGAGAGACGCTGCACGGGACCATCGAGTGGTATGACAAGTGCTGTCTGAAAGTGAATCGCGCTGAGGGGCCGAACCTGCTGCTCTACAAGCCCAGCATCAAATATATGTACAAGGAAGCCTGAGTTTCCGCGCCGCCGGCCGCACGTCACGGCTTCAGACGATGCCGCCGCGCCAGGCGGTACTCCCGTCGCTCACCGGCCTCCCGGTAGCGGCGCTTTTCATCTTCGGTTTCCGGAATCACCGGCGGAATGGGCGTCGCCTGCCGGTCCCCACCAAAAGCCACAAATGTCAGGTATGCCGAGCAGGTGTGCACCCTCTCGCCGGTCATCAGATTCTCGGTTTCCACCTTGACCCCCACTTCCATCGACGAGCGGAACACGCGATTCACCGAGGAGCGCAGAATCATCAGCTCCGAGATGTGCACCGGGTGGAGAAAATTCATGCTATCGACCGAGGCCGTGACCACGGGCCTGCGGGCGTGCCGCATGGCGGCCATGGCGGCGGCCAAATCCACCAGGTGCATGACCTTGCCGCCGAGAAGGTTGCCCAAGCCGTTGGCGTCGTTGGGGAGGGCCAGTTCGGCGTATTCCGAGACCGATTCGCTTACGGGTTTGCCATCCATCATGCTGTCTATCCTGATGCCGGTCAGTGGCCGGAAGCTTCCGCTTTCCTCCGCAGGTAGCTTTCCACGTAGTGGCGCGCCAGGCGTGCGGCGATTCCGCCGGCGTCGGGGTTCACGAACGCCGCGTCGATCACGGAGTACTCGAGCGGTCCGTGGGCCCACGGATGGTGGTCGCGCTCCAACACGTAGTACAGGCGCAGGCGCGCGCCTTCGTCGCGCACCAGGGTGAAGCGCGCGGCGTCGGGACCCTCGCCGGCGGGAAAGCGGGCGCAGGCGCCGCGGGCATAGCCCCTATTGCACGGCCCGAGGAGCGTGGTTTCGTCCGGCTCCCAAGCTTCGCCGGGGACGGCCCGGCAAACGCCCTCCCAGGCATCGCCCAGAGGCAGCATGGCGGCGTGCGCGCCGCCGGTATGGCTGCGCGGCTTCACGCCATGGAAGTGAGGGCAGGCCATTTCGGAGGTATAGTAGCACAAGATATGGCAAGCACCCGGTTAGAGATCCTGAAGGGCATGGTGGCGCAGAACCCGAACGACAGTTTCTCGCGCTACGGTCTGGCGATGGAGTATCGCAACACCGGCGACCTGGCGTCCGCAGTCCGCGAATTCCGCGCGCTGATTGCCGCCCACCCGGACTACTCGGCGGCATATTTCCACGCCGGCCAGACGTTGGAGCGCCTCGGCGTGCCGGCGGAAGCGCGCGAGGTGTACCTGCAGGGCATTGAGGCGACCACCCGCAAAGGCGATTTCCACACGCGCAACGAGATTCAGGCGGCATTGGACCTCATGACCTAGCGAAAGCGTGTACAATAGATCTTTCGGGCCGTGGCGCAGCCTGGCTAGCGCGCTTGCTTGGGGTGCAAGAGGTCCCGAGTTCAAATCTCGGCGGCCCGACCAAATACCTCAAAGACTTACAGACACCAACCCTTCCCAGACCTACCGTTTGGAGTCCAACTGGAGTCCAATGCTGGACGCCCCGCCCACCCAAGGTCCCCCGCGGTGGACGGCTGCCCGGCGCCGGAATTTTCCCCGCAGCGTTCCCGACACGAATATGGGACATTCGCAACGCTTCCAGCCCTTGCGGCGCTCATCGAAATCGCTTGATTTGTGTCTTCCGGCTGGCCTGATTTGCAGTCACGGCGATGGAGGTTTTGGGGCCATGCCCATTCTACGCCAGATTGCCCGATATTGCCCGACGGCGAGGGGCTGTGGGGTGCAAGACCTTTAGAATCTTATGGCGGAGAGGGGGGGATTCGAACCCCCGGTAGAGCTTTTGACCCTACGACGGTTTAGCAAACCGCTGCTTTCGACCACTCAGCCACCTCTCCGGGAGATGAATTGGTCCGTAACAGCATGGTACCATACGGCCCGCCCGGTTTGTCTCGTGCGAATCTACGGAGATTTTTCCGGGAACAAACCCGGCATCCAGCGCGCTGCCAGAGCGGCGGGAAAGGCGAGGCGCAGCGGCGCGCGCGGGCCATCGGACACCAGCACTTGCTTCTCGAGGAGGGCCGAAAAAATGCGGCGGGCTTGCCGTTCGCCGGTGCCGGCGACGGAGGCGGCGTCCGCGCGGGGCAACTCTCCGCGGTAGAGGATCGCTTCCAGGATGCTGCCCGACTTGGGGGGCAGGTGTCCAAACCGGATTTCCTCTTCCGTCCACAGCAGGATGCGTGTGCGCAGCCGGTCCGGTTGCACCAGACTCTCCATGAAATCCACCTGGTCGATCGACACGGTGAGAAAGAAACGTATGAAGGCGGCGAGAGCTTCTTCGCTTAGGGCGCCGCGGCCGTCCAGATCGTTGCGGCGGGGCAGATCGCAGTTGGAGAGGAGTTGCTTGTACTCCTGGACGTTGCGGGCGAGGCCGCGCGCGACCGACCACACCGCCCCGGTGTCAAGCGTGTCCAGCATCATGGCATGCGACATGAGCCGCGCCACGCGCCCATTGCCATCCATGAAGGGGTGAATCCACAAAAGGCGATGGTGGGCCGCCGCGGTGGAGAGGATCGACTCGGTCTTGCCGATGCTCCCGTAAACCTGCGCGAAGCGCTCCAGAAAGCGGGGCAGGGCGCCGGGACTGATGGCGATGTGGGTCCCGACCTGTACGTCACGCTGGCGCAGTTCGCCGGGCGCCAGCCGGACCTTTTCCCCGGTTGCCGGGTTTTCGACCCAGAGAAGGTCCTCGGGCAGCAACTCGCAAAAGCGCCGGTGAATCTCGCAGACTCCTTCGGGCTTGATCGCCAGGCCGCCTTTGAGCCCGCCGCCATCGATCCACTTCTGCACGGCGATGTGTGCCCTGGCTTCGAGTTGCAGGTTTCGCTTGCGGGTGTCCTGGCTGTAGTCGTCCTTGAGCGCCCGCTCGATATCGACGGGGTGTGTGTCGTGACCTTCAATCAGGTTCGAGTAGTAGCAGTTCATCGCCCGGAGGAGGTCGGCGAGCGATGTCAGAAGGGAAGCGGGAAGGCTGCGGCGGAAGCCGGCGGATTTCTGGGTGAGGTCGAGCGCGAGATCGGTCAGCGCCGCCCGGTGCCGCGAGGCCTCCCCGAGGAGCAGGGGCTCCATGAGAGAGATGAGCTCACCTCGATCCGCCACTTTGATGTCCGCTTCCATGACCGCATCTTTGAAAAGTACAAAACCATGTATATCATCAATTTACATAATATGCAAGGTATTGTATGGCCGCCATGATGTCCGGTAACATGTCCGCTTGGCGGGCGGTTGCCAAACCGCCGGCATCAACCGCAGAGAGGCTCCTACGCCGCTTCGCAAAAGCGTGGGACGTCTGCGCGGAAACATGCTCTCGCCAGCGCGGCGAGGAGGCGAAAGTACGCGACCGGCGACGGCCACTCGATCTTGCGAACATTGGTCGCCGCCGATACGCTGGTGCGCCACGGCATGTCGAGGAGAGCGGCCGCCACGCGCACAACTACGCCCTTATAGCCGGCGAAACACCAGCGAGCCTGCCGGAGAATGCCTGAATCTGCTACCGCTTCCGGATTCCGCGGAACGCCGGGGGACGCCCGGCGATTCAGAAACTGCGAATTGCGCTGGCTTCGTCTTCGTGGACATCGAAGACGGTGTACAGCTTAGTGATCTGCAGCAGATCCTTGACCCGCTTGTTGAGGTTGAGCAGCTTCAATTCACCGCCGTTGTTGGTCACCGTGGTGAAGCCCGACACCAGCTCGCCAATGCCCGAGCTGTCGATGTAGGATACTTCTCCCAGGTTGAGCAGGATCTTCTTTTGGCCCTTGCCCACCAATTCGCGCATCAGGTCGCGCAGGGCGCTCGAACCCTCGCCGAGGGTAATCCGCCCCGCCACATCTACCACGCTCACATCTCCCACTTGCCGAGTATTCAACTTTACGCTCACTGAGTATGCCTCCTGGCTGAAAACTGCCGCACTCTACTTTGACACCATGTACTTGACCAAAGTTACTTCGGTACCCCGGGGTTCCCGGCGCCGCATTTCGAACTCATCCATAAAAGAACGGATCAGAAAGATGCCCCGGCCCGACGTGCGCATCAGATTCTCCGGCGCCAACGGGTCGGGCAGGCCTTCAAAATCGAATCCGTCGCCTTCATCGGCGATGCGAATCGTAAACCTTTCGGCGTTGTGCGCCAGCGAAAGACGCACCTTCTTATGGGCATTGTAACGGTTGCCGTGCACTACGGCGTTGACCATCGACTCCCGTACCGCCATCCCGATCTTCATCAGATCGTCGTCGTCGAACCCGGCGCGCTGCGCCGCGCCGACCACCAACTCTTCGGCGCTATCGACGCTCTCCAGCGTCGAGTCCAGAGACCGTTCGAGGGTTTCCGGCGCGTGGTTCCTGTTTTCCCGCATACGTGGATCGGCCTTGATCCGCAGCCAAAGCGAACCGTCAGAATAATTGACGCGGGTTGCCAAAGTCAAGGAGGGCCGCGAAAAGGAGGGCCGCGAAAAGCGCGGAAAGCGGGATGGGGCAGCCCGCCAGCGCCGTTCGCGGATGGCCGCCGGCGGCGACGGCGCGCTTCTCCGCGTCCGTGGTTGTCCGGCCCACTCACGCCACCGTTTTCGCGCGCCGCGCCGCTTGGGTATCGCCGGCGGCGCGCCCCAGCGTCGCCCGCGGGGTTGCGTCGGCCGGCGGTACAATAGGCTCAACACGATTGAAAACGCGATTCTACATCGATCCGGCAACTGGGTTGCTGCACATCTATAACCATCGGGTAGATGAAGATGAAGTGATGGAGGTTATAGGGAAGCCAGCCGAAGACCGGGCGGGTAGCGAAGGGTCCAGGATCGCGCTGGGGCAGACCTCCTCGGGGCGGTATTTGCGTGTGATCTACGTCCCGGATCCGGACCCGGACAGCGTGTTTGTGGTCACGGCCTATGAAATGGCCGGAAAATCGCTCGCGGCATTTCCCAGGCGAAGAAAGAAGAGACAGCAATGAGCCAAAGCCAGTTTCCATCCGGATGGGATGAGGAGAAAGTGCGACGGGTGCTAGCTCACTACGGGGAGCAGACCGAAGAGGAGGCCCTTCTGGAGGACGAAGCCGGCGTTGAGCCCTCCGAAACGGTAATGAACATTCCTCACGATCTCGTGCCCAAAGTCCGCGAGTTGATCGCGAAGCGCCACAGCTAATCTGCCGCCGCATGTAGTAGCATCGAGAAGAAGCGCCACTACGCGACAAAGGTGAGGAACAAATTTGTGACCGGTAAGATCTTAGAGAAATACTCCCTCGGAGTCGGCGATCGGTTTGCCCATCAGGCCAGGCCGCAGTTGGCTGCCTGCATGCTCGCCGCCCGGCAGGGCGTCACCATCGTCCCCGTCTGGAACAAATCCAACCGGGAACACAAAATAGTAGGCTCCGAGCCGTCGGGCACGCGCGCTGCCGCCGATGCCGCCGTCCGTGAGATGGATTGGAAGTGCTCCTACTATCTGGATGCCGACCACATCAACCTGGGCACCGTGGACCGCTTCCTGGCTCCGTGCGACTTCTTCACGCTCGACGTGGCCGATACCATCGGGCGCGCGCCCGCCGCGGGAGCTGTCGAAGAGTTTCTCGGGCGCCACGCCGAACTCCTCGGCCGCATCGAGATCGCGGGAATCCCGGAGCCGCTAGAGGTTACTCCGGCCCAGGCTGAGGCCGCGGCCGGCAAGTATCTGGCGGCCGTCGCCGACGCCGCGGGCATCTACCAGCACATCGCCAGCCGCAAAGAGCCCGGCCAGTTTGTCACCGAGGTCTCCATGGATGAGACCGACAGCCCGCAAACGCCGCCCGAACTCCTGCTGATTCTCGCGGCCATTGCCGACGCCGGCATCCCCATCCAGACCATCGCCCCGAAATTCACCGGGCGGTTCAACAAGGGCGTCGACTACGTGGGCGACCTGGAACAGTTCGAAAAGGAATTCGTTTCCGATCTGGCCGTGATTGCCCATGCCGTGCGGCAGTACGGCCTGCCGGCCAACCTGAAGCTCAGCGTGCATTCCGGCAGCGACAAGTTCTCCATCTACGCCCCCATCCGCCGCGCCCTGCGGCAGACCGGCGCCGGCATCCACCTGAAGACCGCCGGAACCACCTGGCTGGAGGAATTGATTGGCCTGGCCGAAGCCGGTCCCGAAGGTTTGGCCACCGCCAAGGAGGTTTACGCCTCCGCCTTCGAACACTGCGCCGAACTGTGTGCCCCCTATGCCGCGGTGATCGACATCGATGTCAGCCGCCTGCCGGCACCCGCGGAAGTTTCCGGCTGGACCTCGGAGCAGTACGTTTCCGCGGTGCGTCACGACCAGCGCAATCCACTCTTCAACCCGAATGTTCGCCAGTTGCTGCATGTGGGCTACAAGGTGGCTGCCACAATGGGCGATCGTTATACCAACATGCTCGAGGCTTGCGAGGAGTCCATTTCCCGCAACGTGACGGAGAACCTCTACGCGCGGCACATCGAGCCGCTGTTTCTGCGCGCGTGAGCCGGCGCGGGACGGCCCGCCGCGTAGCCCCTATTTTCCCGCCGGAGGGAACCCTGCCAGCGCGTCGCAAGCTCCGTCCACGTGGGCCAGCGCGCGACGCTGATCCAGCCCTATTTCCCTCCCGGCGGGAGCCGCTTGAGGTCCTTGGCGATCTTGTCGCCGGGGCGCAGGTCGAGATTCTCGATGCTGTCCTCGAAATCGTCCAGGCCCGCGCGGGCATTGGCCATCGGCGCCGAGGGGTCTCGCCGACCCGTACCGTCGCAGCGTTCGATCTACCGAATGGCGCCTGCTGCAGACGGTCGGGAGGCACCGGCTCGAGCCCCACGGAGATATGCTCCACCGGGTCGCCGTATTCGTCCACCACGCGTCCCGCGATGATCGCGCGCGGCGTCATTTCCACCTTGTAGTCCGTGACGTGCTGGGCCTTGACAGGCAACATGCCAATGGCGAGCGGTATCGACGGCGAGGCCCCGATTTGAACGAATCCGGCGCGCTCCGCAATTACCAGGTAGAGCGCCGGGGTGAGGTTCTCCACGGAAAAGTGCCCGGACACATCGCTGGTGGCCCCATAGACCGCCTGGATCCCGCCGGCGTTGTCGGCGAAATCGGCGCCGATCATCCGCACGTGGACGCCGCGCAAGGGCTGCCCGGTGGAGTGGTCCAATACCACGCCTTCGACGCTGGCCTGTTGGGCAGGGAGAGACGCTGCGAGCCAAAAGAAGACCAAAAGAGCCGGTCGCATTTTACTGCAAATATAGCGCAAAAAGTGGAAGGGTGCGTCCGCCCCACAAATCCTGCGTCCGGCGCGGCGTGCCCTCGCCGCGCGCGCAGCGGGGCAATCCTGCACCGGGCGCGCCGCACGCTCGCCGCGCGAACGGGGTGTGCCGCGGAGCGCGACAAACTCACCCGGCAACAGCGCCCGGAGGGTTTTGGCGCAGGCGGTTGGCGCGCCCGGCGGCAATGGGCAAAGGCGACGCCAAACACGTTAAACCCGCACAAAGACCCGCAGGTCAGACCCGCAGGTCAGTCTTGCGTACGCTTTCGCACGGAGGTATTATCGTCCGGGTCGCCAAAGGAGGCGCTATGGGAAAGAACATCAACTACGGCCGTGTGATCCTGGGCGGTATCGTCGCGGGGGTCGTGGCCGAAATTCTAGGGATCGTCGTGGACGGCGCGCTACTCGCCCCGCGGTGGGCCGCCGGCATGAAGGCCCTGGGCAGAGCGGAGTTCTCCATGGGCCAAAACGCGGCGTTCGGCGTCATGGAATTGGTCCTCGGAATCTTCATGATATGGCTGTACGCCGCCATTCGCCCGCGCTACGGCGCCGGGCCGAAAACCGCCGTGTGTGCGGGAGTGGCAGTTTGGTTCGTGGGAATCCTGCTGCCCAACATCGGGTTCATGTGGGTGGGCGGCCTCTTCCCAACCAGCCTTACCTTGATGACGTCCGCCGGAGGGATCGTCGAATTAGTGGTCGGGGCATTGGCCGGCGCGGCCTTGTATCAGGAGAGCGAGCCGCTCACTCACTGAATCACGGTGCCGATCGGCTCGCCCATCGACATGCGCATGATATTGCCGGCGGTATTCAGATTGAAGACAATAATCGGCAGCCGGTTGTCCCGGCACATGGCGATCGAAGTAGCGTCCATCACGCCCAGGCCTTGAGAAAGCACTTCGAGGTAGGTGATTTCCTGGTACTTGACAGCATCCGGGAACTTGAGCGGGTCCTTGTTATAGACGCCGTCCACGCGCGTGGCTTTGGCGATCACTTCCGCTTTGATCTCCAGGGCGCGCAGCGTGGCCGCGGTGTCGGTGGAGAAGTAGGGATTGGACGTGCCCGCCGCGAAAATCACCAGGCGGCCCTTTTCCATGTGCCGGATGGCGCGCCGCCGAATATACGGCTCGGCCACCTGGTGCATCTCGATGGCGCTCATCACGCGGGTGGGGATGCCGATCTGTTCCAGCGCGTCGGAAAGCGCCAGGGAGTTGATCACCGTGGCCAGCATGCCCATGTGGTCGGCGGTCACGCGGTCCATCTTCAAAGCCGCCGCGGCCACACCCCGAAAGATGTTGCCGCCGCCCACCACAATGCCCATTTGCACGCCCGCCGCAGTCACGTCGGCCACTTCGCGGGCCAGCGACTTGACTCGCCCGGCGTCGATGCCGAAAGAAGCGCCGCCGGCCAGCACCTCCCCGCTGAGCTTCAGGAGGACGCGCTTGAAGGCCGGCATCTATTCCGCGGCCGGGTTTTCGTGGCCGGCTTCCACCGCCGCCACGTCGCCCACTTTGAAGCGGACGTACCGCGAGATGGTGATGTTCTCGCCCAGCTTGGCGATCTTGGTCTTCACCAGTTGGTCGATGCTTAGGGTGGCTTCCTTGACGAAGGGCTGGTCCAGGAGGCAGACTTCCTCGTAGAACTTGGCCAGGCGGCCTTCCACGATCCGGTCGAGGATTTTCTCCGGCTTGCCTTCCAGGATGGCGCGGGCGCGGGCAATCTCCCGCTCCTTGGCGAGCACATCCTCGGTGACGTCTTCCTTGCGGATGAAGCGCGGATCGGCCGCCGCGATGTGCATGGCGAGGTCGTGCACCAGTTCCTTGAAATCGTCCGTGCGCGCCACGAAATCCGACTCGCAGTTGACTTCCACCAGCACGCCGAGCTGGCCGCCGTGATGGATGTAGCTCCCGATCAAACCCTGCCTGGTCACGCGCGAGGACTTCTTTCCGGCCGATGCAATGCCGTGCTTGCGCAGCACCACTTCGGCATCGGCGATATCGCCCTTGGCTTCCACCAGGGCCTTCTTGCATTCCATCATCCCCGCGCCGGTGCGCTCGCGGAGTTCCTTTACTAGTGCCGCGGTAATTTCCGCCATAATATGATCTTCCCGTTGACTTGTGCTATCCGCTGCCTGTGGAACTGGGCAGGTGGCACCACCTGCCCCACCGTAGTACATTGGTGTACCAGTGCTTGCAGCCTGGTGGGGCAGGCGGTGCCGCCTGCCAGCTTCTCTAATCTACCTAATGTCCGCTTTCGGTGGCCACCGGCTCGGGCGCCGGCTCGGTCTCGGACGCGGGGCCTTTACGCGGCGCAGCCACAGCCGGCTCTTCTGCCATGCTCAGGCTCTCGGCCATGATCTCTTCGGCATACTTGGGGTCCACGTACTTCGCGTACTCCGTGATGTCCTCTTCCACCGGCGTTTCGTCCTGCACGATCTTGTCGGCGGTGAAGTCCTGCTCGGTGGCCAGCGAACGGCCCTCGACCACCGCGTCGGCGATCTTGCTGGCAAACAGGCGGATGGCGCGCAAGGCGTCGTCATTGCCGGGGATTACGTAATCCACTTCGTCCGGGTCGCAATTGGTATCGACAATGGCCACCACGGGGATGCCCAGCCGCCGGGCTTCCTTCACGGCGATGGCTTCCTTGTTGGAGTCGATCACGAACAGGATATCCGGCAGCCCCGGCATATCCTTGATCCCGGCCAGGTTCTGGTCCAGGTGTTTGCGCTCGCGCTCCAGCCGGATGACTTCCTTCTTGGGCCGGCCGGCGTAACCGCCCTCCACCGACGCCATGGCTTCCAGTTCCTTGAGGCGTTTGATGGACTTCTGAACGGTGAGCATGTTGGTGAGCAAGCCGCCCAACCAGCGTTGGTTGACGTAGTACATGAGGCAGCGCTTGGCCTCTTCGGCCACCGCCTCCTGCGCCTGGCGCTTGGTGCCTACGAAGAGCACATTCTTGCCCTGCGCGGCCATTTCGCCCACGAACCGGGCGGCGTCTTTGAACATCTTCAGGGTTTTCTGAAGATCGATGATATAGATACCGTTACGTTCGCCGAAAATATATTCCTTCATCTTCGGATTCCAGCGCTTGGTCTGGTGCCCGAAGTGAACGCCTGCTTCGAGCAATTCCTTCATCGAGATTGCGGGCAAAAAAACCTCCTTATCGAATACCCGTCATCCGCCGCACGGCCCAAAGCGATATTTGTGCCGCGGATGGGTTTGGGAATCCGTTGTTGAGCGTGGGAGCCGCGAGGCTCCCACGGAGAAAAAACTATCGTTTGGAGAACTGGAACCGCTTGCGTGCGCCTTTTTGGCCGTACTTCTTTCGTTCGTGCTGGCGCGGGTCGCGGGTGAGCAAGCCGAGCTTCTTCAGCCGTGACCGCAGTTCTGCGTTAAACTCCACCAAAGCCCGCGCAATGCCGAGACGGGCCGCGCCCGCCTGGCCGGCGATGCCGCCGCCGTCGGCGAGGATCAGCAGGTCGAACTTGTCCATGGTTTCGGTGGCCGCGAGCGGCTGCCTCACCATGGCACGCGAACTCTCCGTGGGAAAGTAGTGCTCAAACGCGCGGTCGTTAACCTTGATCTCGCCCTTGCCGGGCCGCAAGAATACCCGAGCCACCGACCGTTTCCGGCGGCCCGTTGCCAAATATTGAACCATCGTCGCTGCCACTAAACTGGTTACCTCTCCGCTCACCTTGTTCGGCCGCAGGCGTTATGGCGCACCCGTTGGCGCACCCGCCCTGCCCCGGGGTTTGCTACTTCACTGCCAGCGCGACCGGTCTCTGGGCCGCGTGCGGATGCTTGGCGCCCGCATACACCTTCAACTTGCGATACATCTGTTTACCGAGCTTGGTCTTGGGGAGCATGCCAAAAATGGCGTCCTCAATCAGCCGGATGGGCTTTTCCTGGCGCACCCGCTGTAAGCTCTTGGCCACCAATCCGCCGGGGTAGCCGGTGAAATGGCGATACATCTTGTCAGTTTCTTTGCGGCCCGTGATACGGACCTTATCGGCGTTGATGACGATCACGTGATCGCCGGTATCCAGAAACGGGGTGTAGCTCGGTTTTGTCTTGCCCATCAGCAACATAGCTGCCTTGCTGGCGAGCTTGCCCAGCACCAGCTCCTGGGCGTCGATCACATGCCACTGCCGCACTATGCCGTTCTTGGAGGGGAACTCGGTACTCATTGACACACGTCTCCAACTCTTCAGTTACAAAACATTTAGCTTACGGGTTTCGGGGGCTCATTGTCAAATCGGGTTACAAGCGCGCTACGGACCGAATCCGGTGCGGGGCGCCTCCGGGGCGCGCGCGGACGCGATTTTCCGCCAGCCGGGCAGGCTTTGCCAGCCCTGATGGGTCCGGCGTGGGGCGCTTCGGACCAGCGGTGCCCGGCCCCACGAACTGGTGTTGGGTTTACGAAATTACTGCAGAGGTCCTTGCAGCTATTGTGGGGCGGACCCCCGGTCCGCGGCCGGCCCCCTGGCCGGCCTGTCGCGCCAAGCAGAGTTTGTCGCGCCAAGCAGAGTTTGTCGCGCCAAGCAGAGTTTGTCGCGCCAAGCAGAGTTTGTCGCGCCAAGCAGAGTTTGTCGCGCCAAGCAGAGTTTGTCGCGCCAAGC
>Ga0265316_10005422_pt1 | contig 12395 bp, 10 predicted proteins | sample 4522metaG_FD_202092 | JGI IMG/M metagenome (GOLD analysis project Ga0265316, IMG submission 202092) | Rhizosphere microbial communities from Carex aquatilis grown in University of Washington, Seatle, WA, United States - 4-5-22 metaG | ecosystem: Host-associated > Plants > Roots > Rhizosphere >... | reverse complement strand
AGCGCGAGCACCGCGCAGATCCCCACCACCTGCCAGCGCGCGAGCGATGCGCCGAGAACGTAGAGCAGCTGCGCTCCCATCCCGAAGGCGGCGATCCCGACGAGGTAACAGACGCCGAGCGAGCGCACGACTCCGCGAGGCCCGCTCCACCAGCCTGCGAGGCCCGCCACACCACACCCGGCGGCCAGGAAGCACGCGTTCACGAGCAGGAGCCCGCCGAGGTTGAAGATCATCGCTGCACCCGGGCCACGAGCACCGCGGGGTACACACCCGACCTGCGCTGCGCGACGATCACGTGGCCGACGTGGGCGACGCTGCCCGGCGTGGCGCCCCACGCCACGATCCACTGTGCGTCGTCGACGGACTTCGAGAGGCGGGGAAAGAGCGTCTCCATCGCGAGCGACGGGAACGCCCGCTTTGCCGTGTCGTACGGGACTCCCGGGCCGACCACGGTGGCGTACGTCGCGTTCGGCGGGATGATGTTGCGCACCGGATCGAGCAGGTAGGGCTGAAGGTACGCCTGCACCGGGCCGGCGACGCTTCGGTCGTACGCGCTCATCGCCGTCGTCGTGCGCAGATCCTCGACGACGCGCCAGGCCAGGTACGGCGTGACCGCGACCAGCACCGCGATCGCGATCGCAGCGAGCCGCTCGGCCGGGTCACGTGCTCGGCGGCGCACCGCCGGCAGCTCGAGGCCGAGAATGACGACCGCGAGCAGCAGCAGGCCGTACCCGATCGCGCCGGGGTGCGCAGGGACTCCGAGCACTTGGCTCAAGAGCGTAGCGAGGGCGGCCTAGACTCCGGCCATGAGCCACCCCCGGCCTCAGACCGCGATCGTGACGGGAGCAACCGGCCAGGACGGGTACTTCCTGGTCAACCGCCTGCTCCGCGAAGGCTGGACGGTGCACGCACCCGTGCGCGACGTGGATGCAGCGCGGAGCCTGTTCGGCGCGCACGAGCGGCTGGTGCCGGTGAAGCGCGACCTGCGCAATCCGGCGCCCCTCGCCGCCCTCGTCGGCGACGTCCAGCCCGAAGAGCTCTACAACCTCGCCGGGGAGAGCAGCGTCAGCGCGTCGTTCGACGACCCGCTCTCCACCTGGGAGACAAATGCGCACGTGGTCGTGCAGCTCCTCGACGCGGTGCGCAACGACAGCCCCGGGACGCGCTTCTATCAAGCGTCGTCGGGCGAGATGTTCGGCTCCACTCCCGGCGGCGACGTCGTGCACGACGAGGATTCGCCGTTGAACCCTCAGAGCCCGTACGCGGCAGCGAAGGCGGCCGCGCACCTGCTCTGCCGCAGCTATCGGGAGTCCTACGGGATCCGGATCGCCTGCGGCGTGCTCTTCAATCACGAGTCGCACCGCAGGGGGCCGAGGTTCCTCTCACGCAAGGTCGTCGACCACCTCAAGGCTCTGGACGAAACCGGCGACCGGCGGCCGCTCAAGGTCGGCAACCTGAAGGCGAAGCGCGACTGGGGGTACGCCCCCGACTACGTCGACGGGATGGTCACGATCCTGCGCCAGGCGGCCGTCGCGGGCCGGCCCGACGAGCCCGAGTCGTATCGCGACTACGTGCTCGGCACCGGACAGCTGCACTCCGTCTGGGAGCTGATCGACGTCGCCTTCCGGCTCGCCGGCCACGCGCTCGAGTGGGAGCTCGACGATCCCGATCCGCTCCGCTGGCACGCAGCGTTCGGGGACACCGGAGAGCCTGCCGTCGCCGTCGATCGGGCCTTCGTCCGGCCGGCCGACCCACGTGCGATCGCCGCCGATCCGTCCCGCATCCGTGCGGAGCTCGGCTGGGAGCCGCAGGTCGGCCTCGAGATCTTCCTGCGCGACATGCTCGAAACGCCTGCGCGGGTCTAGCCGGGCTCCTTCCAGCCTCCGCCCGGCCCCTTGTAGGTGCCGCCGAAGAGGGCGAGCGGCGTCCGCAGCAGGATCAGGAGATCCGTCTTCCAGTCGTGGTGGCGCACGTACCAGAGGTCGAGCTCGATCCGCTCCGACCACGGCAACGTGGCGCGCCCCTGGATCTGCGCCCAGCCGGTGATGCCCGGCTTCACGTCGAGGCGGTGGAGCTGCCGCTCGTCGTACTGCTCGACCTGGTAGCGGAGGGTCGGACGGGGGCCGATCACCGACATGTCGCCACGCACGACGTTCCAGAGCTGTGGCAGCTCGTCGATGCTCAGTCGCCGCAGAAGCCGGCCGGTCCGCGTGATTCGCGTGTCGCCCTGCTCGACGGCGAACCCGGCGCCCTGTTTCTCGGCGCCGACGATCATCGTCCTCAGCTTCAGCAGCTCGAAGTCGGCGCCGTCCTTGCCGACGCGAGTCTGCCGGTAGAGGACCGCGCCGCCGTCCTGCACCTTCACCGCCACGGCTGCGATCGCGAGAAACGGGCTCGAGACGACGAGTCCCGCGCCGGCGATCGCGACGTCGAGCGTCCGGTTCAAACTCGTGTGCCCTCCGCGACCTCCCAGGTCGCAGGCACACCGCGGCGGAGGTAGTTCAAGAGCGCGACCAGCGTCGCCCAGGACACGAGCACGTAATAGCGCGCGATGCCGACGCCGACGGCCGCCGCAGCGAGCAGGCCCAGCTGTCCGGCCAGCACGACGGCGTAGAACCAACCGTGCGAGTACAGCGCGAGCGAGGTGACGAGCAGGACGACGTGCAGGATCCCCGAGCCGTAGCGCAGCAGCCGGTGCGAGACGATCTCGAGGAAGTAGACCGGCCCGAGGCGGCGGAACATCTTGCCGCGCAGAAGGATCAGCCAGCAGTGCTCGAACATCCGCACCTTGCGGCGGTACTCGGTCTCGTTCGACGGAGTCGGCTTCTCCCAGGCGTGAGCCTCGGGCTCGTAGACCGCGCGTCGTCCGTGCTGCACCATCAGGTACGGCAGCGACAGATCGTGGCCGAAACGCGGGTCGACCTCGACGTAGTCGGAACGGCGCACGGCGTAGATCGAGCCGTTGCCGCCGGTGACCGATCCGAGCTTCGACTCCGCGGCCCGTTGCTTCATCTCGTAGCTCCAGTAGACGCCCTCCTTGTTGTTGCCGTCGGCGTCGAGGATCCGCAGCTGCCCGCAGACGTACGCGACGTTCGGATCGGCGAACGCGCGCACGAGCGTGCGCAGCGCATCCGTCGACCACGTGCAGTTCGCATCGGAGAACGCAACGATCTCGCTGTCGGTCTGCCGGACGGCGCGGTCCTGCGCAGCGACCTTCCCGCCGCGCGGGTTCGAGATCACGTGTACGCCGGGGTACTGAAGCGCGATCTCCTCGGTGCGATCCGAGGAGGCGTCCGAGCTGACGACGATCCGCAGCTTGTCGGCGGGATAGTCGAGCTCGAGCAGGTTCTCGATCCGCCGCGCGATCACCGACTCTTCGTTGTAGGCCGCGACGACCACGGTGACGGTGGGCTCGATGTCGGACTTCGCGACCCGTCGCGGCGAGACCCGCGCCAGCACGGCCGCGAACAACGGGTAGAGAACGTGGGTCCACGCGAGCGCGCCGAGCGAGACCCAGAAGAGGACGATCAGGACGATCATTCGCGCCCGATAGTACGCTCGGCCGCATGAGACGAGCGCGCGTTCTCGAGCTCTCGTTGCTCGGCGTCACGCTGGTGGCGCAGGCGATCCTCTTCGCCCGCCCGATCCACAGCGCCACGAACTACGACGAGGACGTCTACCTCGCCGCGCTCGACGCCCTGCGGCACGGGCAGGCGCTCGGCGCCGATGTGTTCGCCGCGCAGTTCCCCGGCTTCTACGACCTGCTCCGCGGGCTGTCGTTCGTCACCGGCGTCGGCGTCGTCGGGGTCCGGGCCGGGCTCCTCGCGGTGACGCTCGCCGGCACGGTCGGCGGCTGGCTCGTCGGACGCCGGTTCGGGGGCGCCGCCGGCGGCCTGCTCGTCGCCGCCTTCCTCGTCGTCGCACCCCCGCTCGACCTCTTCTCGTTCCAGGTGATCGCCGACACCCCGGCGCTGTCGTTGACGGTGCTGGCGCTCGGCCTGGCGACGCTCCCCGGCACGGTCGCCGCCGTCGCCACCGGCGTGATCTTCGGGGCGGCGCTCTCGGTCAAGCTGACCGCGCTCACCGCTGCCCCGGCGGCGCTCTGGCTGATCCGGCGGCGCATCGGCCCGGCGCTGGCCGGCTTCGGCGCGCTCTGGCTCGTGCTGCTGCTCGCGCATGCGCGGGCGCTCGGCTCGCTGTGGTCGAGCGGGATCACCTACCACGACCGCGCGCGCTCCACTCCGGCCGTCATCCCGCATCCGCACCGGCAGATCCTCGACCAGATCCCTCATTCGACGCCCTTCTTCTGGCTTGCGATCCTGGCCGCGGTCGCGGCGATCGCCTACCTCGCTCTGCGTCGGCCGCTCGGCGTCTGGCCGCTCTGGTCCTGGGTCGTGCTCGCGGTTGCGTTTCTGCTCGTGCACAAGCCGCTGCACTACAACCACCTGATCGAGTTCCCGTTCACGCTCGCCGTCGCCGCGGGAGCGACGCTCGGCGCCGCGCTCGAACGGCAGCGGCAACCCGCCCGTCCGGTGCTGATCGGGCTCGTCGCGCTCGTACTGGTCGCAGCCTTCGTGCAGCAGTGGCATCGCACGTCGCTCGTGCTGGCACGAGAGCCGTCGTCGAACGTCGCCGCAGCGCATGCCCTCGAGCGCCTGACGAAGCCGGGCGCCCGGACGATCGACGACAGACCGATCATCTCGTTCCTCGCGCACCGCCGCGTGCTCGGGCCGGTCGTCGATCTCGCAGCCTTGCGGTTCGAAACAGGCTCGCTCGACGATGCCGACGTGATCGGCGAGCTTCGCCATGCAGATGCCGTGGTCGTCTCACGCACGCTCCGCGACCACCCGCTCGTGCTCGCGGCGCTCGCTCGAAGCTTCCACCGCAGCTACAACCGGGGTGGTGTTGCGATCTGGCTGAAGTGACGGGAGCAGCGAGCCCGGCGAAGCGAACGTCGAGCAGCGGTGTTCGCGCGGGCGCGATCATGCTCGTCGGCGTTGCGGCGCTGAACGCCGGCAACTACGTGTTCCATCTGATCGCGGCGCGTCACCTCGGGCCGGCTCGGTACGGCGACCTCGCAACGCTGGTCGCCATCTCCGGATTGATCTCGCTGCCGCTCGGCGGCGTTCAGGTCTGGGTCGCCCGCTCCGTCGCGGAATATCGCGCCGTCGGCGACGACGACGCCATCCACTGGTTCACCCGGCGCGTCGGCAGCTACCTGGCGGTCGTTGCCACGGTCGTCACCTTGATCCTGCTCGCCCTCGCGCTGCCGCTCCAGCACGTGCTGGGCATCGCGAGCCTGGCAGCGGTCCTCCTCACCGGCCTGACGGCCTTCCCGGCAATCGTCTCGTCGGTCACCTGGGGCCTGGCGCAAGGGCTGCAACGCTTCGGGCTGACGTCGCTGACGTACGCCGCCGGCCCGGTGGCGCGCGTCGGGTTCACGCTGCTTGCCTTCGCGGTGGGGCTCAAGGTCGGCGGCGCGATGCTGGCGACGCTGCTCGCGATGGGGGTCGGGCTGCTGCTGCCGCTGTGGGCGATGCGCACCTGGTTCACCCCCGCACCGGCAGCCGGGCGCCGGATCAACCGGCGCGAAGCGATTCGCTCGCTGCAGCCGGTCGTCGTCGGGCTGCTCGCGATCACGGCGCTGACGACCGACGACGTCGTCGTCGCCAAGCTGGCGCTGAGCGACCATGCAGCCGGCATCTACGGCAGTGCATCGTTGATCGGGCGCATCGTGCTGTATCTACCGGCCGCCATCGTCACCGTCCTGCTCCCTCGTGTCGCAGCGCGGACCGCGGGCCGCCAGGCATCGACCGACCTGCTCGTCAAGAGCGCCGGCGTGACCGCCGCGTTCTGCGCCGGGCTCACGACGATCTACGCCCTCGGCGGAACACTGATCGCGCGGTCGGCGTTCGGCACGAGCTATGACAGTGCCGGGCCGCTGCTCTGGCGCTTCGGAGTCGCAATGAGCTGCTTCGCGGTCCTGAACGTCCTGCTCTTCTACCACCTGGGCCGCGGCGAGCACCGTCTGTCGTGGCTGCTCGGAGGCGCAGCGTTGCTTCAGCTCGCCGCATTCGCGGCGGCTCACGGCAACGGCCGGCAGCTCGTGACGGTCGACGTCGTCTTCGGCACCGGGCTGCTGCTCGTCTACGCGCTGCTCGGTAACCGCATTCGCCGCTGAGCCCTGCCGCTATTCTCGCCCGATGGCGCAAACCGGTCTGCGAGATCGCATCCAGACGGTGCTCGCGCAGCGCAGATGGCGAGACCTCCTCGTCCTCGTCCTGTTCCTGGCGGTGACGACGCTCTGGTTCCACCACCTGATGACCCATCTGCACAACGCCGTGCTCGTCGGCCCGAACGACGAGTCGTACGGAATCCGCCAGTACTGGGGCAACGAGTTCATCGGCAAGACGCCGTTCACCGCGCACCGCGACCCGCTGAACGGCGCACCCGAGGGACTGCCGCTCTCCTCGGCGGTGCAGACGGCCAACTTCATCATCCCGGCGGCGATCTGGGGGCTGCACTGGCTCGTCGGCTTCACCGCCGCCGCAAACCTCTTCCTGCTCGGCGGCTTCGTCCTCACGAGCTTCTCGGTCTACCTCCTGTTCGACCGGCTCGGCATTCACCCGCTCGCTTCGATCTATGCCGGCTACGCGGTCGCCTTCAACCCGTGGATGATCGAGCACGCATACGCCGGCCACGGCGGCTTCATGCAGGCCTGGGTCTTTCCGGTGCAGATCGCCGCGATGCTGTACGCATACAGGAGACGCTCACTGCTCTCCGCGGTCCTCGTCGGCCTCAGCCTTGCACTCTCGTTCTACGAGAACTCGTACTACGGGCTCCTGTCGGCGCTCCTGTTCGCCGTCTTCTGGGTCATCGACCTCGCCCGCCAGCGAGAGTGGGACGAGCGACTGAGGTCGTTCTCATTCGCCTGCATCGCCTTCGTCTCAGCCGTGATCGCGTTTGTGCCGGCGCTGATCGCCTGGCGCGGCGACCGGAGCTCGGTCTCGGCGAGCATCTCGAATCCGATCGCGGACCTGCAGAGCCTCGGCGCGGCGCCCCAGTCGTACTTCCTGCCGTCGATCCGGAACCCGTTGCTCGGCGGCATCACGCGTCACCTCTATCCGAACGCCAGCTACTGGACCGAGCGCACGCTCTATCTCGGCTGGTCGTTGCTGATCCTCGGCGTGATCGGCGCGGTCCTCGTCGTTCGCCGATACCCGGAGACGCTCGCGACACCGACCCGCCGGTTCTTCTTCATCTGCATGACGGTTCTCGTGCCGGTTGCGTTCGTCTGCTCGCTGAAGCGCAAGACGTCGATTCTCGGCCTCGACGTCCCGATGCCCTCGTACGTGATCGGCGAGTTCACGACGTTCTGGCGCGTGTTCGCGCGCTTTGGGTTCCTGGTCACGTTTGCGCTCGCCGCGCTCGCCGCGCTCGCGCTCACGGCTGTCATCCGGCGCAACCGCTTCGGGACGGCAATTGCGGTAGCTGCGATCGCGGTGCTCGGCGTGGAGTACTACGCCGGCGTCGCACCCATCTACGTGTTCAAGCCGACGCCCTATTCGAACTGGATCGCGAAGCAGCCGCCCGGCATCGTCGCGAACTACCCGCTGCCGACCGATTCCACCCAGGCGCTGACGCTCCTCGCGAACACCTTCTACCAGCAGATCTACAACAAGCATCCGCAGTTCGCGCTCTTCGGCTCCGGGTACGGCGGGACCCGCGAGGACGGGATCAGGATCCTCGCGCGCTACGTGACGAGCCCGGACACCGCCGGCATCCTAAAGGCCGAGCACGTCCGCTACATCCTGTTGCACGACGACGTCTACCGCGCCGAAGGCACCGCGCCGCCGGGCGACCCGCCCGGCATGCGGCTCGTCGCGACGATCCCGGGCCACGTCCGGGCCTACGAGATCGACCCGAGCGTGGCGCCTGCCAACCTGCCGAAGCTGCTCGATCTGAACTCGGCGACGATCGCGCTCGCCCAGTCGCTCCTGACACCGACGCTCTCGCTCTCCGGCTTCTCCGACCCGCACTCCGTGAACGGACAGGCCGGCTGGCGGACGATGCCGGCCGAAGCCGAGGTCACCCTGACCTCCGGAGATGCGCGCGTCCGCCGCGCGCAGCTCGTCTTCTCGACGGTCGCGACGGGGGTCCCGCGCACGCTCGAGCTCGTCGACAGCACGGGGACGGTCGTGCGGCAGGTCACCGTCGACGTCAGACCGACCCAGGTGCTGCTCGGTGCGTTCAACGTGCAGGGCAAGACGACGAAGTTCACCCTGCGCACGGACCCAGCCGGGCCGATCGAGGTCGGGCCGATCAGCGTGCAGCCGCTCGCGGACTTCTCGACGAGCATCACCGACCACTGAGGACTGGGCACTGCGTGCGCCTCAGCGTCGTCATTCCCGTGTTCAACGAGCCCGAGCAGGTTGTCGCGACGATCCGCTCGGCGACGGCGGCAATCGGAGAGAGCCCAGCGTTTGCCGAAGCTGAGATCGTCGTCGCGGACGACGGTTCGACCGAGGACGTCGCCGGCGCGGCTCTCGCAGCGGCGACGACAGTTCCGGTACGCATCGAGCGCCTGCCGCAGAACGGCGGACGGTTCAAGGCACGCCAGGCCGGGCTCGCTGCAGCACGCGGTGAGTACGTGTTCTTCCTCGACGCGGGCGTGACGGTCGAGCCGGGGAGCCTCTCGTTCCTCGCCGATCGCCTCGCAGACGGGCGTGACGTCTGGAACGGGCACACGATCCTCGACACGCGCGGGAGCCCGTTCGCCCACTTCTGGAGCGTCGTCAGCTCGCTCGCGTTCGGCGACTACGTCGACGATCCGCGCGAGACGAGCTTCGGGATCGAGAACTTCGACCGCTTTCCCAAGGGGACGGGCTGCTTCTTCGCGCCGCGCGAGCTGATGGTCACCTCCTTCGCGTCCTTCCGAACGCGCTACGAGGACACCCGGAACGCGAACGACGACGCGCCGATCATTCGCGCGGTCGCCGAGCAGAGACCGATCAACATCGCGCCACAGTTCGCGTACGTCTACACGCCGAGGCGCAGCCTGTCGTCCTTCGTCAAGCATGCGTTTCATCGGGGGATCGTCTTCGTCGACGGGCACGGCCGGCGTGAATCGCGGTTCTTCCCGGTCGTGGTCGCGTTCTTCCCCGTCAGCGCCGGTGTTGCGGTCGCCGTCGTGAAGCGCCCCGTGGTCGCGCCGGTCCTCCTGGCCGGGAGCGTCGCGATCGCCGGCATCGTCGCCGCCCGGAAGCGGCGGCCCCTCGCGGAGGTCGCCTCATTCGCCGCGCTCGTCCCGGTCTACGCAGCAGCGCACGGGGCGGGCATGTGGCGAGGGGCGGCGCTCGCCGCCGCCAAGCGGCTCAGGTCGCGCACGTGATCTGCGTCATCTACGGCACGACAGGAGAGCTGATCAAGCTCTGGCCCGTCCTGCGAGGAATCGAAGAACGCGGCGGGCGATTCGTGAACACGACGACGGCGCAGCAGGTGGCGCAGATCCCCGGGCTGCTCACGCAACTCGGCCTGCCTCAGCCGGACGTCTACCTGGCGCACGGCCGGAGCGGGCACGAGTTGCACACGAACCGGGACATCCCGTTCTGGCTCGGCTCGGTCACGAAGGGCTTCGCGCTCAACCGCCGCGCCCTGCGCAAGGCGATGCGCGCCGATGGAGCGCCGCCGCTCGTCCTCGTGCACGGCGACACGATGACGACCCTGCTCGGAACGCTCATCGGCCGGGGGCTCGGTGCCCCCGTCGCGCACATCGAGGCGGGCGTGCGCACCTGGGACCTCCGACATCCGTTCCCGGAAGAGCTCACCCGTCGCCTCGTCAGCAAGGTGGCGCAGATCCATTACGCCCCAGGCGCAGAGGCGGCATCGAACATCAAGCGCGGCGTCGTGGTCGACACGGGGATGAACACGATTCGCGACAGCGTCGAGCTCGCAGCCGTCGATGTCGAGCTGCCCTTCGAGCTTGCTGAAGGAGACGAGTTCGGGCTCGTCTCCCTGCATCGGTACGAGCTGCTGAACGACGGAGCTCTGCTCGGCGCCGCGCTGCGCGCTCTCGCGACGCATCCTGCACAGCGGCGGATGCTGTTCGTCGACCACCCCGTCACGGTGGCAGCCATGGCTCGGTTCGGGCTGCTCGACGTCTTCGCAGGTTCGTCGGTCACGCGCATGACACGGCGTTCGTTCTTCGAGTTCATCGGGTTGTTGCGGCGTTCCGCCTTCGTAGTAACCGACAGTGGCGGCACACAGGTCGAGTCGTACGTTCTCGACAAGCCGTGCCTCGTGCATCGCAAGAAGGTCGAGCAGCCCGATGGGATAGGAGAGAATGTCGTCGTGTCTGGATTCGACCTGACGATTCTTTCGAAGTTCCTCGACGATCCGGCACAGCATCACCGGCGCACCCCGCCGCCTTCGGTCTCTCCGACGGACGTGATCCTCGACGATCTCGAGCAGCGCGGCTATCTCGTCGAGAGCGCGCGTTGAACCCGCTTCGGATCGCAGTCGTCGGCGCGGGAACGATGGGGTCGCACCACGCGCGCGTCATCGCCGACTCGCCCGAAACCGAGCTGGTCGCAATCGTCGACCCGGCCGAGACTGCCGACGCCGTCGCCCATCGCCAGCACTCGCGGCGCGTCGACACGATCGAGCAGTTGCTCGCCGAGGACCGGCCGGAAGCTGCGATCGTCGCCGTCCCGACGAGCAGCCATGCCGAGGTTGCCACGCGACTGCTCGAAGCCGGCATCCCGGTGCTGATCGAAAAGCCGATCGCCGCGTCGACGGAGGAGGCCGAGGCACTCGCAGCGGTGGCCGCCGCCGGCAACGTTCCGCTCGCGGTCGGGCATGTCGAGCGTTTCAACCCGGCCGTGCGCGCGCTTCGAGAGCGTCTCGACCATGAGGAGCTCGGTCGCGTGTTCCAGGTGCACACTCGACGGCTGAGCCCCTTCCCGATCAGGATCGGCGACACCGGAGTCGCATTCGACCTTGCGACCCACGACCTCGACATCATGTCCATGCTCGGAGGCAAGGCGCTGCGCGTGTCGGCCGAGGTCGACCGGCGAGCGCATCGCAGCCACGAGGACCTGCTCGCGGCGACTCTCCGGTTCGACTCGGGAATCATCGGCCTCCTCGAGGTCAACTGGCTCACCCCGACCAAGGTGCGGCAGCTCTCGGTGACGGGAGAGCGCGGCATGCTGGTCGTCGACTATCTGAACCAGCACCTCACGCTGTTCGAGAACGCACACGAGAGCGAGTCGTGGCAGACGCTCGACATCTTCGACGGCGTCACCGAGGGGAACGTGATCCGATTTGCGATCAATCGCGTCGAACCGCTACGCGCGCAGCTCGACGCGTTCGTTCGACTCGTCCGTGGCGATCAAAGCGATTCGGTCGACGCCGCTGCAGGAATCAACGCTCTTCGCCTCGCGTTGGCGGTGCTCGAGTCTGGCTCGCTCGGCCAGACCGTCACGCTCTAGCTGCGCACGAGCCCGCGGACGAACCCGAGCGCATACGCGGCGTGCGTCGCTGCGAACGCGGGGATCGACAACAGGCCCACGTGCAGCGACCGAAAGCGGAGCGCGGCGAGGAGGCCTGCTGCGATCAGCAAGACGACGTAGAGCACGATGACTGCGCCCCAGGCGCGAGCCGGGTCCGGGCCGAGGAGCGCAACCGGCCACCCGACCAGGACCCACAGCCAGAACCCGACGGGAACGAGGGAGGACGCACGAAGCGATCTGATCCCGCGTGTGCGCACAGCACGCCCGCGCGCGCGGCCGCCGGCCGTGACGGAGGCGAGATGGCGGAGCCAGAGCGGAGGCGCCGAGGCGACGACCACGCTTTCGGGCGTGTAGACGACTGCGCGGCCGAGCCGGTCGAGCGCCTCGAGCACCGAGAGCCTGCCGGGACGGCCCGCCGCGATCCAGTCGGCTCGCCGCACGACGACGTTCTCGCCGGGGAACTCGCGGACGAGGCGGATGTTGCCCGGGAGAAAGCGAAACCACTGCGAGCCCCCGCCGAGACGGGACTCGCGCACGGCGGCTGCGGCTCGCGACCGCACGTTGCCGGTCAGCGGCGCAACGCTCGGCGTCACGACCGCCGCGATGTCATCGCGCGCGAGAAACGGCACGGTCGCCGACAGCCAGTTTCCCGCCGGGCGGCCGCCGGGCTCGACGAATGCGAGGACGTCGCCGTGCGCATCGGCGGCGCTCGCGACTGCCTCGGCCGCCGGATAGTCGAAGGACGACGCGAGATCCGTGTCGGCGACGACGGAGACAAGCGGACGGAAGCCTGCCGGCCGCGTCCAGCCGAGCGCGCCGGCGAGCGTGCGCCGCCGCTGGTAATACCTGAGCACCCGCAACCTGTACGCAATTGCCAGTGCATCG
>Ga0265316_10005421_pt1 | contig 12395 bp, 9 predicted proteins | sample 4522metaG_FD_202092 | JGI IMG/M metagenome (GOLD analysis project Ga0265316, IMG submission 202092) | Rhizosphere microbial communities from Carex aquatilis grown in University of Washington, Seatle, WA, United States - 4-5-22 metaG | ecosystem: Host-associated > Plants > Roots > Rhizosphere >... | reverse complement strand
CATAAACAGTCGGTTTACTTTATCAGGCGTATATGAGTTTCCGTAAATATCGTATTGTTCAAATTCCCTGTCATCTTTTGCTCCGGAAAATTCTATGCTTGCAAACCCGGAAGCGTCTCTTCCAAGTTGAGTGAACTTAGTGGCCCCAAAACCAAATCCGTTATCCGAAAAAGTAAGATTTAAAGACCAGTTATTAACTGTCTCTTTCTTTATTTTAAGATTTGGTTTTTGCGTTGTGGGTTTATCATCCTGGGCAAATGAAGTTGAAGAAATAACAAGGACTATTATGAGCGAAATTAGCGTTGTTTTCATGTTTAATTTTAATCAATTAGCTTTTTAAAAACAATCCCCGTAGAGGGGGACGGTGGCGAGGCGGGGCTGTTTTCATTTTCATTGTTAAAGATATCTTTAATTGATAACTTTGCAGCATAATCATACCAAAACAATTGAAAAACGGCATTTTAATATATTCCGGCGGCAAGCCTGTTGACATAAAGAACAACAATAATCTCTTTTTGATTGCAGGCCCGTGCGTAGTTGAATCCGAAAAGCTTTGCATGGATATCGCCCGGAAAATAAAGGATATATGCGGCAAGCTCAACATCCCGTATATTTTCAAAGCATCATATAAGAAGGCAAACCGCACGAGCGGAGGTTCCTTCCGGTCAATAGGCGTGGAAAGATCTCTGGAAATACTTTCAAATATAGGAGAAAAACTTGATTTGCCTGTGTTGACAGATGTTCATTCCGAAATAGAAGTGATTATTGCGGCAAATTATGTTGATATCCTCCAGATCCCCGCATTTTTATCAAGACAAACCGAGCTTCTTGAGGCTGCAGGTGAAACAGGGAAGATAATTAATGTCAAAAAAGGTCAGTTCATGGCGCCTGATGATATTATCTATGCCATAAAGAAAATTGAAGCCACCGGCAATAAAAAGATCTTAATTACTGAACGCGGAACAACGTTTGGGTACAACAACCTTGTTGTTGATATGCGCTCCCTGCCGATCATGAGTAAATTCGGATACCCCGTTGTGTTTGATGCGACTCATTCGCTTCAGATGCCTTCAAAAGAAAAAGGAATATCAGGGGGTTCTCCTGAATTTGTAGCGCCAATTGCCAGGGCCGCTGTAGCAGCCGGCGTTAGCGGCGTGTTTATTGAAACTCATCCTAATCCGTCTAAAGCGCTCAGCGATTCCAGGTCAATGCTGCCGCTTAACAAGCTGGAAGCCCTATTAAAACAGCTTGTCGCTATCAACAAAATAATTTCGCCAAAAAATTAATGGCGGGCTATAACAAAGTTTCTTCTTCAATTGTTGATGAACTTAAAAGCATTGCGGGGAATGATTCTGTTATCTTAGATGCTGAATCATTAAAACTCTATGGCGAAGATGAAACCGAAGATTATTCTTTTCCTCCCGAAGTAATTGTAAAACCTCAAAACACCCAACAGGTATCCAAAATTCTAAAGCTTGCCAATGAAAATAATATTCCTGTGACGCCAAGGGGAGGCGGTACGGGACTTTCCGGCGGCGCGCTTGCTGTGCACGGCGGTATTTGTTTATCAATGGAGAAGTTCAACAGGATAATTGAGATTGACGAAAAGAATTACCAGGCATTTGTTGAACCGGGAGTGATTACGCAGGTGTTCCAGGAAGAAGTTGAAAAACTTGGATTGTTCTACCCGCCTGACCCTGCTTCACGCGGTTCATGTCACTTAGGCGGCAATCTTGCCGAGTGTTCAGGAGGCCCCAGGGCTGTTAAGTATGGTGTCACAAAAGATTATGTGCTTGGTCTTGAAGCTGTTCTGCCTACCGGCGAAATTGTTAACACCGGCGGCAGGGTTTTAAAAAATGTGTCGGGATATAATCTAACGCAGCTTATTGTTGGCAGCGAAGGAACTCTTGCAGTTATAACTAAAATTATTTTCAGGCTTATACCTCTGCCAAAGCTAAAGAAAGTTATGCTTGTTGCATTTTGGGCGTTTGAAGATGCTACAGATGCTGTGGCAGAGATTTTTCAAAAAGGAATCACGCCGTCTGCAATTGAGTTTATGGAAAAAGCTGCCGTTAAAGCCGCTGAAGAAAAGCAGAATAAAAAATTCCCGAACGGCGAGGCCGAAGCGCAGTTGTTTATTGAAGTCGACGGTAACTATGAGGAGGCGCTGGATAAAGATATTGAGCAGATAGCGGAAGTTGTATCAGCGCACAATCCGCTGGATATATTGCTTGCAGAGGAACCGGGTAAAGTGGAAGATGTTTGGTCGCTAAGGCGCGGAATAGGCGAAGCGGTAAAATCAATTTCTGCTTATAAGGAAGAAGATACAGTTGTTCCGCGCGCCAATATGACTAAGCTTGTAAAAGGGGTGAAAGAAATTGCGGCAAAGTACGGAATAACAACTATTTGCTACGGGCATTCCGGCGATGGAAATATCCATGTGAATATACTAAAAGATAAGCTTGATGACGCCAGCTGGGAGAAAAATCTTGACTCGGCTGTAAAGGAAATTTTTGAGCTCACTGTTTCTTTAGGCGGAGCAATTTCAGGCGAGCATGGGATTGGATATTCACAGAAATCATACTTACCGATTGCATTATCAGAAGCAGAACTTGATCTGATGAAACGGGTTAAAAAATCATTTGACCCCAACAACATACTAAATCCGGGAAAGATATTTATATGATCCAGTCTGAAGTTAAGATACGCGTGTTATACGCTCATACCGACCAAATGGGCATTGTAAATAATGGCCGCTATCTTGAATATTTCGAAGCCGGCAGAAATACGCTGCTGAGGGAATTAGGTTATCCATACACTGAATTGGAAAAAATAAATTTCGGTCTTCCTGTTATAGAAGCGCATGCAAAATATATTGATACAGCTAAGTATGATGATATTGTAGTCATCAGGGCTATGCTGAAAGAGCTGCCCGGCGTTAAAGTTAAAATTGAATACGAATTATTTGTCGAAGAAAAACTAATAGTTACAGGTTACACAGTTCATGCATTCATTAAGCTTGATATGATGAAACCGGTGCGCCCTCCCGAAGATTTTATGAAGATTGTAAAAATGAAATTATGATTTTAACCCCCTCCTTAATAAGGAGGGGGTCGCACCTTCGGCCTGCCTGCTGCAGGCAGGTGCGGGGGTGGTCTAAAGAAAACTTTCTTTTATAACAATGACGCTAAAAGAGTATTACAAAAAATATAACCATGAAATTGACCGCCTGATATTCTCGGCTTTGAAAGAGGATAAGGTCTCAGCAGACGTTACTACAAATCTTTTGCTGAAAGGTATAGCAGGAAATAAAAGGGTATCTGCGGTTTTGTTATGTAAACAGGATTGCATATTAGCCGGGCTTGATATTTTCAAAAAAGTTTTTAAAAAGCTGGATCCTAAAGCAAAGTTTAGCGGAAAATTTCAAGACGGTTCCGGACTTCGGAACAAAGATAAAGTTCTTAAAGTAGAATCTTCATTAAAAACGCTGCTAGCGGGTGAAAGAACAGCGCTCAATTTTATTCAAAAAATGTCCGGAATTGCGACTCTTACAGATAAATTTGTTAAAAAATTAAAATATACCGGGGCAAAAATTCTTCATACGCGCAAAGCGACGCCAAATTTCAGAGTATTTGAAATTGCCGCAGTGAAAACCGGCGGAGGTGATTTTCACAGGTACGACCTGAGCTCGGCTGTGATGATCAAAGACAATCATATTGAAGCTTCCGGCTCTATTGGGAAAATTCTTGAGTCGTTGCACGATTCCGGCGTTCCGGCAGGCAAAAGTGACAGATTTGAAATTGAGGTGAAATCGTTCAAAGAACTTGAAGAAGTAGTAAAATACGGAAAACCGATGACGAAAATAGTGATGCTTGATAACTTCAAACCTACCACAATTAAGCCTGCCATCGCAATTTTGAAGGAAAACGGCTTTAAAATAGAAGTTTCCGGCGGAATAAACCTTGAAAATTTCGCTAAAATCCAGCAAAAAGGTATCGACTATTATTCTGTTGGGGCGCTAACTCATTCATACAAATCAGTTGATTTTTCGCTGGAATTCTGAAAATAAATTAACATTTTTTGTTGTGTTTCTGCAAAATTATTGATAATTTTGCTGTAATCATCCAAGCAAATTCTAAAATTAAAGGAGAAATCATGTCAAAATTTAACTCGTTGAAATTCATAATTGCTTTGCTGGTTTTGTTCAGCGTTGCATTTATTTGCAGTTCCAGTAAAGATGATAAGAAAGACGATACAAAGAAAGAGGATACAAAGAAAGAGGATACAAAGAAAGAGGATACAAAGAAAGACGATACAAAGAAAGATGATACAAAAAAGGACGATACCAAGAAAGATGACGTTGGTATGGAAGGCGCAAAGCTGTATTTTGTTGAGGAATACAAAGACGGTAAAGAAGTCGGTAAATCGGATGTGTTCACTATCGGACCAAACGGCGGATATATGACCTGTATGATCGATTTAAAATCAACCGGAAAGAAAATTGGCGTCGGAAAGCTGGATCTGAGAATAACAAAGATAACAGATGACGGCGAAAAAATAATTGATACAAAACCGTTCGACGTTCAGCCGGACTGGGATTATATTTTCTTCGACCAGTTCTATACGTTTAAATCAGACGGTAAATTCAAAGTCACAGCATTGAAACCTGACGGCACACCCGTTGCTACAGGATCGGTTACAATTAAATACAGGTAAGATTTTTTAAAAACTAAATAAAATAAAATAATGAAAAAAATATTAGTCCCGGTTTTATTTGCAGTTGTTATCTTGGCGCTATCGGCAAATGTTAGCCATGCGCAGAAACTTTATTTTTGCGAACAATACAAAGATGGTCAGGAAATTGGAAAGTCTGATGTATTCACAATTGGATCAAACGGCGGATACATGACATGTATGATCGATTTAAGGGGAACGGGATATACAATAGGCGTCAGCTCGGTTGATTTGCTTATATATAAAATAACCTCTGACGGCGACGTATATCAGGATACAAAGCCTTTTGACGTACAGCCTGACTGGGACTATATATTTTTCGACCAGTTCTATACTTTTTATTCAGCAGGGAAATATAAAGTCGTTTGCCAGACTAAAGACGGAAGCTCTGTTGCTACCGGTAGAGTCACAATTAAAATGCGTTAGTTTTACATTTTGCGAACTTAAACAGAAAGGCTAAAATTTCATGTTAAAAAAACTTTTGGTTGCATGTTTTGTGGTTTTGGGATTCTTCGCAATCGCCGGTAATGTTAAAGCGCAGGAGATGTACTTTTGCGAAAGCGTTTCCAGCGATGGTTATCCCAATGGCGAAAGCAGCGTCTTCAATATTTCTTCCAATGGAGGTTATCTTGATGTGCTGGTAAAAATACCGTACAACCTTAATTGTTCATCGGTAAGATTTGAAATTTACCGCAACGGCGATTATGATAACACAATTTACCTGGATTCTAAAAATGATTGGGTTTGGTTTTATAAACAGATCACTTTTTACAAGTCAGGCACTTATCAGATCTATTGCATTGATTGCAATGAGGCTACGCTTGCTTCCGGCACATTGACTATTCAATTCAACTAAATTTAAGTTCTGGTTTTTCAAAACCCGCTCTGAAGAAATTCAGGGCGGGTTTTTTTAATTTTTCTTCAAAAAATGTCTGAGGCTTTATAACAAAATTACCTCAAATTTAGCATATTCATTAAAATTTAAGCCTTTTTTTGAACTTTTGCATAATTGATAATATATCCCAAATGCCTTTTTCCATTTTTATAAAAATGATTTTTGCACTTTGATTTAACACATGTTTATCTTTATATTTCATAGATTTTAAAAAGCAGATTTACTGGAGATATTTTGTTTCTGCGCGGCATAAAAAGATTTTTATTTGCTCATAGACTTATAGCCCTAGTCTGAAAGGTGTTGCGATGAAATCATTAAGAGTCCTCTATACCAAATTAAGTTTAATTTTTGGTATACTTATTTTGCTGGTAATATTGTTCTTGCTTGATTCATTCTGCGGTTATTTGGGACTAACCAATAACCAAAGTATTTTTTTCCCTAATTACCAATCCCAACAGTTTAAAAACTTCGGCCCTTCAATCCCAAATAAAGATGTATCTGCCTCTGATTATAATTTCACCGGCGAACAAAGCGGCGGCCTGGAATCAGGCGTGTGGAGAAATATCGGCCCTTCTCCCACAAATGAAGGATATGCCGGAAGAGTTGGGTTCGTTAAATTTGACAGAAGAGATACAAGAATAATATATCTGGGCGGAGCCGCAGGCGGTTTGTGGAAGTCAACTGACGGAAGCCAGCATTGGACTCCGAAAACTGATATGCTACCGGTTTTATCGTGCGGCTCTCTAGATATTGATTACCGGAGCGGCATCCTTTATTATGGGACGGGAGATGCCGTATGGACAAACCTTGCATATCCGGGAGAAGGCATATTCAAGTCTACCGACTATGGCGAAACCTGGCAAAAAATTATTTCTACCGGCCTGCCCTCAGCTACAAGATTTTATAAAATTGTCGTCGATCCCGTCAGAGACAGTATTTTGTACGCAGCTACTCCATCCGGATTATTTAAAAGCGGTAACAGGGCCGTCACATGGAGCAGAATAATTCCCGCTTCGGGAGATCCGCTTGAGTGCACCGATGTGGCGATATCACCCGACGGAATGAAAGTATATGCTGTTGGTCCCGGGAACTATTGTCCGTTTTGCGGCACTCCCGGTATTGGCTATTGGAAATCAACCGATGGCGGAGCTTCTTTTCAACAAAAAACAAGTACAGGATTTCCGCATATAACAAATCTGCCAAATGGCAGAACAGGAGTATCGCTTTGCGAATCAAACCCGCAGGTTCTATACATGGTCACAATGTTCGATCAGTATTTAGCAGATACTTCGTTTGATCCGTATTATGTTTACAAATCTACCAATGGCGGTGAAAACTTTAGCCTGATCAACGGTGGGTTGCCCGTTTTATGGGCCGGAAATAATGCCAATTATAATATGTTTATCTCCGCAAGTCCTTCTAATCCTGATATTTGCTTTATGGGCGCGCAAAACTTCTATAAGTGCAAAGACGGCCAGAATTTTATTTGTATAACGGGATACTGCGGAATCAGCGAAACCAGGGCTGATTTCCATTGCATGGATTTTTGCGCTGATAATCCTGACAAAATAATTATTGGCTGCGACGGCGGAGTTTATCTTTCAAGCGACCTTGGGGAACATTTTCATACTGAAAATTCAAACCTGGCTCTTACTCAGCCATATAGAATTGTTTCATGTAAAACTAATACCGGGGTTTTATTGCTGGGAGCCCAGGATATGGGCGTTCTGAAAAACTCCCCCTCCGGCGGTTGGTTTGTAACTAATCTTATAGGTGATGGCGGAACTCTGGTGTTTTCTTCCACAAATCCGGGATCCGTAGTTACCGCGCTTGATAATTCCGGGGATTTGTATTATTCGGCTACAGGCGGCATAAGCTGGCACAAAGCATCAGGTTATTCAGGTAAGACAGATTGGCTAGCGCCAATTGCGGCCGACCCTTTGCAGGGTAATATATTCTATACTGTCAGAAACAATGAAGCTAACCCCAACGAGCTGGATTTTTACAGGTCGAAAGATTACGGACAAAATTGGAGCGAACATGACATTACCCCGTTATCCAGCATCTGGAATTCCGATATCCCGAGTTCAAATCCTACGGCCCTTGCAGTAGGTCCTGCAAACTCTCAAATTATGTTTATAACAGCCGGTAACAGGATACCTGTGTTTAATAAACCGAATCTGGTTTTCAGGTCTTTGAATTCCGGGATTTCATGGGACCAAAACTGGATAGTTAAAGGCGGAACGGGTATTTTCCCGGAAGATCTATTTACACAGATCAAAGTTGATCCTGTAGATCCCGCTGAGGTATTGCTTACAGTGGCCGGTACTTCAGGAAAACATGTATTTTGTTCAGTTGACCAGGGCAATAGGTGGACCGATATGACAGGTAATTTACCTAACTGCCCGGCTAACGACATTGTAACGCACTATTATTTACCTGACAGGAAAGAATACTTTGTAGCCACAGATAAAGGCGTTTACCGCTCAGAATCGGATAAAATCCAATGGCAGAAATTTGGAACGAATCTGCCAAACAGCCCGGCTGTATCGCTTGACTACAATAGGCTGGAATGCAAATTAAGAGCTGCGACTTTCGGAAGAAGCGTTTGGGAAACCGATATACCGGGCACAATATACGTCAGGGATAATCTTCTGATTACAGGCAATGTAGCTGACCAGCTGTTAATAAATGAGAACATTGTCATTTGCAGGGGTGGCAGTATGAAGATACTTTCAGACTGCGTTATCGCATTGCCGGAGAACAAGAAAATTACGGTTTTGGAAGGCGGTACAATTCAGGTATTGAACAATGCAATCGTTTATTTTACTTCTCAAAGCGGGCTTTGGGGCGGAATTGAAATTGAAGGTAACTCTCCTGTTTCTTTAGCTAATTGTAATATTGATAATACCAAAACGCCTCTTGTAATTAATCCTTCTGTAAATTCAGGCGGGAATTATTCAAATCAAATCAGCATTACAAATTGCGATATTGTCGCTTACCCTTTGATCATAAATAACCGGAGCAACGTTCTGGTCAGGAATTCGGTTTTTGAAACCGGGTCGGGGCCGGTAGCCAATGTTTGCGGAATATATTGCACGGGTTCTGACAGCATTATCATAACAGGCAACACTGTCAGATGCAATACCACTACCTCAAATTCAATTGGCATTAATGTTACCGGCGGAAGAAACATCTATATAGTTAATAATACAATTACAAACATCCCGGTAGGAATATCTGTTTCTTCAGGTATTGCCGTTGTAAAAGGCAATATAATTAAGGGTACAATTCCCTCGCTTTCTGTAGTGGGAATTGGCGTTCTAAATTGTCCCGGCGGCTTTGTAAACAACAACAAAATTTCAGGCTATCAAATTGGCGTTAGACTGCTGAACAGCTCGCCTGAATTGCACAATAACGACGTTGAAAACGAAAATATTACCGGCAACAAAACATCCGCTTTATATTGTGAATATAAATCTGTCCCGAGACTTTCGCCGGTAAACGATGGAACAAACTTTATTTGGGACGGAGGCGAAAACAAGCTGATAAGTAAACTGGCCGGAGATGGCATTCGGTTTGTGGATTACAGCCTGCCCGACATGGACTATGGGAACAACACCGTGCTCGGTTATTATAATTATCTTGAAGGCGCTAATGTGAAAGGATCTCAAATTGTTGTAAGGAACAACTGCTGGGTTGAAGATCCGCCAATACTGTCTAAATTTAAAGATGCCGGGGCGCCGGTGTTCTTCGTACCGTACTATTGCGGCGCCGGCGGCCCATTGGGCAAGCGTCAAGCAGGGATTTTATCGGGGCAAAGTGTGTATCTTATAGATCGCGGCATGGGATTTTTTGATACGGCTGCCGCTTCACCTTCTTTGGTCGCCGTAGAAAATGATAAAGCGCTTTTAGCCGAAGGAAGAAAGAAAATTTTTCTGAACGATTTTACCGGGGCTGTTCAGACTTTTGAATACATGCTTCAGCTGTACAAAACGGGGTATGCCGCCTATGAAGCGCTTAACGAAATAATATATTGTTATGACAGAATGGGGGCTGACCAATATTCTTATTTTGCGCTGCGAAGTTATTACAACCGCATCACCAGATCGGGCTCTGGCGATAGTATATTTATTATGTATGCAAAGGATCTTTCAAGAAGAGCGCTTATAAAGAGCGGGGATACTAAAAACGCGCTCCTGGAATATGAATATGCTGTAACTCATTCTACTGACAGCTCTTCAATGATGTCAAATGAAATCAGCGTAATTGACGCCTACACCCTGATAAATGACGGCGTGGATTCTACAGATTTCACCGGGAACCTGGCGTACCTTAAGCCTTCAAGCCTTGATGAAGCGGGCAAAATGATCTTTGACAGGGCATATAAGTTTAACGGGGGCGCTGATAAGCCGGAGATACCCACTGTTTTTTACCTTTCGCAAAATTATCCGAACCCGTTTAACCCGGTAACAACTATTTATTACAGCCTGCCGTCAAAACAAAGAGTAACGCTTAAAGTATATGATATCCTGGGCAGGCTTATAACAACATTATTGAATGAAGATAAAGACCCGGGTTCTTATAACATATCGTTTAACGGAGTTAACTTTGCTTCCGGAATTTATTTTTACCGGTTCCAGGCCGGAGCATTTACAGATATCAAAAAAATGGCTTTGGTGAAATAAGAATTGTATTTTGAGTCGTAAAAGGTCAACGCAATTTACTTTGTGTTGACCTTTTTGTTTAGCTAAATTAGCGCCTAATATGCTGGATAAAATCAAAAGTCTTTCGAAGCAAACGCTCGTTTACGGTTCTAGCACCATTATCGGGCGCTTCCTGAATTTCCTGCTCGTTCCGTTTTATACCAACATTTTTCCGCCTTCTGAGTATGGAATAGTAGCTGTTGTTTATGCATTTATTGCATTCATGAACATAATTTACTCAGCAGGGCTTGAGCAGGGCTTCTTTAAGTTCGCTTCTACAAAGGAACTTGGCACACAAAAACAAAACTTCTCGCTGCCTTTCTTCGCTATACTGGTTAATTCTGCTATATTTTCAATAATTATTATAATGCTCTCAGGCAGCGTTCCCGGGCTATGGATACTTAAAGGAACATCAACTACAATAATAAGATATACAGCCGTAATTCTCTTCTTTGATGCTCTTGTTCTGGTTCCGTTTGCACGGCTCAGACTTGACGGTAAACCAAAACATTTTGCGGCCGTTAAGATCGTTAATATTGTTGTAAATGTAGCGATGAACCTTGTTCTGATACTCGTTTACAAAATGGGTCTTGAAGCCATATTCATCAGCAACCTCATATCTTCAGTTGTGACATTTTTAATGCTTCTTCCGGTCATTATTAAAAACATTTCATTTAGCTTCAACAGGAAACTGCTTGATGAGCTTCTAAGGTTCTCTTTGCCTTATATCCCGGCAGGACTTTCTTCAATTATTATCCAGGTTATCAGCAGGCCCGTTATGCTGCTGCTGACAAACGAAGAGAACGTCGGCATATTCAATGCGAATTACCGGCTCGGGATCTTTATGATGTTAATTGTCTCGATGTTTGATTACGCATGGCGGCCTTTCTTTTTGAACCAGGCAAAAGATCCAAATGCCAAAAAAATATTCGCAGGAATAATGATCTATTTTACCGGGTTTTGTTCAATAGTTCTTGTTGTAATTACTTTTTTTATCGAAGACATCATAAAGATACCTATTCTGGGAAGGGGAACATTAATTGGTCCAAAATACTGGGCAGGAATTTATATTGTGCCGATCGTTTTGTTCGCATATATATTCAACGGCATATATATTAATCTTATGCCGGGAATCTATATTGAGAAAAAAACCAGGTATCTTCCATTTATTACTGGGCTGGGCGCTATTGTAAACGTTGCAGGCAATTTTATTTTAATTCCTGTAATTGGTTTATACGGAGCAGCGTTGGCTACTCTCTTCAGCTATATTGCTATGGCTATCTACATGCATTACATCTCTCAAAAATTTTATCCTATCAAGTATGATCTGAAAACTATGGGATTGCTTATGCTGATAAATATTTCCGCGCTGGCTGCGTTCTATATTTCTTACTATAATATAATCCATGCCGGGCTTATTGTTAAAGCGGCTCTCGCAATTGTGTTTTCTGCGTTGATAATTTATGTCTCGGGTTTATGGAAAGCAAAGGGGCTTATGAGAAAAGAAACGGCTGCTGCTGAATCTTCGGTTGAGAGCGGCGAAGAGTTTGAAACAACTCCTCAAGCCTCAGATGATAACCCCGAAGTGTAGAATTATTCATCCTTATTAAATGTCCTGGTAATGTTGTCCTAAATCTCAAATCTAATGGTGGTGGTCATGGTGTTCATGATGTATTTCATCAAGCAGCTCTTTTCTGTTCTCGCCGGGTTTTGCTGTGACTGACACTATATATGAAGGTACGCCAATATCGTTCATTACGCAGGGCAATAGCACAGAAATTATCAAAATAGGTACGAAAATAAGAGCTTTTATTGAAAACATACCCACCCCGTAAGTAACCAGGTACATTCCGGCTGCCAGCGATGACAGCAATATATGCGCGCCATGCGTGTAACGCGATAGCTTCCTTACTTTTTGCGAAAGGAAAAACCCGATCAGCGCGCCTGAAATTACAAACGACCATGCCAGTACAGGCTCTTCGATAATACATACATGAAAATGCATATTATATTTCAGCAGCTCGCCTCCCAAATACGGGAAAATAATATCGCTGAGCGTA
>Ga0265316_10005420_pt1 | contig 12395 bp, 14 predicted proteins | sample 4522metaG_FD_202092 | JGI IMG/M metagenome (GOLD analysis project Ga0265316, IMG submission 202092) | Rhizosphere microbial communities from Carex aquatilis grown in University of Washington, Seatle, WA, United States - 4-5-22 metaG | ecosystem: Host-associated > Plants > Roots > Rhizosphere >... | reverse complement strand
AGGTTCGCATCCGCGGCGACCTGCCAGCCCGAGAGGTAGATCGCCTGCAGGCCCGCCTTGATCATCTGCACGGCCTGGCCACCGGTCAGCGCGCCGAGCGCGTTCACGTAGCCGCCGTCGTTGAGGAGCCGCCAGAGTTGTTCGGCCCCGATCCGGCCGAGGGTGCTCTCCGGCACGACGGATCCCCGCAGACGCACGACGTCCTCGGCGCTGTAGCTGCGTGTGATCCCGGCCCAGCGTGCGTCATCGGACCATTGCTTCTCCAGCTGCTGCGTCTGTTCTTGGATCCGAGTCTCGATGTCCATGCGGCTCTCCCCGAGGGTGGTTGGCGTTGTTCTGGATCCTAGATACCAGAGGATTCGGCTGTCAAACCGCGAAACTCGCCGGAAGAAGGTTTACTTTGGATCCAAAGTGGGATACGCTCTGGATCCGAAAGGAGTCGAACCATGGTAGAAGCCACGACCGAGATCGCCACACAGCCTGTCGAGGAGCGCGCACCGAAGCCGCAGTGGGAACTGGCCGAGTGCACCTGCCCCGACTACTGCGAGCGCGATCACGAGCTCGACTAGCTAGCGCGCAGTCCAGCCGAGGTCGATCGGCACCGGCACGCCGGTGATGCCGCGACCCTGCGGCCCGAGCAGGAACGCGACGACGTTCGCCACCTCCGAGGGCTCGAGCAGGCGCTTGACCGCCTGCGGCGCGAGGATCACGTCTTCGAGCACGCGCTCCTCGTCGAGGCCGTGCGCGCGAGCCTGGTCGGCGATCTGCGCTTCGACGAGCGGCGTCCTGACGTAAGCCGGGCAGACCGCGGTCGCACTGATCCCCGCCTCCGCGCCCTCGAGCGCCAGTGTCTTGACGAGCCCGAGCACGCCGTGCTTGGCCGAGACGTAGCCGGCCTTGAACGGAGACGCGACGAGCGCGTGCGCGGACGCGATCACGCAGATGCGCCCGTCACCCGACGCCGCCAGCGCGTCCCAGGCGTAGCGCGCGAGCAGGAACGGCGAGGTGAGCAACAGCGCGATCAGCTTGTCCCACTGCTCCTCCGGAAACTCACGCACCGGCGCGACGTGCTGGAAGCCGGCGTTCGGCACGATCGCGTCGAGGCGGCCGAAGCGTTCGATCGCCTGGCGCACGACGAGCTCGTTCCCCTCGCGCGTCGTCAGGTCGGCGTCGTCGATGTCGACGCCGTGCACGGACCAGCCGTCGGTCTCGAGCCGCGCGACGGTCGCAGCGCCGATCCCACCGCGCGCTCCCGTGACGAGCGCGGCGCGGCCGGTCACGTGTAGTGGCGAAAGACGACCTCGGCGACGCAGACGGGCTTGTCGCCGCCTTCGCGCTCGACGACCGCCTGCATGGTCACCTGGCCCCCGCCCTCGATCTCCTCGATGTGGACGACCTCGAACGTCCCGCGCAGGCGCGAGCCGACGGGCACGGGCGAGGGGAAGCGGACGCGGTTCAGGCCGTAGTTGATTCCCATGCGGCCCTGCCGCGGCACGACCTCGGCCGACATGACCGGGATCAACGACAGGGTCAGGTAGCCGTGGCCGATCGTCGTGCCGAACGGCCCGTCCTTCGCGCGCTCGGGGTCGACGTGAATCCACTGGTGGTCACCGGTTGCCTCGGCGAACGCGGCGATCTTCTCCTGTGGGACGTCGACCCAGCTCGACGGCCCGAACACATCGCCGGTCTTCATCCGATCGCTCCCCAGCGCACGATCGTGGCGGCCCACGTGTAACCGGTGCCGGCCGAGAGGAGGAGCACTGCGTCGCCGTCTCGCACGCGGCCGTCTCGCACCGCGCGGTCGAGCCCGAGCAGCGGGTCGACGCCGCTCATGTGCCCGGTGTCATCGAGATACACGGCCTGATCTTCGCGCATTCCGAGCTCCGAGAGCAATGCTTCGAACATCGAGCGTTTTGTGTGCAGCGGGCAGACGAAGGCGAGCTCGGCGAGTGTCAGCCCGGAGCGCTCGGCGGCGCCACGCGCCGCGGCGACGAAGTTCGGGAGCGACTCCTGGTCGAGCCCGCCCTTCATCTCGGCCGGGTCCTGCACCTCGAGGAAGCGGTAGCCGTCCGGGTCGACGGAGCCGCCGGCGGCGATCTTCACCTGAAGCGAGTACGCGCCGTTCGTGATCGCGTGCGACCCGAGCACCTCGTTGCGCTCGGTGTCGCCGACGAGCAGCCCTGCGACCGCGCCGTCGCCGAAGTTGAACATGAAGCGCGAGTTGTCGTTCGCGTAGTCGAGCAGGTACGACTCGCGGCACGCGGCAACCACCAGCACGTTGTCGAGCTCGGCCTCGGCGCGCAACATGTCGCGCGCCAGGCGAAGCGCCATCGGCGTGCCGTGCGAGACGTTGTCGTACTCGACGGCGAAGGCGTTTGTAGCACCGATGCGATACGCGATGTGCGGGGCCACCTGCCAGATCAGGTAGTCGCGCCACATCGAGCCGTAGTACATGACCACGTCGATGTCCTTGGGATCGAAGCCGGTCTCGTCGAGCAGGCGCTCGACCGCGCGGACGGAGAGGTCGCTGACGTGCTCGTCGGGCGCGGCGATGTGCTTGCCGCGCAGACCGAACTTCTCGACGATCACCTGCTCGGGGATGCCGGAACGCTCCGCAACGTCGGCAGCGGTCATCCACCGCTCCGGCAGATACGAAGCGGTAGCAAGCAGTCCCACAGGCCTCACTGTTTGGCCTCGAGGACGCAGCGAATGATCCGCTCGAGCTCGTCCGAGACGCGCTTCGGCAGCGCACCGCCGTCGCCCCAGAGGATCCAGCGCATGCCGACGAGCTCGCCGAGGCCCATCAGCGCGTAGGCGGTCACCTCGGCGTCGATCTCGCCGATCTCGCCGGACTCGGCCGCCTTCTCGAGCGCCGTCACGTAGCCCTCGGCAACGCGGTCGTAGTGGTAGCGGAGCATCTCCGGGGCGACGAACTCCGACTGGCGGATGATCCGGTAGAGCGCCGGATGCTCGGAGGTGAAGCGGAAGTACGCGTGGAAGCCGAGGATCTCCGACTCCACGCGCGTGCTCCCTTTCGCGGCTCCTTCGCTCATCGCATGACGGATGCGGCGGTTCAGGTCGCGCATCAACTCGACGAAGATCGCGCGCTTCGAGTCGAAGTAGAGGTAGAAGGTGCCGGTCGCGACGCCTGCGGCCTCGGCGACCTTGACGATCGACGCGTCCGGGTAGCCCAGCTCACCGAAGATCGCCTCGGCGGCATCGAGCAGACGGCGACGCGTGTCGAGCCCCCGCTTCGAGAGCGGCCGCCCATCGACGTTGGTTACGACATCGGTCATGCAAGCACCTTCAACTCGGATTTCTGGATCTTGCCCATCGAGTTGCGCGGCAGCTCGTCGACGAACGTGAAGGACTTCGGCACCTTGAAGCGCGCCAGCTGCGCCTGGCAATACTTGCGCAGCTCGTCCTCCGAGACCGGCGACTCGGCGACGACGAACGCGGCGCACACCTCACCCCACGTCGCGTCGGAGACACCGACGACGGCAGCGTCCACGATCGCGGGATGCTCGTGCAGCACTGCCTCGATCTCCGCCGGGTAGACGTTCTCGCCGCCGGAGACAACCATGTCCTTGAGCCGTCCCTGAATGCGGTAGTTGCCTTCGTCGTCTCGCTCGGCCATGTCGCCCGTGAGCAGCCAGCCGTCGCGGAAGGCGCTCGCGGATGCCTCCTCGTTGCGCCAGTAGCCGGGAAAGACGTTCGGGCCGCGCACGAGCAGCTCGCCCTCCGCCGATAGATCGCACTCGACGTACGGGTACGGCTTGCCGGCGTAGCCTGCCTTGCGCCGCGCATCCTCCGGCGGCAGACAGAGCACGTTCGGCGCCGCCTCCGTGAGCCCGTAGCCCTGCACGATGTCGATGCCGCGCGCAGCCCAGACGTCGAGCAGCGCCACCGGCATCGGCGCGCCGCCGACGACGACGAGCCGCAGCGAGCTGAGGTCTGCCTCGGCGAAGCGCGGCTCTTGCGACATGAACAGATAATTCGCAGGCACGCCCATCAGGGACGTGATCCGCTCACGCTCGATCAGGTCCAGCGCGCGCGCAGGATCGAAGCCGCGCTCGAGCACGATCTTCGCTCCCTTCCACCAGGCGAGGATCGACTGGACGTTCCACCCGCCGCAATGGAACTGCGGCAGCACCTGCAGGACGACATCCTCTGGCCTGATCCCTGTCGCGAGATCGAATGACAGGTTCGTCCAGAAGCAGTTCGCATGCGTGAGCAGCGCACCCTTCGGCTTGCCGGTCGTGCCCGAGGTGTAGATCAAGAGCAACGGATCCGTGTCCAGAGCGTGACCTTGTAACACTGTGTTACTTGGGATCTCGAGCGCCGGGGCCACCGACGCCAGCTCGAGGGCCGCTTCGCCGAGCTCGCGGTGCTCGTCCTCGATCAGGAACACGGCCGGCTCGGCATCGTCGAGCTGGTAGGCGATCTCGGCCGGGGCGAGGCGCCACGAGATCGGATGCAGGATCGCACCCGCCTTCGCGCAGGCGAACATCAGCGCGACGTGCTCGCCGGAGTTGCCGGTGAGCGTCGAGACGCGATCGCCGTGCGAGAGACCGCGCGCGAGGTCGTCGGACCGTGCATCCAGCTCGGCGTACGTCCAGCGTCGCCCGCCCTCGTCGATCGCGACCCGTCCCGGTGTGATCCGGGCGCGGTCGCGGATGATCTTGTCGATGGTGTGATCGTTCATTCGAGAAACTCGTTGATGATCCTGACTGACTCGTCAGGCTGCTCCCAGAAGAACAGGTGCCCGGCGCCTTCGAGCAGCTCGACGCGCGCGCCCGGGATCCGGGCTGCGAGGACCTCAGCGTTGCGATGGTCGACGACGTTGTCGGCGGTGCCGCCGAGGATCAGCGTCGGGGCAGTGATCTCGCCTTCAACACCGGCGAAGGTCATGCCCGCCGCCGCCTGCGCCTGCCAGCCTGCCGGATCGGGCGGATTCGCGACTCTTCGGGCGAACAGCTCGTCGACGAGCTCGACTGGTGGATCCTCGCCGAGCGCGTTTTCGACGAAGCGGCGCAAAGCCACCTCCGGCGCGAGTGACGGCGCTTCCGCGAACAGCCTCATCGTCACCTCCGGCATCGGCACCGTCGTCGGCCCGCCCGGGGTCGTGCAGCAGAGGACGAGCTTGTCGACGCGCGCCGGCGCGGCAACGGCGAGCTCCTGCGCGATCATCCCGCCGAGGCTCGCGCCGAGCACGTGCGCGCGCTCGATGCCCGCCTCGTCGAGCACCTGCAGCGCGTCGCCCGCCATCTGTGCGGCCGTGTACGGCCCTTCCGGCTTGTCGGACTCGCCGATGCCGCGGTTGTCGAACGTCACGACCCGGTGCCGCGCGGCGAGGCCCGGCACGATCGGCTGCCAGCTCCAGCGGGCGTAGCCGAGCCCTTGGATCAGGAGGAGCGGCGACCCGTCGCCCTGTGACTCCCACTTGATGTTCATGTGACCTCCTCCTGAACAGCCGGCCGGCGCAGGATCCGGTCCAGCCGGACACCCACCTGCCCGATCCGCGTCAGTCCGCCGGGAACGAAGAACACGACCAGGATGAACAACACACCGAGAATGAAGAGCGGTTGTTGCAACGGCGTGCGAAGCACTTCAGGCAGGCTCGACACGGCATGCGACGACGACAGATCGCCGAGCCGGTGGTTCGCGAAGGTGTAGAGGATGCCGCCGATCATCGCGCCCCACCGTGAGCCGGTTCCGCCGATCACCACCATCAAGAGGAGCGTCAGCGTGAAGCTGGCGGTCGTCACGTCGGTATTCGCCCCGCCAAGGAGGAGCAGATAGACGATCCCGCCGATCGTCGCGAGCACGGACGCGAGCACGTAGGACATCAGCTTGTACGTGTACGGCTTCAGCCCAAGCACCTGCACACGCAGCTCGTTCTCGCGAATCGCCTGCCAGACGTGTCCTGGCGACGAGTTGACCGCCCAGCGGACGACCACGAATACGAACGCCGCATACGCAAGTGCGATCCAGTAGAGGTGCTTCGTGTTGAGGATGCCGACGGTCCAGGTTGGCAGCTGGTGGTAGTCGACGCCAAAGCCTTCCTCGCCGCCCGTCCACTTGTAGGGGTTCTTCAGGGCCAGGATCGAGCCCGCCTGCGCGAACGCGAGTGTCACCATCGCGAACGCAATGCCGGCGACGCGCAGCGACACTGCTCCCAGCACGATCGCGAGCAAGAACCCGACGAGCGCGGTGAACGCGACCGACACCCAGAAGTCCCAGTGCCAGCGGGTCATCGCGATCGCCGCGATGTAGACGCCGACTGCGAAGTAGAGCGCATGGCCGAACGACAAGAGCCCGGTGAAGCCGAAGAGCAGGTCGTAGCTCAGGGCCAGCCCCCCGAAGAGCAGGCAGAGCGCCAGTAGCTCGAGCGTACCCGGCGTGTTCAGGCCTTCCTGGAACAGATAGGGAATGTCGATCGACAAACGGGGCACGAACGCGAGCGCCACGACGATGGCCGCGGGAATCGCGAAACGCTTCACGCGAAGCTCCCCGAGAGACCGCGCGGACGCGCGATCAGGACGATGCCGAGCAGCAGCACGACACTGAGGTCGCCGAGCCCCGACGACGCGTAGTAGTTGGCGTACTGCTGAACGAGCCCGACGATGATCGCCGCCCAGGCCGTACCGCGGATCGAGCCGAGACCGCCGATCACGACGACGATGAACGCGAAGATCACGAGCGACGTTCCCTGCTGTGGGTCGACGGTCGTCGAGTAGAGGGTGTAGAGGACGCCGGCAATTCCCGCTGCGAGCCCGCCAATCGCGAAGACGAGGGTGAACGACTTGCGGACGTCGATCCCGAGCGCGGTCACCATCGCGCGGTTCTCGACCCCGGCGCGAACGATCAGGCCGTAGCGCGTTCGCCGCAGGAAGGCTTCGAGGGCGAACAGCACGATGACCGCGGTTGCGATCTCGATCCAGCGGTCGTTCGGGATGTGCGCGCCGAAGATCGTCGTCGTCTGCCCGGTCCAGGCGGGCGCCGCGACGACCCGTGCGTCGCTGCCCCAGATCGCAGTCACGAGCGCCGTCACTGCGAGAGCGAGCCCGACGGTGACGAGCACCTGCTCGATGTGGCGGCCGTAGAGCGGCCGAATCAGAACGAGCTCGGTGAGCGCGGCGAACACGGTGCCGACGACGAGCCCGGCGAGCGCGGCAATCAGGAAGCGCGGCAGGACCGGCACGTCGCCGAGCTTCGACTCGACGAACCACAGCGTGTACCCGGTCACGGTGATGAAGATGCCGTGCGCGAAGTTGAGCACGCCCATCAGCCCGTAGATCAGCGAGAGCCCGGAGGCGATCAGGAAGTACATCGCGCCGAGGCCGAGGCCGGTGATCGTGAGCAGCAAAAACGTGCTCATGTCACCCGACACCCAGCATGCGATGGATCATCGGCTTGTCGGCCAGCAGTTCCTTGGCCGGCCCGATGTGCACGACCCGGCCGGTGTCGAGCACGACGGCATCGCGCGCCACGTGGTTGACGACGCCCAGGTTCTGCTCGACGAGCAGCACAGTCGTCAGCTCCGACACCCGCTCGAGCACGCGAGCAACCTCGGTGACGAGCAGCGGCGAAAGGCCCTTGGTCGGCTCGTCGACGAGCAGTACGCGGTTGTCGTTCAGCAGCGCGCGACCGATCGCCAGCATCTGCTGCTGCCCGCCGGAGAGCGTGCCGGCCGCCTGTTTGCCGCGCTCACGCAGCTCGGGGAAGAGGTCGTAGACGAGGTCGTACTGTGGCTCGGCGTCGCGTTCTGCGAGCCGAAGGTTCTCTTCGACCGTCAACGCCGAGAAGACGTCGCGGTCCTCGGGGACGTACCCGACGCCGCGTCGGACGATCTTGTGTGTGGGGACGCTCTGAATGTCGTCTCCGGCGAGCTCGATGGTGCCGCGACGATCGACGAGCCCCATCAGCGCCCGGAGCGTCGTCGTCTTGCCGACGCCGTTCCGGCCGAGGAGGGCAGTGACGCCACCCTCGGCGACGTCGAAGGAGATCCCCTGGAGCACGTGCGACTCGCCGAGATAGACGTGCAGGTCCTGGATCGAAAGGAGCGCCACTATCCGGCGTAGGCTCGACGGAGCCGGTCAAAGAGCGGAGGTGCCGGCTTTGCCGACGCTGAAGCGGACACTAGAGCTCCTCCCCGAGATACGCCTGCCGCACCGTCTCGTTGCCCATGATCGCCTCCGGCGTGTCGACGGCGAGCAACCGGCCGTGGTGCATGACGGCGATCCGCTGGGCGAGGCCGATCACCACCTCCATGTGGTGCTCGACCATCAGGATCGTCTTGCCCTCGTCCGCGTGCACCGAGCGAATCAGCTCGACGAGCTCCGGGACGTCCTCCATCGAGACGCCGGCCATCGGCTCGTCGAGGAGGAGCACACGTGGGCGACCGGCGAGCAGCATCGCGAGCTCGAGCTTGCGCTTGTCGCCGTGGGAGAGCAGGCCGGCCGGCCACCACTCCCGCCCGGCGAGACCGACGCGGCCGATCGCCCACGTCGCGCGCTCCATCGCCTCGCGCACCGCGGTGGCCCGCCGCCAGATCCGCATCGTCCCCCCGATCGCCGCTTCGGCGGCCAGCCGGACGTTCTCGTGCACCGAAAGCACCGGAAAGACATTCGACACCTGGAACGTCCTGCCGAGCCCGGCACGCGCGCGGCGCCAGGGCGGCTGGCCGGTGACGTCGACACCGGCCAGCTCGACCGTGCCGCTCGTCGGCCGGTGGAGACCGGAGACGAGGTTGAAGAGCGTCGTCTTGCCGGCCCCGTTCGGGCCGATCACGGCGAGCAGTTCACCCTCGCGGACCTCGAGCCCGACATCGGCGACGATGGTCGCGCCGCCGATGTCGAGTCCGAGGTTCTTGGTTGCGAGGATCGGGGATGCGCTCACGCGCTGACGATGCCTTCGGCCCTTAACCCTGCATCGGCACGACAGGCGGCGCCGTGTCGTACGCCGACGCTGTGCCGAGCACGTTGGCTACGAGGTGACCGTTCTTCTGCACCAGCGCGACGCGGAACATCGGCTGCAGCATCGCGTGATCCTGCGGCCTGATCGCCTGGTAGCCCTTCGGGGCCAGGAACTTCCAGCCCTCGAGCGCGCTGATCATCTTGTCGACGTTGTAGTCGCCCTTCTGCAAGGCATGCACGAGCATCTGCGCCTCGACGAAGCCGTCGGGCGTGAAGAGGTCCGGCACCTGGCCGCGCTTGTGCATCTGCTGCACGAGCCAGTCGTTCACCTTGTTCTTCGGAGCGGTGTAGACGTAGTGCGAGAGGAAGTGGATCTTGGTCGCCTGGTCACCGAACGACGCCCACGTGGCCCGCTCGGCGAGGCCCGTGATGACCTGCGTGCCCGAGTAGACCCCCTGCTGGTCGAGCGTCTTGAACATCGCAGCGCCGGTCGTGCCGGCCCACGCGACGAAGATCAGGTCGGCGTTCGCGTTCTTGGCCTGCTGTGCGAACGGCGTGAAGTCGGTGGCGGTCAGCGGCACCGAGATCTCGGAGACGTTGTGGCCGGTGAAGAACGCCTTCACAGCCGCGTAGTTGCCGTGCCCGAACACGCTGTCCTGGTCGAAGACGACGACCTTCTTGCCCGTCGTCTTGCCGAGGAACGACTTCGCATCGAGCACGTCTTGGATCGTCTGCCGGCCGGCGCGGAAGGTGTACTTGTTGATGCCGGTGATCGCGTCAGCGGCAGCGGGGCCGGAGATGTAGAGCACCTGGTTCTGAGCTGCGAGCGGAGCGAGCTGCACCGCGACGCCCGATGAGCCGGTGCCCATCAGGATCTTGACGCCCTGGCCGATCAGGTCCTTCGCCTCGGTGACGCCGGTCGCGGCGACGCCCTGGTCGTCCTGATACGTGATGTTGAGCGTCTTGCCGTTGACCTTGCCCGTGCCGTTCGTGGCGTACTGGAGGCCGTACTTGAAGCCCTCGAGCTCCTCGGCACCGTAGGCGCCGAGAATGCCGGTGCGCGGATAGATGAAGCCGATGTTGTACGAGGCCGACGCGTGGTGCGAGCGTGCGGCGACCGAAGCCGTCCCGGCGAGCAGCGTGAAGAGCGCGACCCCGAGCAGGACCTTCGTGAAGCGATGACGCATGGACGCATCCTCCCTGGTGAGATAACCCCGAACCTGAGACCCGATTCAGGTGTGAGTTATGGCGTTCTGGAGAAGACGTGTCAAGGGGCGGACAGTTAAGTCGCCTCGGAGCGGCAGTGCGAAGAGGTCTCTGACACCGGCAGTGTCAGAGACCGTTGGAGCTCGGTTTAGGCCGACTCCTCGGCGAGCTCGTCGGGCTCGACGACGTCGGCGCCGGCGCTCGTCACGAGCGTCGGCTTGAGGCCCTTCTCGATCGTCTCCTTCGTGATCACGCACTTGGAGACGTCCTTGCGCGAGGGCAGCTCGAACATCACGTCGAGCAATGCGTTCTCGATGATCGAACGGAGGCCGCGGGCGCCGGTCTCGCGATGCATCGCCTTGTCGGCGATCGACCACAGCGCGTCGTCGGTGAAGACGAGGTCGATCGAGTCGTAGTTGAAGAAGCGCTGGTACTGCTTGGTCAGCGCGTTCTTCGGTTCGGTCAGGATCTGCACGAGGTCCTCGCGCTTCAGCTGATGCACGGCGCTCAGCACGGGCAGGCGGCCGATGAACTCCGGGATGAGCCCGAAGTTGAGGAGGTCCTCGGGCATGACGTCGGCGAGCAGCTCCGCGCTCGCGGAATCGCGCTTCGACGAGATGTCGCGGCCGAAGCCGACGGCGTTCTTGCCGACACGTTTCGCGATGATCTTGTCGAGGCCGGCGAACGCGCCGCCGCAGATGAAGAGGATGTTCGTCGTGTCGATCGAGAGGAACTCCTGGTGCGGGTGCTTGCGCCCGCCCTGCGGCGGCACCGACGCAACGGTTCCCTCGAGAATCTTCAGCAGCGCCTGCTGGACGCCCTCGCCGGACACGTCGCGCGTGATCGACGGGTTGTCTGCCTTGCGCGCGATCTTGTCGACCTCGTCGATGTAGATGATCCCCGTCTCCGCCTTCTTGATGTCGAAGTCGGCGGCCTGGATCAGCTTCAGCAGGATGTTCTCGACGTCCTCGCCGACGTAGCCGGCCTCGGTGAGCGCGGTCGCGTCGGCGATCGCGAACGGGACGTTGAGGATTCGCGCGAGCGTCTGCGCGAGGTGGGTCTTCCCGCAGCCGGTGGGGCCGAGCAGGAGGATGTTCGACTTCTGGAGCTCGACCTCCCCGTCCTCGGTGCCCATCTGGACGCGCTTGTAGTGGTTGTAGACGGCGACCGACAACGTGCGCTTCGCCTCTTCCTGCGAGACGACGTACTCGTTCAGCGACGAGTAGATCTCCTTCGGGCGCGGCAGGTTGTCGAGGTCGAGCGAGCTCGGGGTCGTCAGCTCCTCGTCGATGATCTCGTTGCAGAGATCGATGCACTCGTCGCAGATGTAGACGCCGGGACCAGCAATGAGCTTCTTGACCTGCCGCTGTGACTTGCCACAGAAGCTGCAGAGAAGCTGCTCGTTTCCTTCACTCGCGCGCGCCATTCCCGTGTCTCCTTTTACCCCGATTTAGCCGAATCGGCTAGATGCGGACGTATTAAGCAGCTGCCTCACTGCGGACTGTGTCGCGGTGTGTGATGACGGAGTCGATGATCCCGTAATCCACGGCTTCGGTCGGGCTGAGGAAGAAATCCCTTTCCATATCGCGTGAAATCTCCTCCTGGGTCTTGCCAGTGTGCTCCGTGTAGATCTCTTCCAGCCGCCGCTTGAGGCCGATCACCTCGCGGGCCTGAATCTCGATGTCGGTGCCCTGCCCCTGGAACCCGCCGGACACCTGATGGATCAGGATTCGTGAGTTCGGCAGCGACATCCGCTTCCCTTTCGCGCCGCCGGCCAGGAGGAGCGAGCCCATGCTCATCGCGATGCCGCAACAGATCGTCTGGATGTCGGGCTTGACGAACTGCATCGTGTCGTAGATCGCGAGCCCCGAGTACACCGACCCACCCGGCGAGTTGATGTAGAGGAAGATGTCCTTGTCGGGATCCTCGGACTCCAGATGGAGCAGCTGGGCGATGATCAGGTTGGCGATCTGGTCGTCGACGGGGGTCCCCAGGAAGACGATGCGCTCTGCGAGCAGGCGCGAATAGATGTCGAACGCGCGCTCGCCGCGCGACGTCTGTTCAACGACCATTGGAACGAGGGGGCTCATTGCTCTACTCCTTGCTGCCGGGGGTCCACAGTTTCGGTGAGTCGGCCGGTTGATCCTTCTCCGGCGTCCAAATCGCTTCGCGTGCCTCGTGGAGCTCCGGCGCGATCGGTTTCACCTCGGCCGCGACGCGGTCGAGTGCCTTCTTCAGGCGGATGTCGTCGCGGACGCGGTCTGCGCCACC
>Ga0265316_10005419_pt1 | contig 12396 bp, 10 predicted proteins | sample 4522metaG_FD_202092 | JGI IMG/M metagenome (GOLD analysis project Ga0265316, IMG submission 202092) | Rhizosphere microbial communities from Carex aquatilis grown in University of Washington, Seatle, WA, United States - 4-5-22 metaG | ecosystem: Host-associated > Plants > Roots > Rhizosphere >... | reverse complement strand
CGCGGAAACCGCGCTCCGCCTCTCTAAGTACTTTGGCAACTCAGCAGAATTCTGGCTCGGCCTGCAAAATGATTACGATCTTGAGGAGAGCCGCCTGGCCTTGAGAAAAGAGCTTGACTCGATAAAAACCCTGTCTGCCCAAAAGGCAGCAAACGGGTAGCGAACGATCCCTTTCGATCGGAACGCTTGTCTTCTAAGGGCAGCCTCGTCGCTGGCGGTTTCGAATACTTGATGAACGCACAGAAGTCCCTCGGTGCGCGACAGGTGCACCGAGGGGTCGTTATCCTATGAAGTGTGTGTGTCCAGAGTCAGCGAGCTACTTATTGAGTACCTCGTCCTGCTTCGCTTGAATCTGCTTCAGCGCCTCATCCACCGTGATATTCCCCTGCATCGCGCTCTGGATGGCGGTTTTCATGACCTCGATCACGGGGATCGGGAACGCATGATCGAAGAAGATGCCCGTCGCGGGGAGCTTCATCTGGTTCTGGATGACGTCCTTCTTGAACACAGGGTCAACGCTCATATCCTGGATGACGCCCGGGTAAATGGGAAATGACCCGCCGGCCTCATTGTAGATCTTCTGATAGGCTTTGCTGGTCTGGAAATCGAGAAATCGCAGCGCGGCATTGAGCGACTTTGTGGTTGGCGTCACGAAGAGGCACATGTCGGCCGAAAGCTGAACCCCCTTGAGCTTGTCACCCGCGGAGACGAGAGGCAGGGGGATGACATCGATGGGGAATCCCAGGCTGGTGGTCTGCGTAACCTGGTACCACCAGGATCCATTGTAAAGAGCAGCCGTTTTCCCGGCCGCCCAGGACTGGATGGCCAGGTTGTGGTCGCTTGACAGGTAGCCGCTCATGAAGACGTCGTTCTTCGCAAGCTTGACGATCGCGGCCAGAGAGTTCTTCATCGGCACGCAGTCCGTCCACTTCAGGGTGCCTGCGTTGATCTTCCCGACGAGGTCATACGACCCTTCCTGGAGAAAGAAATCTCCCAAAAGAAGGATTGCCGGCCAGCCGTCCTTGTCGCCGAAGGCGATCGTCTGGATGTTCTTCTTCTTCAGCGCATTCGAAGCGGCGATCAGCTCGTCGACCGTCTTCGGATAGGCGATGCCATTGTCCGTGAAGTTCTTCGCGTTGACGTACAGCGTCTGCCAGGTCGTCACGCCGGCAACCGGCACCGCGTACAGCTTTCCGGAACGACGAAACACATCGAAATAGCTCTTGTTGACGCCGGCATCCCACTTGTGCTGCGTGAGGCCAGGCGTCAGGTCCATGGCCGCGCCTTTGTCGACGTACTCCCAAAAAGTCGTGCCGGCGTTGGTCATCATGATGTCCGGCGCCTTCTGCGCATCCACGGCGAGGCGGGTCTGCGTCTTCAAGTCTTCACTTCCGAAAAGCGAAAGCTTCAAGTCGATATCCGGATTCTGTTTGGCCCACGCGTCAATCGCGTCCAACACGGGCTGCGGCCAGCTTATCATCCACACGGTCAGGGTCTGCTTCCCTGCCCCCTGCGCGAATGATATGCAGATCATGCCCGCAACCAGAATGAGAAAGAACCTCTTGATCCTCATCATATTCCTCCCTCTACCTTGAATACCAACCGATCAGCCCAACCCTTGAACCTTCGCATGTCGCAACAGCCAACTACCTCCTTCCATTCTAGAATCTAGAAGTACTTCTCAGTCCTTTGGGAAAGCCGCATGCACAGGATGCCGAAAAAGGCCGCCACGACGAACATGATCACGGAGATCGCCGCACTGTAGCCAAAGCTCGTGCTGACAAAGGCCTGCCGGAACATGTAGATCGTGGCGACCATCGAGGCATTCGCTGGTCCCCCTGCCGTCATGACGTAGAGGATGTCGAAGGCCTTGAATCCCCCGATGCAGTTCACTGTCGTCAGAATGGCCACCGCCGGCAGGAGCAGGGGCAGAGCGATGTACCGGATCTGCTTCCAGTGGCCGCAACCGTCTATTTTCGCCGCCTCAATGATTTCCTCTGGTATTCCCTGGATAGCGGACGAGAACACGACCATGCCGAACCCGGACCACTGCCAAATGACCGGGAAAAAGACCGCCAGCAGCGCGGTCGATTGAGTGCCCAGAAGATCCGGCGGATTGTTTTGACTGATCAACCCGACAACCGCCAGCACCTTGGTCAACAGGCCAAGAAGGGGATTCAGGATCAACGACCAAAGGACCCCTACGGACACCAGCGACATCGTCATCGGCATGAACAGGACGGTCCGGGTGACCGCGATCATGCGCCGCCTGACCACCCCGAACTCGACCACGAGCGCGAGGATCATCGAGGTGATCGTCAGCAGGGTGACCGACATCAGCACCCAGATGAAAGTGGCCACGATGCTGCCTCGGAAGTCTGGATCCGCGAAGAGGAGGCGTCGATAGTTCTCCAGTCCGACCGGTGTCATCGGGCCGAGCCCGTTCCATTTTCTGAACGAGATCACCACGGACGAAATCATCGGGTAGAGAATGATGCCAATCATGAAGAGGAGCGCCGGGGCGAGGTACAGATAGGGAGAGATGCCGCTGGAACCCATCTTCCTGCCGCTCATCCTTTGATGGCTCCGGCAGTCAGCCCTCGAATGAAGAGTTTCTGCAAAAAGACATAAAGCACGAGGACCGGAATCACTGCGATCGAAAGCGCGCCAAACAAATAGGACCAGTTGGTCAGGTACTGTGACACGAAGACCTGCAGCTGAAGGGGAATCGTGTGGGTAGCGTTGTCCTTCAGGAAAGTAAGGGCGAACAAATACTCGGTCCAGCAGAACAAGGCCTGGAACACGATCACGCTTCCGATGATCGGTGAAGACAGGGGCATGAGAATCCTGGAGTAGTAGACCCTGTCGGGACAGCCGTCGATCTTCGTCGACTCATATATGGAAGGGGACATTCCGCGAAAAAATCCCCAGAAGAGATAAACGGAAAGCGGGAGACCGGTGCCGATGTAGACAAGAATCACTGACAGAATGGATCCAATCAAGTTGGTCTGGGTAAACATCCTGAACAGCGGAATCAGCAACACCTGCCCGGACACCACTTGAGCCCCCACGATGAAGGCGAGGATTGGCGTCTTCCCCCTGAAGCGCAGGTGAGAAAGTGCGAAGGCCGCGAGGGACGCCATCGCCACAATGCTGATTACCGAAATGCTCGTAACGAGCATGCTGTTCCTGAGCGCGCCACCCAACTTGCCGGCCTTCCAGACATCGGAGAGGATCTTCAGATTGATCTTCTGGGGCAGGCTCAGGGGATTCCCGAATATCTCGCGGTTCGTCTTGAAGGTATTCAGCACCATCCAAATGAACGGATAGACCGAAAATACCAGCAGGGCCAGGGTGAAGATCGTGGCGAGGATGAATCCAATCCTCGCCGGCAGCCCACGCACGCCCTCTGGTCCCCGGCCCACGATCCCCTTATTCGTCATCTCAGGAGTCGTTCCGCCTGCGGCCGACATCCTTGCCGGGCGCGGGCCGCAGATCGCAGGAACGGCAGCCTGCGAATGATGCCCATGAGGGAGCCGGAATGGCTGCTTCCGCCTCAGTGACGACTTTCACGTGCAAAAAGTATACGTGGGCTCTGTGGTTGTCAAGCAAAAGCCGGCAAGACCGCTCTCTCCTCCAGGAGAGAGAAAGTGTGCTGCTGCAGTTCTCTCTAACTTATTTCTGAATAAGCATTAATACTCAATGACTGGAATGCATCCGAAGGCCGCATGAGACGCACGCCGGCCTCATCCTGCTAGCCAATTGTGCACGAGAAGCTCTTTCCGATCACTTTGAGCCAACCGCCGCAAGGGCCCGCACCGCCGCGCGGGGGCCACACGGGCGATGACTGGAGCTCCGCAGGAGGAGTCTCCACGGCAGCAGCTTCGGGAAAGTGCCGAATTGCCTTATAAATCGACCACTTCGTGCCAGGATCGCCCCGTCGAACCCGCTCGACGGTGGTTGAAGGCATTCAATACTTGACATTCCGTGGAACTCGTGTTGGTACTGTTTCCAGTACTTTCACGTGCAAGTTCTTTTGTGCGGTGTGTTCAGGCAGCAGACTTTGAAGGGGGAAAGACAGGTGGAGCATCTGTACGAGAAGGTCGAGCGGATTCGATCGGCTTCCGAGCACATCGCGTGCGTCTTCCGGCCTCTGAAGCAGGAGCTGACAGATACCGGCAAGAAAGTGTTCGATGCCTTGCACGAAGTTCTTTCGCGTGTCATGCGGGTGGAATTTGTTGACGAAGATTTTCTCTTTTCCTTCGAATCTCTGTTCAAATCCCACGTGGACATCCTTGTAATCCCAAAACTCGAGGGCGTCCCGGAGCAAGCCTACAGGAACTTGAAAAAATACCTCGCGCAAGGCGGAGCAATCGTACTCAGCGCAGAAGATCTCTTCCTGGCGCAGATCGAGGATTCCTATCTCCCGATTTTTGAAACCAGGAAACACTACCCGGATGAGTATTTCAGACGAACCGCCTCCTATCTTGGACTCAAGCCCTACGTATCACAAGTTTCGCCGCAATCGGCGGTCGTAGATACTGATTTCCTGCCACAGATGGAGCCTCGACTCGCAGCGGCGCTTCCGCCCCGGGGTGTCTATTGTGCCACCGGGAGTGATGTGCTGCACAGCGAGCCGCCGTTTGGGCACGTGTTTCCCGAGCGCTATCCGGTTTCCCGCAACTATGTCGTTGTGGCGGGCGTCGATATTTCGGGTGAGCACCTCACCTCCTCCGCCGTGTTCTGCCAGAACTGGGAAAACGGCAGCAGAATCGTTGCGGTGGCCTCCAATGAAAAGGGTGGGCTCCTGGATCCCGGAATGAAGTGGTTTGCCCCCTTTGTGACGGGAGCTGCCCGGTTCTGCGGAAGCAGGGCCATGATTGAATTCCTGCAACCCGAGTATGCGTGCTATCGCCGGGGGGAGCCCGTAACTGTTCGTTACAGTGTCCGCAACTTTTCTGATCATGCCGTCGACTGCGAGCTGGACCTGGAGATCGCCACGGCGAAGGAAGCGCTTCCGCCAACCGCGAGGACCGTTCACATCCCGGCAGGTGAGCGCCAGACTGGCACGTTTGAGCGCCTGCCAGTTTCACGGTCGGATGACGTGCACACCCTGCGCCTGCGGCTTCGAGCGAACGAAGGTGTGCAGTCCAGGGCCGAAAATGCGTTTGTTATCTGGGACGAGAATATCGCGGCGCAGGGGCCCACGATATCCGCCTCCGGAAAGTATTTTTCCTTCAACGGAAAACCAGCTTTGATCGCCGGCACGAACTACTATGAGTCACAGATCGGAGAGCTCATGTGGCTGCGTCCCAACGTGGAGAGGCTGGATCGTGATCTTTCCCGGATGGCCGACTGCGGCATGCGGTATGTGCGGATTCACTATCACCACCCCAAGTGGTTTCACGACTACTTCCGCTACATGCACGACACGCTGCCCGATTACTTCGAGCAGGAACATGGTCCTCTTCCAGATGAGCCGATGCTGCGCATCTTCGACGCCCACGTCTACCTTTGTCAGAAGTACGGAATCGTATACGGCGGAGACTTGTTTACCCTTCTTCCCGAAGAGCTGGGCGATCCCCGAGGGTGGTATGGCGTGCACGACTACGCGTCGTTCCCTGAAAAGTTCCAGTGGCAGCGGCGTTTTCTCGAGCTCCTGGTACCGCGCTATCTGAATGTCCCCGGAATCGCCTGGGATCTCTACAACGAGCCGAAGGGCGTAGATGAACAGGTGTTCCGCACGTGGGCGGGGGAGATCCGCAAGGTGATCCGGGAAATGGGGGACACGCATCCGATTACCGTTGGTACCGAAAACCCCGCGCGCTTTGATTCGGTAGTGGACTTTTACGCGGAACACCGCAACTTTTCGATGGCCGGCAAGCTCCGTGCAGACACGCCGAAGCCCGAAATGCTGCAGGAGGTTTGGCTGGATCGACCGCCGACCAGGGACGGCGACTCGGCGCAGCGCGAAGATATGCGCCAGGCGCTGCTCGCGGCATTCGGATCGGGCCAGGGGGGATTCTCGCCGTGGCAGTGGACGAATCAAGCGAGGCTGTGGAGCGACTACCGTACCTACATCGGAGAAGTCTGGGACGACCGCCTGGGCTGCTGCACCAGGGACGACGGGACCCTCAAACCGGCCGGGGGGTTTTATCGTGACTTCGCGCACATCGTATCCGACATCCCGATCACGGAGTACGACGGAACGAGATTTCGCGTCGGAGCCGGGTTTCTCGAGTTCCATCCCCCTGGCCAGGTGCCGCCCCGGCACGGCGAAATCCTGATCGCCTACCACCACGATGGGAAGCTGCTCCGCGGCCTGGCATGCGGCAGAATTGAGTGGAATGGCCAGACCTTCCTGGAATCAGAGGGGAACGCGGATATCTGGTTTTCCGCCGCGGAGCCGGAGGGTATCTCCCGCAAGGGGACGCTGGCGTTCAAGGTCTCAAGGCCGGGGACCATCACCCTGCCCCGGGACAGCGTGCCAGCGCGTGCGGCCGTCCGCGCTACCGTTCACAGCGGGCATGATCTTGCCTCGATCACCACTGTACAGCGCGATGGTCTTGCTATCCTGCGTCTTGAGCCGTGGCATTGCGATTTCTGGATTCATCTTGATGCACCGCGGGGAGGCATCCAATGAGCGAATGGTACGCGCACAGCTTCCGGCGGAACCTTGTCGACATGCATATCGAGGATTGGGACGACGAGTTTCTCCGCCAGTTCGATCCAGAGATGTACTTCCGCTACCTGCAATCCGCGCATGTTGCTTCGCCGATGATCTACATCCAGTCCCATGTCGGATACTGCTACTGGCCTGCAAAGACGGGACATGTACACCGTGCCTTCCATGGTCGCGAAGACGCGATGAAACGCCTGTTCGATCTCTGTCATGGCGCCGGCATGCAGGTGATCGCCTACTACAGCCTGATTTACAACAACTGGGCCTACGAGACTCATCCGGAATGGCGGATGGTCTCCGCGTCCGGCCAGGGATCGCGTGAGAACGGCAGCCGGTATGGATTGTGCTGCCCGAACAGCGGCGGCTACCGCGGGTTTGTGCGGGAGCAGATCGAGGATTTCTCGCGCTACTTTGACTTTGAAAGCATCTTCTTCGACATGACATTCTGGCCGATGATTTGTTACTGCGAAAGCTGCACGTCCCGCTGGTCAGCCGAGCATGGGGGTGACCTCCCGAAGGTTGTCAACTGGACCGACCTGAACTGGGTCGAGTTCCAGGAGAAGCGACAGGAATGGCTTGGAGAGTTTGCCAGCTTTGCCACGGGCGAGCTCAAGAAACAGAAGCCCGGCTGTTCGGTCGAGCACCAGTACTCTACCGCCATGCATTTCTGGCGCTTCGGCGTCAACGAGAACGTCGCACGGGCAAGCGACTACGCGGGCGGCGACCTGTACGGAGGGCTGGCCGAGCAATCGTTTGCCTGCAAGCTGTACTACAACGCAACGCCTCATCAACCGTTCGAGTACATGACTTCCCGCTGTTATCCCAACCTTGAAGAGCATACGACGACGAAATCCACCGCGCTGCTTTCGTTGAGCGTAATGACGACGCTCTTTCATCACGGTGCGTGTGTAATGATTGACGCCATCGATCCGCGCGGAACCATGGACCCGCGCGTGTACGCGAGGCTTGGCCAGGCGTACTCGGAGGCGGCTCGATACGAACCCGCGCTGACAGGCGATCTGGTCCAGGACGTCGGCATCTACTACGATCTGAACGGGAAAATGGATATCGAACAGGCCCCCGCGGCCGCCGGGTCAGCGGAAGCGGAGGTTCCTGCGCAGCCGCACCAGGTCGCCGCACTTGGCGCCGCCGCCGTCCTGCGGGAACGTCACATTCCGTTTGGCGTTGTAAACAACTGGCGGTACGACCTTCTGAAAAAGATTTCCGTCCTGGTCCTTCCCGATGTTCCCATGATGGGGACCGAACAAATGCAGGCCGTGGCCGACTACGTGAAAGAAGGCGGCAAGCTGTACCTCAGCGGACACTCCGCCTGGGACCTGGTAGAGAAGTTCTTTGGATCGCGGCCGACCGGGTTCACGCGGGAAAAGATAACCTACGTTGCACCGACGGAGCTTGGCGAACCTCTCTTGCCCGGATTCACGCGGGATTACCCCATGGCACTGCCCTATCGACAGGCGCTCCTGGATGGGAAGGTCCGCGGAGAGGTGCTGGCAACCGTGACCCTTCCGTACACAGTGCCCACGGACCGGCACGTCGCGGGAGCGGTCCAGGTCGCTCCCGCATCTGCGCCGCCTGCCGAACGCAACCCGCGATTCGCCTCCATCCACTCCAATCCTCCCGGGAGGCAGACGCAGAAACCAGCGATCCTCCGCACGACGTATGGGAAAGGTGTGGTGCTCTGGGCCGCGGCACCCCTGGAGGCAGCCGGCCGCCCCCCGCACGGAGATGTCCTTGCCGCCCTGATCCGCAGCCTCGGCGGTCCGTTCTCGTTCCAATCTGATGCACCGGACGTCGTGGAGCTCCTCCTGTTCTCCGACGCGAAAGCCGGTCGTCGAACGCTTGGCATCCTCAATCTGCAGGATCGCTTCAATCCGCTGCCGGTCGGCAGCTTCCAGGTGTCGATCAGGATGCCGCGCCGACCGGCCCAGGTGCGCACCGTTCCCGAGCAGGAGTCGCTGCCCTTTTCCTATGGCGACGGGCAGGTATCCATTGGCATCAGTGGAGTTGTGTTGTATCGAATGCTGGAAATAATTGACTGAGACCTTGATGTGGTCCAGAAGGCGCCTTACGCAGCCATGAAACAGTACAGTCTGAAGGAGATTGCCAGAGAGCTGGATGTTTCCAGGGGCACCCTGGACCGGGTGATCCACAACCGGGGGGGGATTTCCCCCGCAACCACGGCACGAGTCCAGGAGTTCCTGGAACGAATCAACTACAGGCCGAACAAGATTGGTCGAAGTCTTGCCCGAAGAAAGCTCGTCCGCCTCTACATTTCATTCCATGATACCAAGGCAGAGTTCTTCAAGGAAGTCCTGACGGGAATCAAGGCGGCCGGTGATGAGATTGCCGACTTCGGTTTCAAAGTGGAGTTCGATGAAGTAAGCCGCGACTCCGCGGAGCAGCTGCAACTCGTCAAACGGGCCATGCGCGGCGGCGCGGATGCCCTCGCCGTGTCCCCGTATGAGCCGGACCGATTCGTCGAGCTGGTGGACGAGGTGTCCAGGAGCGGCAAGCCAGTGGTCACCTTCAACAACGACGTGATCGGCAGCAGGCGCATTGCCCACGTGGGTTCCAACTACCGCGCGGGCGGCCGGTTGGCCGGCGAAGTGCTTGCGAAATCGGTCAAGACCGGGGCGGTTGCCGTGCTGCGGCGGTCATCGAGCTACTTTCAGAACCGGGAACGGGTCACGGGCTTCACCGAGGTGATCGACTCCCATGAGACCATCCGCATGGAGGGGGGCTTTGGCGGATCGACGGACTATGACTCGGCCTACAGGAATATGAAACGAATTCTGGAGTCAGTGCCTGATCTGCGCGGTCTTTTCATGCTGAACAACGAACAGGACATCATCACGGCCACCTGCGACGCCATCAGGGATTCCGGTCGGAAGCCGTTCGACGTGGTAACGCTGGATCTCCCCGCGGCGGTATCTCAGGAAATCTCGAAAGGGAGGATCACGGCGACTGTCTGCCAGGATCCGTTCTCGCAGGGGTACTATTGCGTGAAAATCCTGTTCAAGTGTCTGAGTGAGAACGTCGTGCCGACACGGTCGATCTACTCTACTCGACTGGATGTCCTCTACCGGGAAAACCTGGACAACTACGGAAAGAAGCTCTACCGGAGTTTCATCTAGGGCTCGACTTTGTCATCCGATCCGCTACCGCACCTGCTGCACGCGGTCACCGAGCTTCGTCACCCACCGGGTAGTGCTCCGTTCCGCGGTCACCAGCTGAACATCGTTGGCCAGCGCGAGGCAGATGAACACGGCATCGTAGGCCGTTGCGCCATACTCCAGCGCGAGCCGAAATACCTCGCGACGGTCCGGCTCCGCGACCTCCAGCGGGGCGTCCAGGTGAAGGTCGAGCACCTCCTGGGCGATTCCCTCTTCGATGGCCTTCCGGGCAGCCAGGGTGCGCAGCGCGTTGGCAAACTCCCAGTAATGAAGCGATGGAACCAGCAAGCGCGCTGCGCCGCTCAAGAGGCGGTCCTGCCATTGACGCGCCGCCGGGGAGAACTCCTCTTCCAGGTACCACGCCAGGGTGACACTGGTGTCGATGACGAAAAGGCTCATCGCGAGTCACGATCCGACCGCACCAGGTCCCGTGAGTCCACGCCGAGCCTCACACCAGAAAGGCGTGCGCGGACCTTCTCGAGGCGTTCCCTGTAGGTGACGCGCCGACGCTCCTCCTCCTTGACGGCGACATACGTAGCCAGTGCCTCGTGGATCAGGCGGCGCTTCGTGCGGGCCGTCGAGTACTTTGCAGCCTGCGCAAGGAGGTCGTCATCCAGCTCGATGTTTGTCCTCATACACCTCATTATACACCTTGTGTATGATCTGTGTCAAAGTGGTGCACGGATACTACTTCCTTGCTCACGTCGTGACGGGCACGCCTCCCACGCTTGGAAAGGCGAGGAAAGACGCTATAACTCTTTGAATGGCCAGGACGTCATAAAAGCGATGAAGTCATCCAAGCTGTTGGAGTCTTGCGACGTCATCGTAAACAAGCCGAGAAACTATCGTACGCGCAAAATCGTAGGGGTTAAGCGAGTGGCATCGGCGTGGAAGGCATGTCGCATTCGGGGATGAAATGATGGCACTGTAGAAAGGAGGTGTAATGAACTAAAAGTATGTTCCGATAGTTCTAATTAGCTTTCAGATAGGCTTTAGAATTATCGTGCGACTAATTATCGGCTGTGTTAATAATGAGGTCAATGGAAATGGTAAAAAAGCACATTCTTATTTCTTGCGCGGCTATTCTTGTTTGCATTCTCACAGGCTGCGTATCCATCTATTATTTTAAAGATGAAAAGCTTGCAGAAGCAAATTATTCCATAGTCTATGGATATGTCGAATTCGTTGGGCTGGATGATAGGCGGGAGGGGAGGGCTCCGACATTTAACATTGAGGATGCGAAAGGGCAACCGGCAAATAGCGAGATTCCCGAGCTTCGAATATTGATGAATGCGGATGAAAAAGTAAAAGTGATTTATCTAAATGGTTATCGAAAAAACGCAAGCGGGGAAAGTGATCCAATTCTCCTTGCCAATGCTCCCGATTGGGGTGCCTACTACTCAGACGCCAAATATTTTAAAGGCTATGGGATAGTATTGGAGAACGTTCCACTAGGAGACTTTTCGATATCATCACTTACTTTTATTATTTCCTCCTATTCCCGGGCTATTTCCGATCGAAAGTCCCTTGTCACTACCACAAAAGGTACTTACAAGATTCCGAGTGTACACCTGGATATTAGAAAGCCCGGTGCATATTATGTCGGTTCTTACAGTATCAATATATTGGCGATTATTCCGACCGATCCGCCTGCGCTTAAAGTTGATATCTCCCAACTCGATCGACCAAAGGAACAGAAATTGCTCAGCAACTCTCTATTCTGGTATCGTGACTACTCGAAATACTACCAGACAATCATCCAGGACAAGCTTAATTTGCTTGATAAGAATTGATGATACTACTCTGATCGGCATGATTTCTGTGGGCCCTTGCGGTCCATGGCGTCCTCCTACGCAGCTGCTCTCATAGCAGGACATGCCGTACGTCTGAAATGAAATCAAGTTTCGACCTGCGGTCGCAAGCTACATGAGCCACGGCAGGACGATCCCTGGGATTCCAAGGCGTGTCACCGGCGTAACATATCCGAGGTACGAGTGCAGCCGCTGACGGTTGTAGAACACCTTGATGTACCCGAAGATCTCCCTCCGCGCCTGCTCACGTGTGGCAAAGATCCGATCCCCGATCGACTCCGTCTTCAAGGATCACCAGACCGTCCTGAGCCAGGGCAGGGCTCGCAGGGCGTCGTCCTTGGTCACCAGGGGAGCCTGGCGGCTCAGGGCAGTCGCCGCTATGAACCTGTCAGCGGGATCCGGGTGCATGTCCAAGGCATCCGCGCCGAGCGCCAGCTCCGGCGTGAGTGAGACGGCAGCCACGCGCGGGATGCCCAGGATGTCGTTCGCCCACTCCAACACGGGCTGGCCGCGTCTCAAGGCGAACCGGCCTCTCTGCACCAGCAGCGCGACCTCCCAGAAGCAGATGGATGGCACGAGGATCCGGTCGGCGCTGTCGATGGCCGTCGAGGAGGTGTCACTGAGCAGCCCTGGCTGCTGAGTCCACCAGAGAAGCGCGTGGGTATCCAGGACGATCATTCGTCCTTCCACCCCGCAAACAGTGACGTGG
>Ga0265316_10005416_pt1 | contig 12397 bp, 9 predicted proteins | sample 4522metaG_FD_202092 | JGI IMG/M metagenome (GOLD analysis project Ga0265316, IMG submission 202092) | Rhizosphere microbial communities from Carex aquatilis grown in University of Washington, Seatle, WA, United States - 4-5-22 metaG | ecosystem: Host-associated > Plants > Roots > Rhizosphere >... | reverse complement strand
GGCATCACGCCCTGCCGGAGTGGGCGGCACGGGCCTCCCCGCCACCTGCTACTGTATCTCCCAAACCCTATTCGGCAACTCGCCGAACATCTCCGGCGCATACAAGGCTTCCACGCGGGTGGCGGGAAGTTCAAAGCGGCCCGGGGCATTCAGACGCACGGTATATTCAAACGACCACTGCCCTTTCGGCACATATTCATAATAGGCGCGGAAGGCTTCCAGGCGGCGCTCCTCGAAAGCCAGCCAGGCGCGGCCCTCGCGCTTTTCGCCGGCAGCCAGCAAGGCCGAATCACCGCCCAGCCCGGAGCCGAGGATGCTAGCCCCGGCCGGCACGGGGTCGTCCACCACCACCCAGGCCATGTCGGCCTGCGCGTCCAGCACCAGCTTGATCCGCGCCACGTCGCCCTTGCTCCAAACCCCCGCATGCTGTTGCTCGACCGGCTCGACGCTGCGCTTGATGCGGTAGCCAGCGGACAGCGGCTGGCGCAACTGCGACGCGGCGCGGCTTTGAATAAGCGCCCAGGGCTTGCCCGCGCCGGTGTGCTTCACCACCAGGCTGGCCGGCCTGTCGCCCCAGGGAAAGTCCAGCGCGCCGGGCTGGCTGGCGTCGCTCCATTGCACGCCTTTTTTGGCGCCCGCCGACTCGGCCTGGGTGTAGCCGGACACGGGCGCGGTCTCAAACGCGGCGCTGAATTTCTCCATGGCCAGCCTGCCCCAGGCATTGGCGGTCGTGGTGTCCCAATGCCCATGGCTTTGCCGGGCCAAAGCGCCCGCCGCCAGGCGCGGCATGTCCACCCGCCATTGCGGCTGGTCGAGCAGGCCGAGCAAGGCGCGCACGGCGTTTTCATCGACGGAGACCATCAGCCACCACAGCCGGTCGCTGTCCTCGGTGGAGAAGCTTAACGCTGTCCCTTGCAGGTTCAAGCGCGAGCGGATGATTTGCGCGGCTTGTTGCGACCACGCGTCACGCTGCGGGATGGCGGGGATGCGCTTGAGGAGGCTGAGCCAATCCAGCACCGCCGAGGTCGGCCAAAGGTTCGGATCGAGGCTGATCGAGCCTAGCATCTCCGGCTTGGCAAGCCCGTAGCGGGACAGCGCCTCAATGGCCGCCAGCTTGCGCAGCGCCAGGTCGGCGGCGGCCAGCGTGGAGCCGCGCTTGAGCCGGCCGGCGACAAAGTCTTTCAGCCCCTCTTGCAAGCGCTTGCGGGCGGCCTCCGGAATCGCCCAGCCGGCCTCGTGGGCGACGGACAGCACATAGGCGGTCAGCACGTCGCTGCCGCGCAGAGGTTCGGCGGCGAAGTATTTGAGCAAGCCGTCGCCGTCGATAAAGGCGGGCAGGCTGTCCATGGCCGCGTCCCACAGCTTGGGGTCGCGCAGGGCGACGGCCTTGGAAACCCGCTGCTCCAGGCAAGAATAGGGGTAGCTGCCCATGTACTCTTGCACACCGCCCAAGCCGTCGCCGAGCTTGGCGCGCAGCGACACGCGCACGCCGCCGCGCCCGGGGACCGTTTCCGCCGGCCGCTCCACGCTGATTTCAAGAGGATTGTCGATCTGCGTCAACGTGGCCTGGTAAATCCGCACAGGCCAGGCCGGGATGACGTCCTGGCTGATCTTGAGCCGGTCGGAGGCGGTGCTGTCGGCGGTTTCGGCGCTGACTTCCCAGTCCAGCTTGGCGGCGTCCAAGGGGGCGACCACATCCCAGGCCAGCTCCTTGGCTTCGCCGGGCTTCAGTTCAAGCCGGATGGGCGGAAGCGCTTTCCAGCCGGTCTCATCCTGGCAAGCGCCGTCCCCCGCCCGCGCAGACGCGGGAGGCGGCGCGTCGGCGTCAGGATTTTCAACGGGCTTGGCCGGATCCGAACCTTCGGCTTTGGCCGGTTCGGCTTCCTTCGCGACAGGCTCCTTGCAGGGAACCGGGGGGGCCGGAGGCTTGGCCGCGGCCGGCGAGGCCACGCTCCAGCGCGCCTTGGCCGTCAAGGCCAGCGGACGGCCCGAGGCGTTGCGCAGGCTGAACACGGCTTTAAAGGCGTCGTTTTCGCGCACCAAGGGCAACAGGCCGGCATGCAGCATCACGTCCTGGGTGGAACGGAGGCTGGCCTCGCCGGTGCCGAACAGGCCGACCCCGGCGTTGGCCACCGCGGCCAGGCGGAAAGCGGTCAGCGAATCGTTGAGGGGCACGTCGATCTCCGCCTCGCCTTGCAAATTGAGCGGCACCCGCCCCCGCCACAGCAGCAAGGTGTCGAACAATTCCCGCGCCGTCTGCCGTCCGCCGCCGCCGCCATGGGGAATGGCTTTGCGCCCGTAATGGCGCTTGCCGACCACTTGCATCTGCGCCGTGGCGGTGTAGACCTCGATGCCGCGCTTGCCCATCATCTTGTCCAGCAGCTTCCAGGAGTCGTTGGGCCTAAGCTCCAGCAAGCCCTCGTCCACGGCGGCGAGCGCGATTTCGGCCCCGGCCGGCAGCGGCCTGCCGTCGGCACGCGCCACCTTCACCTTCACCTTGGCGGTCTCACGCACTTTGTAAGCCGGCCGATCCGGCTGCACTTTCACGTCCAAGCGGTTGGGCGTCCAGCCCACGGCCAGTTGCGCCAGCCCCAAACGGAAGGCCGGCTTGTTCAGATCGACCAGGGCGGTGACGGACTTGTCTTCCAGCTTGATCCCCAGCTTGCCGACCAGTTCCCGGAACCAGGCGAAGCTGTCCTTCGCCCTGCCCCGCACGGCCAGCACGGAAACATAGACATTGGGCGCGTAATTGGGTTTGATCGGCACATCGACCACCGGCGCCTTGCCGGACAGCGGCACGACGTAGGCGTCCAACACGCCTTCCCGCTCCACCGTGACCAGCGCGGTGGCTTCGCGGAACGGCATGCGCACTTGCAGGCGGGCGGACTGGCCGGCCTCCCAGGTTTTCTTTTCCGGCAGCACGTCCATGCGGTCGCTGGGGCCGTGGTCGAACCACCACTCGCCCGCGCCCGCCACCCAGACCTCGACGGTGCTGAGCGCGGTGTTGCCGTCGCCGTCGGTGGCCTGCGCCCGCAGCACCAAATCCCCGGAAACGCCGGGCTTCAGTTCGCAGGCGATGAGGCCTTCCGGGCTGGTCTTATCCTCGCAAGCCTCGTCCAGCTTGCGATATTCGGTGTTGTTTTCGTAATCGTAGAAGCCGCCGATCAGGCGCTTGCGGTAGGAATAAGTGGTTTTTTTAAACAATTCCACCTTCACTTTCTGGCCGGGCACCGGCTTGCCCCGCGGGTCCAGGGCGGCCACTTGGAAGCGCAGTTGCCCGGGGCTGGCGACCCAGCCTTCCTGCTTGATGCCTAAGGCGATCTTGGCCGGCCACAGCGGAATGCGGCGCGCCACCGACAGCAACTGGCCGTTGGCGTCCTGGTATTCCAGTTCGGCCAACAACTCTTTGGGAGAGTCGGCACGGGGCAGGTTGGGAATGCCCACCCGCGCCGCGCCGCCCTTGTCCAGCGTCAAGGGCAAAACCTGCGCGGGCGAGCTTTCCTCGGCCGCCTCCCCGGCCTCCGGCTCCGCGCCCGGGGCCAAGCCTTCCTTGACATCGCCGCCGCCGAACTGATAGTCCGCGTAATCGGGAAACTCCACCGCGCGGGAGCGCACTTGGCTGCGCAGCTTGACTGGCAGGCTGGACGCGCCGCCGCCTGAAAGATAATTCACGAACACATCAATGCTGGCTTCTGTAGCGTTCACCAGATACTCGGCGGCGGGCTGGATTGTGGCTTTCATCGTCGGCACACGGAACTGCTCGACCCGGAATGAGCCGGTGTCGGCGATCCACGCCTCGCCTTTGCGCAGGCCCACCTCGTAAACGCCCAGCTTGGCCTCTTTGGGGATGGCCCAGCTCGCCTCGGCAATGCCGCCCGTGTCGAAGCCGACCGGCACAGCGTATTTCTCGCCGCTGCCGACATGGCGGATCTCAAGGGTGTCCGGGCTGTCCCCGGCGTATGCGGCGAAGCCCAAGGCGGCGCGGCGGCGCAGGAACAGCTTCATCGAAACGGTCTCCCCGGCGCGGAACAGGCTGCGGTCAAACACCGCGTGGGCGAGCTTGGCTTCGCTCTCGTTGCCCACGTCCAGTTTGAAGTCATAAGGCTGCAGCCCCTTGTTCCAGCCGGAGACGACGAAACTGGTGTCGCCGCCGATGCGGGCGCTGACCAGCAAAGGATGAGGCCCCGCGCCGTCGTGGCAATCCTCGCCCGTGTCGATCTCGGGCAACACCGCGCTGCCGACAATGCGCGCCGTGCCGTCCGGCCCGGTGTCGCCGCGCCAGAACTCGGTTCCGGTGCAAAAGTCGACGACGCGCACCGCCGCGTTGGCGACGGGTTGCGCCTGGTCCAGCGTGGTGACCCAAACCAGCGAAGACTCCCGGCCCCACAAAAAATGCACGGACAAATTGGTGACCAGCGCGGACGTGGCGACATAGCGCGGCCGCGCCTCGCCGAGCAACGCCGCCCCCAGGCGCGGGCTGGCCAATTCCACCACGTAGAAGCCAGGCTTAGCCAACGGGATGCCGACCACTTCAAACGCCTTCGCCCCGCCCGGTTTGGGCAGGCTGAAGGGCGCCGCCGTTTCCCCCGGCCCGAACACCGATTCGGCGCCGGTCAGGTTGCGATAGCGGGTCTCGTCTTCCGTCTTGGCCTTGTTGGGGATGGGCTCAAAGCGCGGCTCGCCGGCGTGTTTGACCTTGCGCAGCCATTGGGCCATCGCAAAATCGTCCTGCTCCAGCCGTTGCAGCTTGCCGGGAATGCCTTCCTGCCCCCCCGGCGTCGCGGACTTGCCCCGCACCGCAGGCTCCAGGTTGCGCAGCGTGACCGGCAGCACGCCGCCCTCCTTGGCTTCGAGGATGCCGAACTCGCCGTTGAATTTGGCCAGCGGCGGATACTCGTCGGTTTCCACGCCCAGCGGAAATTGGCCCGCGTTCTCCAGCAGCCGGCCCGCGTCGTCCTTCAAACCTTCCGGCAAGACGAGGGTGAGGCGGGTATTTTCCGGGAACGGCCCGTTGAACTTGAGGGACTCCACGCGAGGCTGCTTCGCCGGTTCCAGCTCTTCGGCCGGATAGAGCTTGCCCTGGGCGTCCTGCAAGCGCACCGCGGCGGCCTGCTCCGCGGCCACCGGGGCGCTGAACGCCAGGCCCATCGGCAAGAAAGGGATGCAATGCGATTGGGCGTTGACCTTCTGGCACTCGAAACGGGCGCTGAAGGCGGGCCGGATTTTGAAGTTCAACACCTGGTCTTGCCGGCTCGCGACCCCGGCGGCGGAGGCGATGCCCGCCCCCCACACCAGCCGCACCGACGCCTCGGGCGGGAAATTGCGGCGGCAGCGCAGCACCGCCAGCCGCTCTTCGGGCGTGTGTTCGAAGAAATACTCGTTCTGGCGGCGCAGCGCCGCCGACAGCACCCGGGCCTTCTCGTCAGCCTGCGCCAACACCGCCCCGATGCGCTCGCCCAGGCCCTCCACCTCGCAATGGGCGTGGGCGGCGACCGACTCCGCTGTGGCCGGGGCGTCCAGCTTGAGGATGAACAACGGGCTTTCGTCCACCTCGGAAGCGCCTTCGTCGGGCAGCGAGCCGACCACCGCGGGCCCGCCGGTGTCAAACTCAAACCGGCTTGGCCCAGCCACAAGCGACCCCGACAGGCTCTTCAGCCCCGGCTTCAGCGTCAACGCGCAACGCGTCCCCGCCGGCAGATCCTGTTCAAAATCGAAAACCCAGTTGCGACCGTCCACCCAGCGGCCCACGCCCTTGGCCGGGCAGTCCAGGGCAAACGGCGCCTCCAGGCGGAGGTCGCCGAAGCGCGCCATGGCCTCGGAAAACCTGGCCGCCACCTGGCGGACGTTTTTCACCGTCCCCTGCGGGGAAAAAAATTCGACGCCAGGGCCTGGCGACACCGCCAAACCGGCCCGGCAATGAACCGTTAGAGACAAAACAACCAGAAATAGGGAGACGGCGCGCACGGGCATTCTTCCTCTCAGCAACGTTGGGATGGCCGAGAGTGTAGATTTTTGCGTGGCAATAGGAAAGCGTTGCAGTCGTCCAGGCAACCGGGGGGCGGCCCCCCGGCGCGCTAGGCGTCGCGGGAACTAGCTGGCAAGTCCTGGTCAAACTCCCGATAGCGGTAAGCGCTCCCGTCAACGCCGCGCATGTTCAGGAATTTGAAGCCGAAATTGAACACGCCGTCGGCGTCGGTTTCCGTCCACAAAACAGCCACGACACCTTCCAGGTTCAGCTCCGGCAGGCGCACATAAACCATGTCGCTGGTTTCCAACGCGGCCGCGCCCGGGCCGGCGTCGGTGCTGTAGGCCTGAAATCCGCTCAGGGACACATTCTTGGTGAAAAAGGCAAGCTCTTTGTCGCCGCTGACCAGCGTGCCGCCCACTTTCAGGTTTTTGCGGTAATTGGACCGGTTGTCGCTCATCTTCATTGACCTACTGTCGATGTGATTGGTCGGGACGGGTTGCAAAACAAGACCACAGTGTTCCCGCGAAAATCCTTAGGCGGAAAGCTGTTTAATTGTAGCCTGTCAGCCCGGCCAAGCAAAACAAATAGTTTGACCGCCGCGCCACGCCCAGGCATACAATTGGCCTCCTATCAAAGAGGCACCGCTGCAATGAACGCCCCCTGCGCCGCAGCCCAAGACCCCATCGGACTGATCGCCGAGGCCCACGGGCCGGTGGTCGTCATCCGCTGCCGCCGCCTGCCGCCTCTGCACCAGGCCCTGTGCGCCCGCCTCGACGGCGAGATCTATTTGTTCGAGGTGCACCAGCATCTCGACCAGCAACATGTCCGCGCCATCACCTTGCACCGCACCGCGGGCCTGTGGCGGGGCATGCCGGTCTACGACCTGGGCGGCCCTTTGCAAGTGCCGGTCTCCCCCGGCTGCCTGGGCCGGCTGCTGAACATCTTCGGCAAGCCGCTGGACGGCAAGGGGCCGCTGGAAGCGGGCGAATTCCGCGACATCCACCGCAAACCCGCGCCGCTAGACCAGGCGCTGGGCATCAGCGGCGTGCTGGAGACCGGCATCAAAGTCATCGACCTGCTCTGCCCCTTCGTCAAAGGCGGCAAGACCGGCCTGTTCGGCGGGGCCGGCGTGGGCAAGACGGTGCTGGTGATGGAATTCATGCATGCCATCGCCGCCATGCACCAGGGCGTCTCCGTGTTCGCCGGCGTCGGCGAGCGCATCCGCGAGGCCCACGAGCTGTGGCATGAAATGGAGGACGCCGGGGTCATGCCGCAGACGGCGATGCTGTTCGGACAGATGGACGAATCGCCCGGCGTGCGCTTCCGCATCGCCCTGTCCGCGCTGACCTACGCCGAATACCTGCGCGACACGCTGCACAAGGAAGTCCTGTTCGTGGTGGACAACGTGTTCCGCTTCGTCCAGGCCGGCAGCGAGATTTCCAGCCTGCTCGGCCGGCTGCCGGCCACGGTGGGCTACCAGCCCACCCTCAGCACCGAAGTGGCCGAACTGCAAGACCGCATCACCTCCTCCCGCGCCGGCGCGATCACCTCGGTGCAGGCGGTGTACGTGCCCGCCGACGACATGACCGACCCGGCGGTCAGCGCGATTTTAAGCCACCTCGACACCACCGTGATCCTCTCCCGCACCCAGGCCGCCAAAGGCATCTACCCCGCCGTCGACCCGCTGCGCTCCGGCAGCAAGCTGATGGACCGCCATTCCCTGGGCGAGCGCCATTACGCCGTCGCCGAAGGGGTGCGCGGGCACCTGGCCCGCTACCGGGAATTGGAAGACATCATCACCATGCTGGGCATGGCGGAGTTGTCGGAGAAAGACCGCCGCGTCGTCCTGCGCGCCCGCAAGCTGCAAAAATACCTGACCCAGCCGTTCTGGGTCACGGCGGCGCACACGGGGCTCAAAGGCGTGTCGGTGCCGCTGGCGCAAACCCTGGACGACTGCGACAGCATCATGGCCGGGCGCTTCGACGAGATGGGCGAGGAACAATGCTATATGCGCGGCGCGATGGGCGCGGGCGCGTGAAAAGCTTCACGCTGGAATTGCGCGACTCGGCGACCGTGCGGCGCATCGACGACGTGGCCTCGTTCGTCGGCGCGGACGCCACAGGCAGCTTCGGCCTCCTCGCCGGCCACGCCCGCTTCATGACCTGCCTGGATCTCGGCCTCGCCCGCTTCCGCTGCCGGAACGGGGAATGGCAATATCTGGCCCTGCCCGGCGGGGTGCTGTATTTCCACGACAATGTGTTGAGTTTATGCACACGGCGCTATTTCATCGACGCCGACTATGGCCGCATCACCGACGCGCTGACCCGGCAATTGCTGGCGGAGGAGGAGTCTTTGCGGGAAGTGAAACAAAGCCTGGCGCAGTTGGAGCAGGAGGTGATGCGGCGGCTTTGGAGGTTGGGGGATTAGGTGATAGTCATTAAAAGGGGCGCAATGCGCCCCCCTACTGCTGCATGGCCCATGGACGGCCTTAACCCTTCATCCTTCTCAGCGCTTCGTGAAACCGAGGCTCTTCAGGCGCAACCAGATAAGCCAAGCATTCGCGCAATTGTTCATGGATGGGCGCCTTTGCGCTGAAAAGTTTTTCCTCAATCACATCGCCCGCCGCGCGAAAATCCAAAGGGTTTTCATACGGATGCCGCCACCCCCATCCACCGGTCCAACACCGCATGCGCCTCCTCGACGCCCAGCTTGTCGGGCGCGGAGAACAGTTGCACCGAGATGTCCACGTCCGCCGCCTCCCGCTTCAAGTCGGCCTGGACTTTGAGCAGCGTGCCCTTGGCCGCGCCCCGGCTGAGCTTGTCGGCCTTGGTCAGGGCGATGTGCAGTGGCAGCTTGCAGTGGCGGCACCAGGCGATCATCTGCCAGTCGAAGTCGGTCAGCGGATGGCGGATGTCCATCAGCAAAAACACCCCGCGCAGGCATTGCCGCTCCTTGAGGTAGGCCTCCATGGACTTGGCCCAGTTCTTTTGGATGGCGTCCGGCACTTTCGCGTAGCCGTAGCCGGGCAAGTCCACCAGGCGGCGGTCGTCGTCCAGCGCGAAAAAATTGAGCAACTGGGTGCGCCCCGGCGTCTTGCTGGTGCGGGCCAGGGACTTCTGCCGGGTGATGGCGTTGATGGCGCTGGACTTGCCGGCGTTGGAGCGCCCGGCGAAAGCGGCCTCGAAACCTTCATCAGCAGGCGCGTCTTGCAAACGCAGCGCGCTGATGAGGTAGCTGGCCTTGTGGTAGAGGGGGTTCATGGTCGGAAAGCTCGTTTTAGGTTGACTTTTCTAGTGTACCCGTATTTCATTGGCAGGTTAATGCAAACCGCTTGGACACTCGGTGTTTTCAATCCGGGCGGCGAGGAAAAGCGTTCATCACACGAGGCGTTGAAAAAATGAAAAAACACACAATCGTAGGCTTAGGGTTGGCAATGGCGGTTTTCGCGGGGCACGCCGCCGCCCAAGGGGAGCCGGCCGCGGGCAAGGCGAAGTCCGAGTCCTGCGCAAGCTGCCACGGCGAGGACGGCAACGCCAGCGCGCCGATCTTCCCCAAGCTGGCGGGGCAGCACGCGTCCTACCTGACCAAGCAATTGCGCGAGTTCAAGTCGCAAAAGCGCGTCGACCAGGCCGTTATGAACGCCATGGCGGAGTCCTTGAGCGACGCCGACATCGCCGACATCAGCGCCTGGTTCTCCCAGCAGAAAATCAAGCCCGAGCCGGCCGAGAAGACCGAGCTGGGGCAGAAGATCTACCGCTCCGGGCTGGCCTCCAAGTCCATCCCCGCCTGCGCGGCCTGCCACGGCCCCAAGGGGGAAGGCAATCCGGCCTCGGTCTACCCCGCCCTGGGCGGCCAATATTCCTCCTACATCGCCAAGGCCCTGCACGACTACAAGGCCGGCGAGCGCAACAGCGATCCGAACGAAGTCATGCGCACCATCGCCAACCGCCTGGGCGACGAGGAAATCAACGCGGTCTCCGATTACGTCTCCGGTTTGCAATGACCGCCCGCCGACCAGGCGGGCGCGGTTTTCCAAATGCCTGGAAGCCCTCCGCTTCCGGTGAAATCAAAGATTTAAGGAGCTGATAATGCTTAAAACGGTGTTGAGTCTGGTATTTCTGTTGATGGCCCCGACCCTGGCGCTGGCCGCCGAAAGCCCCAAGGCGGCGGGGGGCGAAGGCTACGACCTGGTCAGCCCGCCGCATCCCACCAACGACCCGACGAAAGTCGAGGTGCTGGAATTTTTCTGGTATGGCTGCCCCCACTGCCTGCACTTCGAGCCCTATGTGAAAGCCTGGTTGAAAACCAAGCCCGCCAACGTGGTGTTCATCCGCCAGCCGGCCGTCTTCAACGCGCACTGGGCCGCCCACGCCAAGGCGTTTTTCACCGCCGAAGCCTTAGGGGTGCTGGACAAAGTCCACGACGACTTCTACGACGCGATCCAGAATAAGAAGGAAACCCTGGAATCCGAGGCCGACCTCGCCAAGTTCTTCGCCGCCCACGGCGTCAAAGAGGAGGATTTCCACAAGGCCTACAAATCCTTCGCGGTGGACGCCAAGATGCGCCAGGCGGAAACCCTCGCCCCCAGCTATGGCATCGACGGCACGCCATCATTGATTGTCAACGGCAAATACCGCATCAGCGCGGGCAAGGCCAAGGGCTTCGACAAAATGATCGAGGCGCTGAACACGCTGATCAAGCAGGAAAGCCACGCCAAGCCGTAATTCTGCGCAGCCAGAGCGGAGCTTGCCTACAGTGGATCGTGCCAAGCAGGAATCGCCCCTTGCCGCCGAGGCCGGGGGCGCGAGCCTGAAGCTGGCCAGCTTCAACATCCAAACCGGCATCAGCACCGCCGCCTACCACGAATACCTGACCGGCGGCTGGCGGCACCTGTTTCCCAGCAGCCGCCGCATGGTCAATCTAAACCGGATCGCCAAGCTGCTCGCCCCCTTCGACCTGGTCGGACTGCAAGAAGTCGATGGCGGCGGCGCGCGCAGCCATTTCATCGTGCAGACGGAATACCTCGCCCACCAGGGCGGGTTTTCCCACTGGCACAACCAGGTCAACCGGCGCTTCGGCAATATCGCCTTGCACAGCAACGGCCTGCTGAGCCGGCTGAAACCGGTTGCCGTCGAAGACTACCACTTGCCCGGCATGCCCGGGCGCGGCGCGCTGCTGGCCCGCTTCGGCAAACGCCCTGAAACCTCGCTGTATATTTGCGTCGCGCACCTGGCCTTGAGCCGCCGCGCGCGCCTGAAGCAACTGGCCTTTGTCGGCGAACTCATCCGCGACCTGCCCCATGTCATCCTGATGGGCGATCTCAATTGCGCGCACGACTCCCCGGAAATCCGCTACCTGGTGGAATCGACCCGCGTCTGCGACCCGCTGTGCGAGGTCAAGACCTTCCCCAGTTGGCGGCCCCGCGTCATGCTCGACCACATCCTCGTCACCCCAGAAATCCGCGTGGACAAGCTGCGGGCCTTGAACTTCCGCTGCTCCGACCACCTGCCCATCGCCATGGACATCACTTTGCCGGACAGTGTGCGGTTGAAATAACTGTCGGCCAAGGTTCACGGGGCGAGTATGCGTCGGCACCCCCTGCGGCGCGTCGCCTGATAGCAACAGCCTGATTTAATGGCTAACAACTTGCGGTTGGCGCTTGACGCCTAGCGAAAATCCCGGAACTATTACGCCCAAAGCGAAACGTTGCGGAAGGCGGGAGATCGAAAGTTCGATGAAAAATAATGAAGCGCATCCTGGCGAATGTAGGCGTTCACATGCGGCGCATTACGCTGCGCTAATGCGCCCTACGCGGGCTACATCGGGAAGCAGAGCTTCCAAGATTTAGGTTCCCAAGCAGAGCTTGGGAACCAGAACAAAGTGCGTCAACCGCTTACCACGTTCGCTACGTCAAAATATGCCGTCACCTGCTATGCCCATATAATCTCTCAACTTTTCCTCCTTTGCCAAAAACGGAAACAACCATGGACTATGACCTTTCCCGCCTTTCCACACGCTCCTTTGAGCAATTGGTTCAAGCCTTGGCCGCTGCCGTCATGGGGCCAGGAATAGTTATTTTTGGCGATGGTGCTGACGGGGGTCGCGAAGCGACATTTAGTAGTCGCATTCCCTTTCCTTCGTCAGAACAACCCTGGCATGGCTATGGCGTCGTGCAAGCCAAGTTTCGCCAACGCCCGATGGGTGGCGGAAAGGATGGCGATTGGGCCTTGAATGAATTGGAAAAAGAATTGAAGAAATTCACCGACAATAAACGCGATCTGCGCAAGCCTGAGTATTACCTGTTCGCCACCAGCCCTTTCAAAGTGGCTACGCCTTGTTTGTAAGTAATTGATATGTTGAGACATGTGGCTGTTTCGGGTCGTAGGGCGTCTTGGTGGCGGGCTTTTTCGGGCCGCGCGGGTGCTTCTT
>Ga0265316_10005412_pt1 | contig 12402 bp, 8 predicted proteins | sample 4522metaG_FD_202092 | JGI IMG/M metagenome (GOLD analysis project Ga0265316, IMG submission 202092) | Rhizosphere microbial communities from Carex aquatilis grown in University of Washington, Seatle, WA, United States - 4-5-22 metaG | ecosystem: Host-associated > Plants > Roots > Rhizosphere >... | reverse complement strand
AAGTGTCCCATCTGATTATCTGCCAACTGCTACTACATTGAATTGTCCAGAAGGCTGGCCAATACAGTTCGATGGAATAAACTGGACACTTACATCGGCAAATTCACTTGCACCTACACAGGTAGCTGATATTGATAATGATGGGCTAATGGAAATATTTACACCTTTATTACAGGTAATCCCAAGACCACCTTTGCAATCATATATAACAGGTTTTAAGCCAAATGGCAGCGAATTATATAATATTGATCAAAATGTATCAACACCAAGCGGTTTCGCACAGGTAATGGCTAATGTTGAAAGCCAGGTAGCGATTGGAGATATTAATAACGATGGATATAAAGATGTATTTGTAACCACTCGAGATTTAGGTACCGATGCACAAAAATTGATTGTCTATTCAGGAAAACCAAGTGGTAAAGTCACACCTGACATTTTATGGAAGAAAGAAAATACTTTATCCCGTTGTTATAGGGGTGCTGTTTTATCTGATATTAATGGGGATGGAAACCTGGAAGTAATTTTATCACCGGAATGGACTACTCAAATATTTGTATTTGATAAAGATGGAAATAATTTACCTGGCTGGCCGTCAAACCTGGGTCAAGGTTCTTATACCATTCCTTCAGTTGCTGATTTAAATAACGATGGTAAAAAAGAAATATTATTAGGATACGATGATGGATTATATGTGTTAAATAATGATGGAACAAAATTTGGTATTGCTCCTCTTTTATACAAAAATAAATTTTTTGTTGCTGGTAACGGGAATACGACAAGTTCACCTGTTATAGCTGATATTGATAAAGATGGAACAAAGGAGATAATTATTATTACTAATAATGGAACAACCGGATACATTAATGTTTTAAACCCTGATGGAACTAATAAAGTCAATTGGCCTGATAATTCTGCTTCCCATTCTATACCATTAGTAAAAGATGCTTTTGGCTTTATTAATCTTCCAAGTGTCAGTGTTGGTGATGTAAATAATGATGGTTTTCCAGAAATTGTTGCGGCAGGTGATGGAAGAATAATGGTATGGTTAAACAATGGCAATTTATTAAGAAGAATTGATAATCCGGATATTAAATTAACCAGGGACGCTCCTTTAATTGCAGATGTGGATGGTGATGTGGAACAAGAAATATTAATATCATGCAATGGTCAAATTTTTGGTTATAAAAGCAGTAATGGCTTACCATTGTTAGGTTTCCCTTTACAGGCACCAAGTTTATTTTCAAATGCATGTGTAGCGGATTTAAACGGAGATGGGAAAAATGAAATAACGTGTGCAGGAGGAAATTATTTGTACTTATGGAAAACTAATGGTTTATTTAACCGTGTCGATTGGGGTTGTGACAGGCATGATAGTTATAATACTGGTGAATATAAGTTTGTAGTGCCCGATTATTGCTGCTCCGTTAGCCTAAGTAATATCTCAATTAATAATGCTGGCACTACTATTTGGAATACTCCACAGATTATTAATGGATCATTGACTATAAGTAATAATTCTGTTCTTAAAATCAGTTCATTGGTTAAATTAACACCAACCTCTATAATTAACATAATGCCAGGTTCACAGCTTATTATAGAACAAAATGGCATTATAACAGGTTGTTCAGGTTTTTACCAGGGAAGTTTAAACGTTCAGCAAAATGGATTATTTTGGATTATGCAAGGAGGTAGCTTGAATGTTGGTTCAAATTCTATTATTAATGTTAATAGGGGTGGATCAATAAGGACAGATGCTAATTCCATGATTCTAATTACTGATAATGGAAAGCTTGACTTAAATTGTGGTAGTTATATATGTTTTGAACCTAATACAAATATAACTTTACAAGATAAGACTAGTTTACTTACCGTTCATTCACAATATAATATTGGAGTTAATCCATTGTTCGCCATTGACAATAATTGTGTTAACAATATTATTAATTTTCCAGTTTCTGGTAGTGGCGTTATTACTAACCCAACCATAGACCTAATCTTTCATGATGTAGTTCAAAGTGATCCTGTATTTTCAGGGAAAACAATAACAGTAACCAATAACGTTACTATATTAAATGGTTCTTCGGTCATTTATAAATCTGAAGGTGATGTTTTAATTCAAAAGAACTTTTATTCCGGAAATCTAGGAACTTATTTTGAAATTTCAATTGGTGGATGCCAATAGGCTATTTTTTTAAATTTTACATTAAACTAATTAAACCATAATTACACAACTATGAAAACAAAAAAATTCTTTTTAACAATTTTGTCAATAACATTAGCATTTCAAATGAATGCACAGATTAAAGTATCAACCACAGGAGCTGTTGGTATTGGTATTTTATCTCCTGTTAATAAATTAGACGTTCAGTCTGGTTCACTCACAGCTCCTTGTGGAATTGGAATAGGAAGAACTAGTGAAGAAGGCACATTAGGCGCAGCAAGTGCATCTGGACAATACGCAGATTTTGCTTCTACAGGTGATGTTACCTTGCGGGGGTTAACCAATAATTTGAATTTAATAGGTAAAAATGGTATTTGTTTTGGAACTGGTGCTCCTTTTAGTATGCAAAAATTTATGTCAATCTTACCCAACGGAGGTGGGGTTGTTTATTCAAACAGCAACCCAAACTTTAATAAAACTTACTTTGGTTTTGCCAGCTCTCAATCTAATACTGCTAATGGTGGAATATTGCGTTCTGTTTATGGGTCGGCGTATAGTTCTTCCGCGACAAATAATGGTCAGGCTTATGGTGTACATGGTGTTGCTGGTAATGCTTCTAATGGATTTAACATTGGTGTATTTGGCCAGTTACAGGGAACAGCCTATGGCGCTGCTGTTTATGGTCAGGTAGGTGTTGATTTTAGCGCACCATCAGATGCTATGTATGCTGGCTATTTTTATGGTCCTGTGAAAATTACAGGTGCCTTATGGGCACAGAGTGTCACTATAACAGGTTCTGATCAAATATTAAAAAAGAACATTGTTGTAATAGATTCTAGTGAAAAGGTTTTTAAACTTAAGCCAGTAAAATACAATTTGAAAAGCCCAAGTGAATTAGCTAGTGCAATGACGAAAAAAGATACCTCAAAAACATCAACCTCAATCTTGCCTGATCCCGATTATGTTAAAAAGTTGCATTATGGTTTCTTAGCCCAGGATTTGCAAAAAGTTTATCCTGATTTAGTCTATAAAAGCGGCGATGGCACCCTTGGTATTGATTATCAAGGACTGATACCTATAATTATAGATCAATTACAAAAAATGAAACAATCTTTACAAGATAAAGATGCTCGCATTGATTCTCTTAAGCAGAGATTAAATAAATGTTGCGGTTCGACAAGTTTAAAAAGTGCAACTATTGTAACAGAAGTTGAAAATCAACCTGAAAGCGATGTTGCTTCTTTAGGTCAGAATTCTCCTAACCCATTTAACATAAATACAACCATTGCCTATTATTTGCCGGCAACAATTAAAAATGCTGCAATTTATATTTATAATATGCAAGGAAATCAGATTAAGGTAATTCCTGTTAACACAATTGGGAATGGTAGTGTTGTAATTTATGGAAGTGAGCTTAGTCCGGGTATGTATTTATATTCTCTAATAGCAGATGGAAAAGAAATAGATACAAAGAAGATGATTTTAACCCAATAAATTCGCAATTTCTAATTAAAAATAGAAGCAGTTTTATCTGCTTCTATTTTTTTGTATATCTGTAAAATGAGAAGTATTGTAAAATTGTTATTTAATTAATAATTTTTAAGTAATATTTTTTATAAGAAATTCCAATTAAAATTGTCATATAACTTACATTATGAAAAGCACCTACTGCAAAGAAATTTCTTATTTTATCGAAACAGCATCAACTTTTGCATCTATCACTTTTTGAATGTCCTTAGGTACATTTGATAAAAAATCATACCCAGTTAATGTTTCAATTTAATCCACACTTACTCTGTAGTTATACCAGGGCTTATCAGAGCATGTTTGATCTATATTGAAGTGTCTGTAATTTAAGACAGCCATTATACCGGTTTCTAACTAACTAACAATCTTAAGCTTTGATTTATTAGGAAAATCTTTTTTGAAATAGTCACTTTCAGCCATTTTATATGCATTATCTTCTTTACTCATTCGTATGTATTTCATGAAGGATTTTTCTGTTCTGTGTCCGGTAATTTTCATTATTGCCAATGGCTCAAAACCAGCTAGAAATAGGTTCGTTGCTGCGCTTCGTCTGGCAGTATGAGTTGTCAATAATTTCCATTTTTCAAAAGTTTTTTCTATTCTAAGACCTCCTTTAGTCAAAATCCTTGTTTCTTTTGATTTTAATTCAGCTAATTGACCAATCTCTTTTAAATAATCATTCATTTTTTGATTTGAGATATTACGCGGTAATTGGCCTTTATACTTGTTGAAAATTTCAATAACCTGTCTTTTCAATGGGACTATCACTTCTTCATTAGTTTTATGAGTATGCACTTTAAGAAATGATCCCTTATTATTTTGGATAAAATTATTTTTTTTAAGATTAATTAAATCGGAAAATCGTAATGCCGTTCTGGAAGCCACAATAAATAAATCCCTGACTTTTTCTAATTTTTTATTTTGAGACAAATCTAAATTATAAATTTTTTCTATCTCATCTTCTGAAAGGTAAATTGTGTCACTTTCTTCAGTTACAATTTTAAATTTTTTTCGTTGGAATTCAACATTATTATGTATTCCTTCATCAAGTGAGGCACGCATTATCACTTTAAGGTTTTTAATATGCTTCCCAATTGTGTTGGTTGCATAATTGTTTTCGTGAAAATACTGCATTAAATCATCATAAAAATCAATTGTTATATCTTTAAAGTCGATCAACTTATGCCTAGAATTCATATAATTATTTAAATGAAATACCAGAGTATTGTATCCCTTAATTGTCCATTCCTTAAATTTAGTGCCTTTTGGTGTTAATCTTTTTCCCTTTTTGCAATCCTGGATGAATGTCTCAATATATGCCATCATGCCAGGTTTTTTTCCATTTGCCTGTTCTTCATTGACAATGGATTTAAATTCTTTGTCAAGATTGCTTTTTAGTAGAACATTTGTAATATCAATTTTTTTTCTTTTAAATTCGCATACCAAATCGTTTAAAAAAAACTGATATTTTGATAATTGCTTTTCAATATCAGAATTGTTAGGATATTTTCTTGAACGAATTGGTTGTTGTTTTACAAAATCCCAAGCCTTTGATTCAATATATTCGCCGGTAGAATATTTGAACCTTTCATAATTATGATTGAAAACAAGAAAGATTAAGGTCTCTTTTTCGGATTTTGGTTCTTTGAGAAAAAATTTGATTTTTCCCATATTTTTTTTTGTTTCAAAGATAAATGAATATAGCTTAGGGGACAAATCAGGGGACAATTTTTTTTTATTTAACTTTATTTATTTTTATTATGAGAATATGGCTAGAATCAAAAATGCTTTATATTTGTGCCATATATTAACGTATTTAAGAAAAAATTGAATAATATGAGAATAATTAGTTCGAGTCTTGTCCTGGGCACATAAAAAAACTATTTTAAAATATCTTCAGGATGTTTTGAGGATAGTTTTTTATTTTGTATCTCACCTTAAATTTTAAAAAGCGTTAAACTTATGAACAGAAACAAATTTGATAACGAAGTAAAAAAGTTATTTGAACTTAATGAATCTGTTATTATGCGGCGAAATGAGAAACTGGAGCATGGAAATGGCATTTACGACCGCTACAAATATCCCATTCTGACAAGTGAATATGCCCCTGTTTTCTGGAAATACGACCTGGACTATAACAGCAATCCCAATTTAATTCAGATTTTTGGAATAAATGGTGCGTTCAATTCCGGCGCAATCCTTTTTAATAAACAATATCTTATGGTTATAAGAGTGGAAGGGTGGGATCGCAAATCATTTTTTGCTGTTGCTGAAAGTCCTAATGGAATAGATCAGTGGCGTTTCTGGGATTATCCAATCAATTTGCCTGATATTGATAAAAATGAAACCAATGTTTACGATATGCGTCTTACTTATCATCAGGATGGCTGGATATATGGTATATTCTGTTCTGAACATAAAGATCCAAACGCTCCTGCCGGCGATTTGTCTTCGGCAATCGCAAAAGCCGGAATTGTCAGAACTAAAGACCTGATAAAATGGGAACGTATGCCAGATCTTATTAGCAGAAGCCAACAAAGAAACGTTGTACTGCATCCGGAATTTGTAAATAATAAATATGCACTTTATACCCGTCCACAGGATGGTTTTATCGATGCCGGCTCAGGCGGAGGCATTGGCTGGGCATTGATTGACAGTATGGAGCATGCTGAAATAAAAGATGAATTGATCATTGAGCCTCGTGTCTATCATACCATAAAAGAAGTAAAAAATGGTGAAGGTCCTTCTCCTATCAAAACAGATAAAGGATGGTTACACCTGGCACATGGCGTACGTGGTTGTGCAGCTGGCTTGCGCTATGTACTTTACATGTACATGACTGATTTAAAAGAACCATGGAAAATTATTGCTGCTCCCGGAGGATATTTTATGGCTCCTGAAGGTGAAGAACGAGTGGGTGATGTGTCAAATGTATTATTTTCAAATGGATGGATAAAGAAGGACAATGGCGATGTCTATATTTATTATGCTTCCTCTGATACACGAATGCATGTTGCAACTACCAACATCGAAAGGTTAATAGATTATTGTACCAAAACTCCCTCTGACGGATTTAGGACACATACGTCAGTCGCAGCATTGAATAGTATCATTGAAAAAAATCTGAAAATCACAAGAGGAACAAAATAGTTCTTAAGTTCTTTTATCATTTTAATAGCTTTCATTTCTATTTAGTGAATAAAACAATTTTGTAATTTTTACTTCTCAATACCTTCATTATAATGGATGCGAAAAATATAGAAACATTAAAAGATGCCGCTTTTAAAGAATTAACTCAGAATATTCTTCCATTTTGGCAAAACAATACAATTGATAATGAAAATGGCGGTTTTTATGGCAGCATAGATTTTTATGGGAATATCGATAAGAAAGCTTCGAAAGGAGCCGTGCTAAATACAAGAATCTTATGGACCTACTCAAAAGCATATAATATTTTGGGTAAAAAAGAATATTTAAATCTGGCGCAAAGAGCCTATGATTATATTAATAAATATTTTAAAGATCCGGAATTTAATGGTGTTTTTTGGGAACTCGATTATACAGGACAGCCTGTCAATACCAGAAAATATTGTTATACTCAGGGATTTTGGATTTATGCATTAAGCGAATATTATGAGGCATCTAAAGATCCGAAAAGCATAAAACTTGCGCTTGATATCTTTTCAATTATTGAAGATAAGGCTCTTGATAAATCAAAAAACGGATATGTTGAAGCTTTTGCCAGGGACTGGTCCATAACGGGCGATGTACGCATAAGCGAGAAAGATCTCAACGAAAATAAAACGTACAATACTCATCTGCACCTGCTTGAAGGATATACTGCTCTTTATCTGGCAACTAAAAATGAAAAGGTAAAAAAAGCATTGGAAAACCTGGTTAGTCTGATGCTGAATAAATTTATTAATCCGGTTAACAATCATTTTCTTTTATTTTTTGATGATGACTGGAACTTAAAAAGCGATTTGGTTTCATACGGTCACGATATCGAAGGAACCTGGCTTTTATGGGATGCTGTAAAATCAATTGGTTCACCTGAAATCGAAAAAAGGACTCAACCTGTAATTTTAAAAATAGTTGATGCCGTTGCCAAAGAAAGTATTGATAAAGACGGTGGTCAGTTTTACGAAGGAAATTCCAGGGAAGGTGTTAAGGATACCGATAAGCATTGGTGGCCGCAAGCCGAAGCGGTAGTGGGATTTTTAAATGCCTGGCAAATTACCGGAAATGATAAATATTTCAGTTTGGCAAATAACAGTTGGAAATTTATTGAGAAATTCATTTCAGATCACAAATCAGGAGAATGGTTCTGGAGAGTAAATAAAAATGGAGTTCCATATACAAATGAAGTAAAAGCAGGATTTTGGAAGTGCCCTTATCATAACAGCCGCTCTTGTTTTGAAATAATTCACAGGCTTATCAAATTGCATTAAGATATTGTAGCTACTTACTTTAATCTAATAATTAACTACATGAAAAATAATAAATTACTTATATTGTTGCCCATATTCTTTGGATATTTCGTCATGGGTTTTGTTGATATTGTTGGCATTTCTACAAATAATGTAATGCACGATTTCAAGCTCAGCAATACTCTGGCCGACTTACTACCAATGTTTGTTTTTTTCTGGTTTCTTGTTCTTTCTGTTCCTGTTGGATTAATGATGAATAAAATAGGACGCAAAAACTCAGTAATAATAAGTATGGTAATTACTACGCTGGCACTATTAATACCTTCTATACACTACAGTTTTTCAATTACACTATTGGCCTTTGCACTTCTGGGTATTGGAAATGCAATTCTCCAGGTGGCATTAAATCCTTTGGTGACAAATGTAGTTTCAAGTGAAAGAATCCCCAGCAGCTTTACACTTGGTCAGTTTATTAAGGCTATAGCATCATTTACTGGACCCATAATTGCAGCATTCGCAGCAAACCATTTTGGAAACTGGAAACTTATTTTCCCTGCTTATGCTTTAGTTTCAATAATTTCAGCAATATGGCTGGCTTCAGCACCAATTGAACGAGAGAAATCGGTAAGCAAAACTATATCTTTTGGAAAATGTTTTGGTCTGTTGAAAAACAGTTATATTTTAATGCTTTTCCTGGGAATACTTTTGGTGGTTTTAATTGACGTTGGATTGAATACTTATGTTCCGCAATACCTCAAATTCAGATGTGGTTTAACAACTCAAAAGGCCGGGTTTGGCTCGAGTCTTTATTTTTTAGCCAAAACAATTGGAGCATTTGCCGGAACATTCATTTTAATGAAAGTGTCTATAAAATTGGTATTCAGAATTTCTGTATCAATTGCAATTTTGGCTTTTGCTGTGATGCTATTTTTATCAGGTCTTTGGAGCATCTTAACTACAATTTTTATCGTTGGCTTCTCATGTGCAAATATATTTTCAATGATATTCTCCCTGGCCATCCAAAAATTACCCGAAAAAGCCAATGAAATTTCCGGACTTATGATGATGGGAGTTTCAGGTGGTGCACTCGTACTTTTAATGGGATTTCTTACAGACAAATTTGGCTTAATGAGCGGAATGCTTGTATTAATGGTATGTCTGTTATATTTATTGTTTTTCTCATTGACAATAAAAAAGAAAAGTGAAATTTCAAATGCATAAAGATTTTTTTTTAATAAACATAATTACCGCTAAGACGCAGAGACGCAGAGAAAACTTAGCGTCTCTGCGGTTAAATGGACCTATTAGCTTAACCCATGCAACCTTAAAAATTCATTGTACTCCTGCACAAAGGTCTGTTTCTTATGTTGCTCCTTCTGGTTTTTAATGTATTCTGTCAATTTAGTCAATTGAGATTCACTAACACTATAAGCAGCAAAATCAGCTTGCCATGCAAAAGATCCGGAGGTAAAATAGTTTTTATTGATAATGACAGAACTTGTACTCATGATTTCATTTACAATTTCTGCCAGTGATTTATCAGGGTTTAATAGAAAGATAATATGTATATGCTCAGCACTGCCGTTAATCAATTCAACGGTACAACCCAGGTTTGTGAGTTCATCTTTAATAAAATCATAAACCTTGTTTTCAAAATCAGAGTGAATAAGAGGCAACCTGTCTTTGGTACTTAAAATAGCATGAATCCAGATTTTAGTTTTAGGTAGTGACATAAAAAACTCAAATAACAATCTTATTTTCCAAAAACTTTTTCTAAAATACTACCTACAGCATCACTGGCCCATTTAAGTGGATCGCGGCGGATTGAACGTTCCTGATCCCCGACTTTCAGAAACAAGCCATCCAGCGCTTTCTCAGTAACATACTGACCTAAGGTTTTGGAGGGTAGAGGAGCAATGGACTGAAGAGCTGTTTTTTCTTCGGGTGGTAATACATTAAAAATGTCTAAACTCAAAATTGTTTGAGCCGCACTTGAAGCCTGGTTATATACAGAAGTAAAGTTTGACCATGCATCATTGGTTGAAAAGCCTAATCCAAGATCTTTATTCAATTCAGCATCAACAGGGGCTTTATAAGCTCTTACCAGGTCGTTATATGTAGTAGATCTCAGATAGTCTGTTGCAGCAGTAGAATCAAATGATGTCGCACTTTTCTTTTTAGCAGCCGGATTTGTTCCGTTAAGAATACTCAAACCATCGGTAATACTTAATGAAGTTATTGAATTTATCAAAATTGGTTTTGCAGAATCTGCAGCATATTCAGCAGCCCTGTTCATAGAATGTACTACATTATCAACTAATGGTGATAAATCCACATTTAATGCCGAGCCATATTTAACTATTGTTGCAACACTACTGGAAATTTCAGGTGGTAAAAGAATTTTGATTGCCTGATCTTTGAAATATCCGTTTGCTACAGATGTGATAGTGACCGCACTGTCTGTGCCGACTTTCAAAGCTGTTTTAAGTCCGTCTACAATATCTGAATCGGATAATCCTGCATTGTCAAGTTTATCACATGAAATCATAGTTACACATGCGAAAACAACTGCTGTAATTATTTCTACTGATTTTTTCATTTATATTTATTTAATCAAGTTTAAAAATTTCGATTTATTTACAAATTGTCTTTCCAATAATAATCCAAAATACGAAAAAAAAAGTTTAATGTTTGTTATTTTGAATTTTAATATACAGCTCTTAAATTTTGGTTCTTGGACGTATATCATTAGACCATATGAAGGTTAAAGGTTGCCTGAATTCAGAAATCAGAATTCAATGTCGTTTAATTAAGCTCAAAAAACACTTCGACTACGCTCAGTGTGACACTCTAATTATTTGTCAGGCTGAGCGGAGTCGAAGCCTTTACCAGATAAATTCCTTAACTAAGCGACCTTGAATCAGAATTTACATTTCCAATTTCCCTGTGTCTTAAATTAACGTTCATCCCATTATATTTTTTTGATAGATGTGCTGCAAGTTTTTCAGCTGCATATACTGATCTGTGCTGCCCTCCGGTGCAGCCAAAACTCACCATTAAATTCGAGTAATTTTTAAAATCGTAAGCTTCAACAGTTTGATCAATGATATTAAATACATTTTCAAGAAATACTGCAACCTTTGGATCCTCATCCAAATATTCAGTTACAGGCGAATCCAGGCCTGTTAATGCTTTGAACATATCTAATTTTCCGGGATTATTAAGCAACCTGCAATCAAAAACAAATCCACCCCCATTGGAAGTCTTATCATTTGGTATTCCTTTCCGGTATGAAAAGCTGTTAATACATACTGTCACATTAATTTTTTCAGGTAACAAATGCTTAACATGTTCAGAGGTAACCAGACTATCCCAAACCTTTTCGAGTTCAGGCAGTGAAACCGGCAATTTGACATTCATTCGAAGCCATTTTAAATGCTCCAATGATTTTGGAATGCTCTGAAGAAATAATTCTTTTTTCTCATATAGTCCCCTGAAACCATAAGCACCCATGGCCTGCATTAACCTGATGTAAACATATCCGTAATAATATTTCAAAAATAGCTTTTCATCTATTTTAGTATGTTTTGACAAAGTTTTTAAGTAATGATCCAGTAAAATTTCTCTGGTTTTACTATCAAGAGAAGTTTTAGCTTCAAATAGAATTGAAGCAATGTCATATTGCAATGCACCACGTCTTCCGCCCTGGTAATCTATAAAATATGGTTCGTCTTTTACAATCATAACATTTCGGGATTGAAAATCACGATATAAAAAGAAATTGCAATCGGCAACCAAAAGAAAATTACTGAATGCCTGGAAATCATTTTCAAGATGTTGCTCGTCGAACGGGACTTTGGCCAATTTCAAAAAGTAATATTTGAAATAATTAAGGTCCCACATCATGGATTGCTTATCAAATGCATTTCTAGGATAACAAATTGAATAATCTATTTCTTTACCGCCTCCAATTTGAAATAAAGGAAGTTGCTCTATTACTTTTTTATAAATATCAATATTTCCGGCAGCTAGATTTTTTTTTACATTACTACCAGACAAATACTTCAACAAGGTTGTATCGCCAAGATCTTGAAGCAAGTATACGTTATTTTCAATATTTTCAGCATAAATTCCAGGAACATTTAACCCAAGTTTTAGAAAAGTCTTTGTAAAACCTAGAAAAGCAATATTTTCCTTTTTGTCCTTATTGTAAGCTGCAATATAACTGTTCTCACAGCTTTTTATTCTATAATATTGCCTATACGAGCCAGAAGAAGGCAGTAA
>Ga0265316_10005411_pt1 | contig 12404 bp, 8 predicted proteins | sample 4522metaG_FD_202092 | JGI IMG/M metagenome (GOLD analysis project Ga0265316, IMG submission 202092) | Rhizosphere microbial communities from Carex aquatilis grown in University of Washington, Seatle, WA, United States - 4-5-22 metaG | ecosystem: Host-associated > Plants > Roots > Rhizosphere >... | reverse complement strand
TACGACCGGGCCACCACCATTCTGAACCGCGTGCTCGCCATGCACGTGCCCCGATTGGGCTACGAAAGCACCGCCGTGGCGGACGATTTCAGCCGCATGGCTCAGATCGATATGGACCGGAAGCGTCTGCCGATGGCCGCCAGTTCGCTCAACGCCGCGCTGGCGATCCGCAAGAAGCTGGCCGGACCGCTGGACGTCTCGCTGGTGCCCGATCTCGACCGCCTCGGCGAGGTCTCCACCACCATGCGCCGCTACGACAGGGCCGAGGAAGCCTTCCGCCTCGCCCTGGTGATTCGCGAGACCTTGTACGGCAAGGAGCACGCCGACCTGCTGGCCAGCCTCGACGGCCTGGCCTACGCTCTATTCGGCCAGCAGAAGTACGACGAAGCCGAGCCGCTGTACCAAAGACTGATCGCGCTGTGGGTCTGGTCGGTGGGCGGCGAGCACCCCATGGTGGCCATCGCGCTGGATAAAGTGGCCGCCTTTTACGCCGACCAGAAGAAATACGATCGGGCACAGGAAGCGGCCGGCCGGGCCACCGCCATACGCGCGTACTGTCTCGCCACCGGGCTGGCCCAGCAGGGCGCCGGGCAGATCGCGGAGCACAACCAGGCGAGTGCCAGAGATTTCTACCGGCGGGCGCTGGCGGTGCTCGATCCACCCAACACGGTGTACCAGGAGCTGCGCGCGACCATCGAGGGAATCTTGAAACTCCTCGAGGCTCCGCCCGCCAGGAAACCGCTCCGGAAAACCGCGCCACCGCGCAGGGCGGAATGACCGCCTTCCCGGCCACCTACACTGGACGGCGGCGAGCCAGGGACATCGTGCCGAACAGAAGCAACAAACCACACAGCAGCGCGATACCCCAGGCGCCAAGCGTCGGAACTGCCACCGCAGTCACCGTTAATGTATACACCAGCGACGATGTGTGCGACGCGCTGTCGGTTACCTGGATGGTGAAGGTATAAACTCCAAACGTGGTTGGTGTACCGCTCAAAACGCCGCCGGAGAGGCTCAAACCCGGCGGCAGCGTTCCGGACACGAGCGCGAAGGTGTAAGGCCCTACGCCCCCCGCGGCAGCGAATGTCTGACTGTATGTTGTTCCCTGCACGCCAGCGGGGAGAGGGGACGCAGTGGCCATGCTCAACGCGGCGGTAACGGTGACCTGAACCGACACGGCGCCTGAATTCAGGGCGTTTGAGCCGTCGCAGTTTACGCCGTAAGCCTGATAAGAGAACGCATCCGGGCCCGAGTAACCGGGGGTCGGCGTGTACCGGAGTGTATTCCCGCTGGTGCTCAACGACCCATGGCTGGGCGCGCTGGCTTGCTTAATGCCGTTAATGCAGCCATACTGGGCACCCGGCGCCGGTCCCCGCCCTGCGTTTCCCCCCACCGTGCAGCCGGTGAGGCTTCCTGCCGGTACGGGGACCAACGTAGCCGCTCCCGGTACCGCGAATGTGGTAGTCGAGGGTATGACGTTTAATGTGATGTTCAACGTGGCCGGTCCGCCCGGCGGCGCTGAGCCGCCCGCAGAGCCGGTGCCCCCAGCGCTGTTCCAAACGGTGGTCACGGGGATCGAAAACGTGTCGAGGCCAGTAAAGGTCGGTGTTGGCGGCGTGTAGATGTAGTTTATGCTGGCACCCGCCACCGTGCCATTGAGCGATCCGCCTTGGCCCGTCGTTATGGTAAGAGTCGTATCGTTACTGGCGTTGTTGTTGTAGCAGTCCGCGTTTGCCGTGAATACGCCAGCCCCGCCATTGACGATCAGGAACTGGACGCCTTCCTGCGGCTGACAGAACAGCGGATCTCCCGTATTCGCTTGCGCCGAAGCATTATTCGCCATAGCCGCAGCAAACGCGACCATCAATACGATCATTCTGGCAATTCTGCCAGCTTGCGTGCGGCGCCCTGCCGTGCAACGACCGGCCAGTACCCGCAAATCCGCGATGAGATTTCGTTCCCGGGTCTCGATTCGCATAATTAGCAGTTAGTATAGAACACAATTGCTGCCAGTGATTGTATGAATAGCTGAAATATTCTGAAATATGCATTTGAAATACCTGGTTTTCCTTCTGGTGCTTCCGCTCACAGCCCAGCAGGGGGTCAAGAACGGGATGAAACTGGCCGAGTTGCGCGCGTCACGATGCGTGTATGCTCGCCGACCAGAAGGGCGCCCGAGGTACTACCCTGCCCTATCGCGTCGGCGTTCAGAGCGGCCAGGGTGTAAATTATTAGAGATGAAGGACACCGGAGACACGGTCCGCGTGCTACGCCAGATCGTGTTCTGACCGGGTCGGGAGAGGGGGGACGCGGCCGTGTCACGGACCAAAGTGGCCATCATCGGGTCGGGCAACATCGGCACCGACCTCCTGATCAAGATTCTACGCACATCGCAGGTTCTGGAGGCGGCGGCCTTCATCGGCATCGAGGCGGATTCCGACGGCCTCGCCCGCGCACGCCGGCTGGGCGTCGCCACCACGCACGAGGGGGTGGAAGGCTTCCTCAGGATGGGCCAGGCTGGTGAGGTTGCCATCATCTTCGATGCGACCTCCGCCAAGGCCCACCAGCAGCATGACGCAGTCCTACGGCCGCGGGGCTATCATTTGATCGATCTGACGCCCGCCGCCATCGGCCCGCATGTAGTGCCGGTGGTGAACCTCGATGAGCACGCCGGGGCGCCGAACCTGAACATGGTTAGCTGCGGTGGGCAGGCCACGATTCCGATCGTGGCCGCCGTCCGGCGCGTGGCCCAGGTGTACTACGCCGAGATCGTGGCGTCGATCGCCAGCAAATCGGCGGGGCCGGGAACCCGCGCCAACATCGATGAGTTCACCCGAACCACCGCCCGCGGCCTGGAGACCGTCGGCGGCGCTCGAAAAGGCAAGGCGATCATCGTTCTCAACCCGGCCGAGCCGCCGCTCATCATGCGAGATACGGTCTTCTGCCTGAGCGAGGACTGTGATGTCCAGCGCGTCGATGACTCAGTCCGGAGGATGGTGGAGGAGGTTCAGGCTTATGTGCCGGGATACCGGCTGAAGCAGGAGATCCAGTTCGAACGGATCCCGGAAGGCCGCCCTCTGCGGATTCCCGGCCTCGGCTCTTTCAGCGGCTTGCGGTCGACCGTCTTTTTGGAAGTCGAGGGCTCCGGCCACTACCTGCCCACCTACGCGGGCAACCTCGACATCATGACCTCGGCGGCGCTCAGAACCGGGGAGCGCCTGGCGATGCACCATTTCCAGGGGGCGGCGTGAAAAGCGGAAAAAGGCTCTACATTCAGGACGTCACCCTGCGCGACGGGATGCACGCGCTGCGCCATCGGTACACGCTCGATCAGGTCGTGGCGATTGCGCGGGCCCTGGACGCAGCCGGAGTCGACGCCATCGAGATCTGCCACGGCGATGGCTTGTCGGGTTCGAGCTTCAACTACGGCTTCGGGGCACACACCGATCCGGAATGGATCTCCGCCGTTGCAGAGAACATCGGGCGGGCGAGGGTAACGGTCCTGCTATTGCCCGGCATTGGCACGGTCGAGGACCTGCAGGAGGCTTACTCGGCCGGCGCGCGATCGGTGCGCATCGCCACCCATTGCACGGAGGCGGACATCTCGAAGCAGCACATCGAGCACGCACGCCGCCTCGGGATGGATGTCGCGGGGTTCCTCATGATGGCTCACATGGCCCCGCCCGCGGAACTGGCCCGGCAAGCCAAACTGATGGAATCCTACGGCGCGAATTGCGTCTACGTCGTGGATTCCGCGGGAGCCCTGCTGTGGCACGAAGTCGAAGCCAGATTCCAGGCCTTCGCCGACGTGCTGGACGAGGGAACGGAGACGGGGATGCATGCGCACAACAATCTCTCATTGGCCGTTGCCAACTCGGTGGCCGCCGTCGAGCAGGGCGCCACGCGAGTGGACGGAGCCCTGGCCGGCATGGGCGCGGGAGCGGGAAACGCCCCGCTAGAGGTCTTCATTGCGGTCGCCGAACGTATGGGCCTCGACCATCACTGTGACCTGTTCGCTCTGATGGATGCCGCCGAGGAGTTGGTGCGGCCTCTGCAGGATCGTCCTGTGCGGGTGGACCGCAACACCTTATCGCTAGGATTCGCAGGTGTTTATTCCAGCTTCCTTCGTCATGCGGAAGTGGCCAGCACGCGTTATGGAATCGAAGCGAGAGAGATCCTGGTGGAGCTGGGCAAGCGGAGGATGGTCGGCGGGCAGGAGGACATGATCGTCGACGTCGCCCTCGACCTGGCGCGTAGCCGCCAGCAGTAGCCAGCGGTCAATTGGCAGGGTGGAGAGCTGGCACGCCGGTCGGTTGAGACCGGTGCTATTCTGGCGAAGGACTTTTGCACAACAAGTAACAGAAAGGAAGCTGACAATGCAGCGAAGAACGTTTTTGCACACACTATTGGCGGGCGCCGGAGGCGTCGCACTCGGCGGAAGGTTGGCCCATGCGGCCCTGCCAAAGATGAAAATTACCCGTGTCCGCTATTATTCTCCCGGCACGCAGACGCGCGTCGGGCCCACGGATTTCAACTCGAGTCGAAACGTCATCTGTATTGATACCGATGCTGGCATTACGGGCATCGGCGAAGGCGGAACGAAGGACACACTCGAACATTGCGCCTCCGCGCTCATCGGCCAAGACCCGAGCCGGATTGAGGCTCTCTGGCAGAACATGTTTCGCGGGGCCTTCTATCCCGCTGGCCGCGAAAAGATGCATGCGCTTGGCGGCCTTGATGTCGCCTTGTGGGACATTAAAGGAAAAGCCCTGGGCGTGCCGGTTTACGAATTACTGGGGGGGCGTACGCGCGACTATTGCGAGTGCTATACCACCGCCTTCCCGGTAAAAACCACGGTCCGTGAAGCGGCGCGCGCATGCATGGAATTGGGATTCCGCGGCTTCCGGACCGAGGTAATCGGCGCGGGGGTCCCCGAGACGCGAACGAGTTCACGCGGGGACACGAACTTCAACTCGCACCAGGCGGTGCTGGCCACCTTCAAGCGTTGCCAGGAGGTTCGTGAGGGTGTAGGTGAAAGCGGCGACTGGGCGGTTGATTTCCATGGCAAGCTGGACATGCCCGACGCCGTCATGCTCGCCAACATGATCGAACCTTTGCGGCCCTATTTCGCCGAGGATCTGGTTCGGTCGGAGGAACATTCCACGTGGCGAACACTGCGGCAAATGACTAAAGTGCCGATCGCGACAGGTGAAGTGTATGGCAGCAAGTGGGAGATCAATGAATTGATCGAGCAACATTTGATCGATTACGCGCGCGTGATGATCCCCAACATTGGCGGCATCAGTGAGTACTCGAAGATTGCCAGAATGTGCGAGACGCACTATGCGGGATTGATCCCACACGGCACCGGACCTATTTCCACCGCCGCACAGGTGCATGTCGCCGCCGCTACAACTGTGGCGACTATCTTCGAGACTGGCGGTTCGGGCCCGCAGATGGGGCCTCACCTTCCTCAATGCGTTGACTTCCGTCAAGGCAAGCTCTATGTGAACGAGCGGCCGGGTTTGGGTGTCGAATTCGATCCTAAACAGGCAACTTTGATCACGGAAGTGACTCAACCCGGGAATCTCAACGGTATGTTCCGTCCAGACGGGTCATATACGAACTGGTAGGAGCTAGTAGTCTGGGGTGCGCGGGAAATCCAAACCGATGCGCCCGATCCAGATGGCGCTCAAGTATACTTTCTAGGTGGGGAGATACAGGTCATGGTGCTTACGCGGCGTAGTTTTCTGACAACCGCGCTGGCGCTGCCGGTTGGGGCATCGCTGGCGCACTACGAGGCCCTCGCGGCCCCTGTTCAAGGCGAGGTGAAAATCACCGCCATCAAGACCATACGGTTGAACAACAAGAGCCGGGGAAATTCCCGGGCCCTGATCAAGATTGAGACTGATGCCGGCCTGACCGGGTACGGCCCATCCGAGGGCGGCCCGGATGCCCGCGCGGCGATTGCCGCGCTGGAGGGCGCCCCCGGCCGGTCGCAAGGTCTAATCGGCGGGGACCCGCTGGCGATACGCGTTCACTTCCATAACATGTTCTACGCCCATGCCCAGCGCCTGCCCGACGTCAACGTTTACAGCGGCATCGATATGGCATTGTGGGATCTTGCCGGCAAGATTCTCAACAAGCCGGTTCACAGGCTGCTCGGCGGCCCCTTCCGCACCGAGATCGATACGTATTCGCATTTGCTGCCGCCCAGCGGCACCCCGGAGCAGACGCAGGAGGATTACCTCAACAAGGAGAATTGGCGAAAAAGGGCTGAGTTATTGAAGGGATACAAAGGCGGTTTCAGGGCATTCAAAATCGATATTCACCCTTCCCTGGGCGCGCGGAACGGGGAATTCTTTCCGACCATTACCCCTCGAACCGCCGCCAAGGTCCAGAAGGTCTACTCGCTGGCTCGCGAGGTGCTGGGCCCGGACTACGACATCATTGTTCACGGCCACAACGAACTGGATGTATCGAGCGCCATCAAGTTTGCCCAGGCCGTGGAAGAGATCAAGCCTCTGTTCTTCGAAGATCCCCTCTCTCCCGAGTTCTCGGAGTCCTGGATGGCCGTCCGGCGGTCGTCGCGCATCCCGATCCTGACGGGAGAAAGCCTGGCGTTGATAGAAGGCTTCAGGCCCTTCATCCAGAATCAGGCCGTCGACTGTCTGCAACCGGACCTGGTGCACGCGGGCGGGATCACGGGAGCCAAGATCGTGGCGGATTTTGCGGCTTCCTATCGCATGCCCATCTCACTGCACAACGTGAGCGGCTACGCCCTCAATATGGCCTCGCAACAATTCGCGGCCAGCGTGTTCAATTGTCCGCGGATCGAGTGCCGGCCCTGGTACGACGAGGCGCCGGAAGCGGCGGGCAACATCCCCGTGGTCAAGAACGGCTTCATGCAGGTGTCGTCGCTGCCCGGCCTCGGCATCGTGCTGGATCAGGGCTATCTGAAGGCCAACCTCGCGGATGGCGAACCGTGGTGGGGTTGAAGATGGAACTGACACGCAGAGTTTTCGTCGCCGGGGTGGCCGCTGCCGCCGGGGCGGCCACGCCGTCAAGAACACGTTCGGCGCCTGTGCCGCGCTTTCTGATTCCCACCGTGACTCCGGTGGACCGCAAGGGCAACTTCGACGCGCCTCTCTGGCGCGACATGCTGGCGTTCTACAGCGACAAAGGCGCGGACGGCGTCCTGGTGCTCGGCACCACGGGCGAGTTCGCCTCGTTCTCCGTCAAGGAACGGCAGAGTATCCTGGAGGCGACCGTCAAGAGCAAAGGGAGCCTCGAAGTGGTAGCTCACGTCGGCACCACCAACCTCCCGGAAACCATGGAATTGATGCTGCACGCCGCCAAGGTGGGGGCCGATTCCGTGTTGGTCGTGCCGCCTTTCTATATCAAGAAAGTCCCGCTGGAAGGGTTGGTCCAGTATTATTCCGCGTTGCTGGAGGCGGCGCGGGTTCCCGTGTTCCTCTATCACATTCCCGCCGCCAGCGGCATACCGATCAGCGAGGAACTGGTGACGGCCCTGTCCCATTACGACATGCTCTACGGGATTAAGGATTCCTCGGGTAACCCGGAAGGGCTGGTGGCGTTCATCAAGAAGTTTCCGAAGTTGAAGGTCTTCACCGGTATCCCCAACTTAATTGACCTCGTCATCCGGAGCGGCGGCGGGGGCGCGATTTCGGGTGCAGGCAACGTGTTTCCAGCGGAGACCGCCGCCGTGTTTCGCGCGGCTCGAGCGGGCAAGGATTTTACGGCTCCCCTGGCGAAGCTGAATCAAGTCACCAGTCTTCTGACCGGCGGAGACGCCGGCTCGCTGAAATTCATCCTGGGCGAGTTGGGCTTGCGCGAGAGTTTCTGCCGGCTGCCCATGGCCCCCGAGTTGACGGCGGAGAGAAAAGCCGCGCTGCGACAGGTCGTGGCGAAATACCGCGCCAGTTAAGCGTCACTTGGGAGGCCATCGTGCGAAGGCAGGCCGATTGCCAATCGGCCGCAGGCTGCAAGCCTGCCCCACAGAATCCTCGCAGGCTGCTAAGGTTTGACGGCGGCTATAGGGTGGTCGGCAGGTCCTGCATCGGGCCGCGCCATTCCAACATGCGGTCCACGTCGGCGTGCAGCCGGTACTTCCGTTGCACATCGGCGACGCTGGCGCCCACCACGTCGATCTTGGCCAAGTCGTATTGGCCCAGGCCGTCCTGCCAGGCGTAGTTGAGATAGCCGGGCCAACCGGCGTCGATTCCCATGCACTCCAAACCTACGCGGTCTACCGCCAGGAAATCGGTCGAGGCCAAGGCGATGCGATGCGGCACCGGAGTGCCCGAAACGGGACCGTTCCCTTCCATGCCCTCGAACCCGTCCACGATTCCGACCCCCCAGTTGTGAATCATTCGCTGGATGGCAAAGTACATGTTGAGATTGCTGGCGCGGATGCCGACGTGAAATTTGCGCTTCTCACTCTCCGACATGGGCCGATTCTGGCCGGGAGGCGGCGGGAGCGGCGCGCCCACCACCACGTTCTTAATCGACATGGTGGCTACCACCATGTTGTGCGTCTTCATCACCGCGGCGGAGATGAGAAACGCGTCGGAGTCCACGAATCGAGCTCCCAGCCGGATGGGGATGGGATGCATGTCGTAATCGATGGCGCGCAGAGTCTGGTAGCGGTTCGGCTCCTCGTTGGGAACTTCCAGCTTGATGTCGAGGGGCTTGTGCTCAGCGAAGACCCTGTCCCAACCGAACCCGCCGAGAACCTCCTTGGAGGTGTTGCCGGTGCATTCGGCGAGCACGATCGGACCCTTGAAGCGGGGAGCCAGGTAGTCGAGGATTCCGTGCACGGTGTCGAGCTGCGTAGAGATGATGGTCCGGCTCGGATCGAAGCCATTGGGCTTGATGAGAACGTACTTTCTGGTCTTGAAGGCCGGCCGGATCTGATCGTCGATGGCGACCAGCGCGTCGTAGATGTTCTTTCGCCGGTTCTCACCCTTGATCAGGGCCACTTTGGCGCGGCGATCGGAATAACTGTACAGCTTGGCGACATCGCGCGTTCCGACGCGGGGGTCCACCTTCCCGTTCGTGGGTCCAGAGCCTCCCCGCACCGGCGCGGGCGGCGCCTGTTGCGCGTGTGCGGCCGCAATCGCCGCAGCGTGAGCAATGAATAATCTGCGCGTGACGGGCATGGGTGCCAGTATCCCCAAGGCGCCCCGCGTTGTCAAGCAAAAGGGGACAGACGCATTTTCCGCCGCGGAAAATGCGTCTGTCCCCTTTTAGCCCCCTTTTAGCCCCTTTTAGCCCCTTTTAGCCGTTAGAGAGCGGCTGCCGTCTAGCGCTTCGCCAGTGGCTTGAGGATCTCCGACAACAGGTCGGGAGCCGCGGGGTCGCGAACCAGGTGGGGGTACCGTTCGCCGCCGTGATAGTCGATGCGGTGCGTTTCGTAATACTCGCCGGTCTTGATCAGCAGTTCCAGCGGCTTGGTGACGGACGCCGTCGCCTCCACAGCCTCACGCAATACCGTGGGAGTGAACTGCCGGTTGTTAACGGCCACGATAGTCACCGCGGGCGCGATTCCAGCTTTTTGGGCCGGGCCGGCGTAGGCAATATCGACGACCACACCGTCCTCCTTGACCTTGAGACCGAGCGAGTAGCTGAGATCGAGCATCTTTCGCTCCCCTTCCTCGGCTTTTAAGAACTCCGACCGTTCGCCGTCGTAAACCAGCTTCCAGCCGGAATGCTCGATGCCCCCCAGCGGCGCGTGCGGCTCGGTGGAGCGCAGGCGGCTATTCAGGAAACCCGTCCAGTCGTAGGGCTGGACCGAATTCAGCGCGGCTACCAGGTCTGCGAAATCATACGTCTTCATGGACGGCGATCCACCGGGACCTCCGTGGAAAGCGCGGCAGAAATCGTCCAGCGACCTGGCGCCCTGGCTGAGCTGCCGGATGGTCACATCGGCATCCAGCCAGATCAGGGTGCCCTCGGGGTAGTAGTCCACGGTTCGGCGATAATCCGCGTAATCGTCGCCCGCCTCGTATAGGATCTGCGCGGCCACGGCCGTGTCTTCGAGCGGTCTCCATGCGCGGCCAGACTTGGTGTCGAGCGCCGCGGCTTCGATGGCCAGCGATTCGCGGAAGTCCTCCTGGCTCTCGAGCCCGCTTCGCGGCGCCAGAATCTCGCCCAGGTAATTGGTCAGGCCTTCGTAGACCCACAGCAGGTCGCCCTTCATGGGCGTATCGTAGCCGCCATCGGCGCCGCCCGAGGTGAGCCCGATGGGCCGGCGGTACTTGCCGTTCCAGGAGTGCACGAATTCGTGCGGCAGCAAGGTGCCGGAGAGTTTTCGCGGACCGGGGTCGACCAGCGTGCGCTCGCCCAGGCGGTCGTCGCTGGATTCGTGGTGTTCCAAGCCGAAGTGCGCCACGTGGTCGCTGAGGGTGAAAAGGAAGTGATAATCCCGGTAGTGGCGCGATCCGAACAGCGCGCCGGTTTCCGCAACCAGGTTCTTGTACTCATCGGCTAACTCGGGGCTGATCTCGACCGCGCGGTCGCTGTCGCCGGCCAGGTGCAGGTAGTGCGGCGCGCCGCGATCCGTGCCCAGATCCACGGTACGAAAGTGGGCCCCGGCGAGCAACGGCGAATCGATGAGAGTGGTGAGCGGCGCCGGCTGGAATTCGATCTCGCTCCCGGACTCGCGCGCGATCGGCAGCGCGGTTCCGTACCGCCAGGAGCCGGGCACACGCAGAGTAGCCTGGTATTGCAGGCTGTCGGCCGTCGCGCCCTGGGGATACAGCAGGAGCTGGTTCCAGTTGAGCACGGCCAACTCGCTGGTGGCCGAGCTTCCGGAGGAGAAGCCGGGTTCCTCCGGCGGCGAGATGAAATCGAAGGCGGCGTCGAGGGACGATGCTCCCGCCGGAACATCGATGTGAAACGCATACATGTTGACGCTGTCGCGCCTCCAGGCGACGGTTTGGCCACCCACCTGGATCTTCAGCCCGACCAGATTGACAATCGGCCCGGAGGGCATGTGCTCGCCCGGAATCCATTCCGGATAAAGCAGCGTCATGGGGCCCGGGCGGGCGGGAATGGTCATCTGGACATGGAACAGCCGGCGTGGCGCGTCAGTGGCGTCGACACGCAGGCGAACCGGAGTCTGGGCACATAAGGGCAGCCACGCCAGCGCTGCCAAAACGAGTTGGAAAACACGCATGATCTCACGATTGTACTGCGGAGCTCAGCGCGCGGACGTTGCGGCGGGGCAAGTGGTGGCGGTGCAGCCCGCGACAATGGCATAGAGATCCGCGGAACGAACCGGCTTGGGAAGATAGCCATCCATACCGGCGAGGCGGCAGCGTTCCTCGTCGCCTTTCATGGCGTGAGCAGTCATGGCAAAAATCGGAAGATGTCTGCCGGTGCCGGCCTCTGCCTGGCGGATCGCCGCGGTGGCTTCGAAGCCATCCATTTCGGGCATTTGTAAGTCCATCAGGACCAGATCGAACGACTCGCGCCGGGCCGCCGCTACCGCTTGCCGCCCGTTGGCAGCCACCGTGACCCGATGCCCCCGCCTTTCCAGCAGCCGTGCCGCTACTACCTGGTTGACCGGGTTATCTTCAGCCAGCAGAATCTTGCGGCTGGCCCCGGCCCGCCCCTCGCCCGGCACGGCGTCCGCGACGGGCGCCGGCGCTCGAGGCTCTTCCGGGTTGCGATCGAGCACCCCGCAAATCAGTTGGTGCAGGTCCCAGGGACTCACGGGCTTCGTCAGGTGAGCGGCCAGGCCCAACTCGCGGCAGCGCGCCGCGTCGCCGCTCTGGCTAGCGGAGGTCAGCATGATAATCGCCGCCCCGGCGCACCGCTGGTCCTGCCGGAGTTGTCGGGCGAGGTCGAACCCGTCCTCCTCCGGCATGTGCGCGTCGGTGATGACGAGCGGTAACGGCGACCCCGCATCGGCCGCGGCTCGGGCGAACGCTACGGCGGCGTGCGCATCCGCCTCCGCTCTCACCTGCATGCCCCAGTGGGCCAGCGTCTCTTGCAGAACCAGGAGGTTGGTCGCGTTATCGTCCACAATCAGAACCGCGACATCCTTCAGGCTGCGCGCGGCCGGCTGGTTGGCGCGCGGCTTCTTTGAGACACCCAAACGCACCGTGAAATGGAAGCAACTGCCGTGGCCAGCTTCACTCTCCACCCACAGCCTGCCCCCCATCATTTCCACCAGGCGCAAAGAAACCGTCAGCCCAAGACCGCTGCCGCCGTACTTGCGGGTGGTGGAGCTGTCGGCCTGCGCGAAAGGCTCGAAGATCTGTTGCTGTTGCTCCACCGAAATTCCGATCCCCGTATCGCGGACGGAAAAGTGAACCGCCATTACGTCCCGGTTCTGGCTGGCCACCTGGGCCTCGACCACGATCTCGCCCTGGGCC
>Ga0265316_10005409_pt1 | contig 12411 bp, 12 predicted proteins | sample 4522metaG_FD_202092 | JGI IMG/M metagenome (GOLD analysis project Ga0265316, IMG submission 202092) | Rhizosphere microbial communities from Carex aquatilis grown in University of Washington, Seatle, WA, United States - 4-5-22 metaG | ecosystem: Host-associated > Plants > Roots > Rhizosphere >... | reverse complement strand
GACCCTGGAACAGATGGAGGAAAAGGTGCTAGCACTTAAAAAGAAGCACCGTATTGCTGTTGCATGGGCACAGGATACCAATACAATTGGTGCAATCAATATGGCTGTAAAAAAGGGCTTTATTGATGCTATTCTTATCGGAAAACTTTCCGAAATCAGAAAAACATGCAAAGCTGAGGGGATTGATGACAAGATATTCACACTGGTTGAATCAGATAATGAGAGCCAGGCATCTTCCGAAGCCGTAAGATTGGCAAAAACCGGGGAGGCAGATGTTGTAATGAAAGGCTTTGTCGGGACAGATAAATTCCTCAAAACTGTAATGGATAAAGAAAAGGGATTGATGCTCCCGGATTCTGTCCTGAGCTATGTATGTGCAATGCAAATACCTGCATATCATAAACTTCTGTTCATTACCGATACTGCAGTTATTCCATTTCCTAACCTTGATCAGAAGGTTGCCATGGCCCGGTATGCAATTGAGATGGCACAGAAGTTTGGTATTAAAAAGCCCAAAATTGCTCTTATTGGTGCCTCTGAAAAGATGAACCGCCATTTTGAGAATTCTGTTGATTACTCAATAATGTGTAAAATGGCCGACCGCAATCAGATAAAAAATTGTGTTATGGATGGCCCATTGGACATATTCCTTGCATGCGATAAAAAAAGTATTGAAATCAAAGGAGTTGATTCCCCTGTTAATGGCGATGCTGATATCCTCCTCTTTCCATCGTTGGAATCGAGTAATCCATTCTATAAGGGGCTTATGCTCTTTGCCAAAAGTGAATTGGCCGGACTGATAAGGGGAACGGAAAAACCTGTCGTTGTGATGTCGAGAAGTGAAAGCGAATTATCCAAGTATTACTGTATAGTTCTGTCATGTCTGATGGCATAATGTCTGAAAGAACAACCAGAAACCAATCTGATCTATGATAAACCGACTAATTCTGGCAATCAATCCTGGATCTACATCAACCAAATTTTCTCTCTTTGAAGAAGAAAAATTAGTTTTTGAAAAGACTCTGCGTCATTCTTCTGATGAATTGAATAAGTTTGAAAAAATTACCGATCAGTTCCATTTCAGAAGAAATCTTATAATGAATGAATTGTCGGAACGAAATATAGATCTTGAAAGGATCGCCGCGGTAGTTGGTCGAGGTGGATTGGTAAAACCTATTGAATCAGGTATTTATAAAGTCAATCAAAGAATGAAGGATGATTTGGCAGGCGGGTTTTCAGGCCAGCATGCAAGTAATTTAGGCGGACTTATTGCAGATGATATTGCATCTTCACTATGTTGTGCGTCGGCATACATTGTTGATCCTGTGGTTGTAGATGAACTACAGTCAATTGCCAGAATATCCGGCCATCCTGAAATTGAAAGAAAATCTATTTTTCATGCTCTGAACCAGAAGGCAGTTGCCCGTATTTATGCAACTTCCATTGGAAGGAAATATGAAAATTTAAACCTCATTGTTGCGCATATGGGAGGTGGCATAAGTGTTGGGGCACATAAAAATGGAAGGGTAATTGATGTGAATAATGCATTGAATGGCGATGGCCCTTTCTCGCCGGAACGCTCAGGCGGTCTGCCCTCCAGGCAGTTAGTCGACCTTTGTTTCAGTGGAAGATTTTCATATGCTGAGCTTAAGGAGATGATTACAGGAAAAGGAGGGATGGTAGCATATCTCGGCACCAATAGTTTTATTGAGGTGTGTAAGATGGCCGAAGGTGGCGATAAGAAAGCTATTCTCATCAGAAAAGCTGCGTCTTATCAGATTGGAAAAGAGATAGGAGCAATGGCAGCTGTATTAAACGGGAAAGTTGATGCTATCATTCTTACCGGAGGTATGGCCTTTCAGGATACTAATATCAATGATATCAGGTCTATGGTCAGTTTTATAGCGAATGTCGTTGTCTATCCAGGGGAGGATGAACTGAAAGCGCTTGCCTTTAATGGACTATTGGCATTGGATGGCAAAATCGAGATCAAGGATTATTAATCGCAACCGGTAATATCTTCCCATTAAAAAGCTTATGCCCGGTTAAAGCAAAACCAGCAATAAATTCAGCCATTTGTTTTGCATCAACAGAAGCTTTATAACCGGGGAATGCTTCTTCAAGCATCTCTGTCTGGACTGCCCCCAGGGCCAGACAATTTACACATATACCAAACACTGCGAATTCTGTTGCCAGGCACTCTGTAAGACAGGCTAATGCAGCTTTTGATGCGCTATAGTAGGAGAGCCCCTTATACTTGGTACTTCCCTGAAAACCTCCCATACTTGAGATATTAACTATATGGGATCCTGACGACATTATTGGTTTTAATATTCTTATCAGCGAAGCTGGTCCGAAAAAGTTTGTTTCCATCATAAGCCTGGCTTCATCATTTGTCGTCTGAAGGAAATCTTTAGCAATAAGGAATCCTGCGATATTAATGAGAATGTCAACTCTTTCAAAGTGATCGGAAACTGCCGCTTTGAATTTTTCATGCTGAATGTCAAAAAGTGACATATCTAAAGAAAACGATTTAACATTCTTATATCTGGTTGAAAGGTTATTTAAAGCCTTTTCATTCCTTCCTGTCACAAAAATTTGATTACTAATATCTTTAGCAAGGAAATTTACTATCTCCTTCCCGATACCTCTGGTTCCTCCGTTTATGATTATATTCATTTGCTGTTTTTAAAGATGAATTCAAAAAGTAGTTCAAAATTATAAACATTAACGGTAATTAATAATATTGGTTATCGGCAATCACGATTATCAATCCTAAAACCGCTTGAAAATCAATTTATTTACCCCATTCCGCCAGCCGGCGGAGAGTAAATTGATTTTCTTCGCTCCCCTCGGGGACGGGGTAAACGAAGAAAATCAATGAGTAAATTACTAAATAAATATTATAAAATATTAATCTAAACGACCGATATTTATATCATACTTAAACTAATAATCTTATATTTGCGAACATTTATATAATAATTTAGCAAATATATGTTAATATGAAAATATAAGATTTACGCTAAACATTAGTTCAGATATTAAGGAAGAAATAAATTGCATGGAAATGATAAACAACAGAGTTTCAATAATAGGATGCGGAAATATTGGTATTTCTTTATTACAGGGGTTGTTGAAAGAGCAGACAATTCCTGCAAAAAAAATTACTGTAACCAGACGAAATATCGAAGAGCTTGCCCATCTTAAAGAATCCGGAGTAAAAATAATGTCTGATAATATAGAAGCCATAAAGGAATCAGATCTCATAATTATTGCTGTAAAACCATATAATATAGTAAGTGTTCTTGAAGAATTGAGGAAACACCTCAATCCCGGAAGGCAACTTCTTATATCTGTAACTACAGGCGTGACTATCAGTAAGATTCAGGATGTAATCGGCATGGGAGTAACGGTTTTCAGGGCAATGCCAAATATCTCAGCCAGTGTTGGCAAATCGGTTACTTGTATATGTCATAACGGAGCTAAGCCCAATGAGATTGAATCGGTGAAGTTTCTGTTTGATTTAATCGGAACCACCATGGTCATTGACGAGGATCTGATGGAATCAGCAACTATTTTAGGAGCCTGCGGAATTGCATATGTTCTCAGGTTTATCAGGGCAATGATTCAGGGTGGCATTCAGATCGGGTTTGATGCTGCTACAGCAAGTGTCATTGTAAATCAGACAGTTAAGGGAGCTGCTGAATTATTAATAGAAAGGCATCAACATCCGGAATATGAGATTGATAAGGTGACCACTCCCAAGGGATGTACAATAGTAGGATTAAATGAAATGGAGCATAATGGTTTCAGCTCCTCTCTTATAAAAGGGCTGGTTGCTTCGTTTGAAAAAATTGAGAAGTAATCCGGAAGTCGGAAGTCCGGAGTCAGAAGTCAGGAATAATAAATCCGTATTCCGCAATCCGCAATATTAAATCCTTAATCAATTGTTCTTACTGCTTCTGTCTTCCGTCTTTGGACTTCTGACTTCACACATATTCCAGGCAGTGCAAAAAGATTGAGTGCTTTACATATTAATAAATGCATTTTTTCGTTTATTTGTATCATTCACACTTAAAGTAACAAATTTGTAAAAATGATAATCAATATTATTAAAACTGCAATAGACCGTCATTTGCGGACTCTCATTTCAATAAGTATACTCTTATTTATTTCATTTTCAATAATATCAGGGCAAGATGCAAAGGAAGAAAAATTCCCCTTTGATCAGAAGGATAACAATGGAGCGCCGTCTTTTAAAGACAGACTTTTCTATGGAGGAAGTCTCGGATTACAGTTTGGGACGATAACTGACATTAATGTTTCACCAGTAATTGGATACTGGGTTTTACCCCGGGTGGCAGTAGCAATTGGTCCGACGTACAGGTACTATAAAGACCCTTCTTCTGAAACAGCTATATATGGAGCGAAAGGCTATATTCAATTTGCAGTAGTTCAGGATCTTAGCTCAGTCATACCCGTTGGGGGTCATACAGGAATTTTTCTTCACCTGGAAGATGAATTGCTTAGTCTTAATTCCTACTTTTGGAAGTGGCCTAATCCCTTCACATCTGAAAGATTTTACTTAAACACCGTTCTTGTTGGCGGAGGTATCAGTCAGCATTTAGGAAGGAGATCAACACTTAATTTTATGGTTTTGTGGCCATTAGATAATCCTTATAGTCTCTACAGTAATCCTGAAATGAGGATCAGTTTTATTTACTAAGCATTTTTGAACACACTTCCATCTCAGCGGGATTATTTAATAATTATCCTCAAAATGTTTATTGACTTATTCGCCGGCCGGCAAATTAAATTATATTTGAACCTTTAAAAATAACGACTGGATGAAAATTGAAAATAATAAAATGGTCTCTCTCATATATGAACTGAGAGAAAATGATTCAAACGGAAGAATTATTGAAGCCCTCGATGAATCCAGGCCACTATCATTTATATATGGCACGGGAAGACTGCTCCCGGTTTTTGAATCAAATATCAGTTTATTGAAAACTGGAGATAATTTCAGGTTTACTCTCAATTCTGAAATGGCTTATGGCGATAAAAGGGAAGAAATGATAATAAATGTTCCTGTTTCCGTTTTTGAAACCGATGGAAAAATAAATGAAGATATTTGCAGGGTAGGAAACGAGGTTCCAATGACGGATTCAGACGGGAATCCTCTCACAGGAATTATTAATGAAATCACAGATACATATGTAAGAATGGATTTCAATCATCCTATGGCTGGTCTTGATCTGTTTTTTTCAGGTAAAATTGTTGAAGTCCGTGAAGCCACTGAACGTGAATTGGCTGAAACAATGAACTCCTGTTCAGGATGCAGCAGCAAAGAACATTCAGATTGTTCAGGTGGTTGTTGCTGATTTTCGTTAGCAGTAATTCAGTTTGCATAATAAAGATAATTAATGCAAAAAGGCTGGAAACTATTCCCTTATTTGCTTCTTGGAATCATTAGTTTTACACTGGTTCTGATTGTTGTAAAAGTCAATAATATACTTGAGATTTCTCCTGTTATTTTGCTGATTTTTAGAATTATAACAGTTTGTCTCCTGTTCGTTTATGCTCTGAGAAAGAGATCTCTGACAACCTGGATTCTGGTATGTATGGTAGCAGGGGCAGAATTCGGATATGATATTCCGGAAGTTGCAAAAAAACTACAGGTGCTGAGCGATATCTTTCTAAGGATGATAAAAACAATCATTGCTCCACTGCTGTTTTCAACGCTGGTGGTTGGTATAGCAGGGCATGCAAATATTAAGCAGATTGGAAGAATGGGATGGAAATCACTTCTGTATTTTGAAATAGTATCCACTCTTGCTTTATTTATCGGGCTTCTGGCAATAAATATTGGTAAAGCGGGTGTGGGAGTTGTATTGCCTCCAAACCCTGAAGCTTCGCCAATAGCAGCTATTAAAGCCCAGACTGCAGGCGATTTTATACTTCACATCTTTCCGGAGAATATAGCGAAATCAATTTTCGAAGGTCAGGTACTCCAGATTGTAATATTCAGTATTATTTTCGGGATTGCCGTAGCTATGGTTAAAGAGAAGTACAGAGCGCCCATTATCAGGTTTAGCGAAAGCCTTGCAGAAGTAATGTTTAAGTTCACCAATATAATAATGTACTATGCGCCTGTTGCAGTATTTGCAGCAATTGCTTATACGGTAGGACATATGGGACTCGATATTCTATACAATCTCTTTAAACTCCTGGCTACTTTATATGTAGCATTGTTTGTATTCCTTGGTGCTGTCCTGCTTCCGGTTGCATTGATTTTCAGAATACCTGTCAGACCATTTATCAAGGCAGTCTCCGAGCCTGCAACAATTGCTTTTGCAACCTCAAATTCAGAATCAGCACTGCCATCTGCAATGGCATCGATGGAGAGGTTCGGAATTCCAAGAAAAATAGTTGCATTCGTTATTCCAACTGGTTACAGTTTTAACCTTGATGGTACAACCCTGTATCTGTCCCTTGCATCAATTTTTGTTGCACAGGCAGCCGGCATTGATCTTCCAATTGTAAAACAGGTTGTTATCTGTTTTACGCTGATGCTTACCAGCAAAGGTGTGGCAGGAGTGTCAAGAGCAGCACTTGTAATTTTACTCGGAACAGTTGTTAGCTTCGGCTTACCGGTAGAACCAGTTTTTATTATACTTGGAATCGATGTTTTAATGGATATGGCGCGTACATCGGTCAATGTTGTAGGGAATTGCCTTGCTACGGCCGTAATCGCACGTTCTGAGAATGAATTTGATGAAACCGCGGCCAGAAATTTCAAACCGGAATAGCAACTAATTTCTGATTATGGTTTGTCTTCTGTTAAATTGCACCTCTATTGGAATTTAGTGAGCTTATAATATTACGGTGCTCTGCACCTCCGATTTCCTTTCACAATTGCATTGCTACAAATATTACGAGGCTCTGCCGCTTTGCTTTTTTAAAAAAGGGGGTTTATCACCGAAATATTTGCAGAAAACAGATTCAAATGAAATAGAAGGTGCAGAGCACCGTAATATTTCTTATTATTATTAAAAAACAAGAACCATATATTTCCTTTTCTTTATCTTATTAAAATCTCAACTCTTTCAGATTTGAATATTCAGCCCTGAGATGGACTACGGTCCAAAATATTCGATAATTTAAATCAGCCCCAATTTATTCATATTTAAAAACTCTCTGGAATTCTCAATTACACTTAAAGGTTACAGGTTATTTTAAAAAAAACTCTGACATTACATCTGTAACCCTGGGCAGATACTATTATATTCACATATGTAACCAATATTTTAACCATTTAAGATTACAGAGTTAATTTATATGGCTTAGATTATATTGTTCTTTATATAATTCAATAAATCAATAGTATAAACTAGGTTAGCTATAGTAGAAAGTACCTATTTCATCTGCTAATCTTGACTTAAGTACGAAAAATGTTTAGATATATAAGTTAAAATATTGTATACTATGATATTACCTTACTAAACTATTGTATTACTTCATATAAACTATTTTTTTAAATAGCATATAATCAAATATATATGATTATTATGAAATCTGTAATTTGTACTGCAATTCAGCTATATTACATACGTAACTCATTAAAATTACAAATGGAATTTATATATTATTTACATTTGTAATATTAATTATAGGTACAATGAAAGAGCGCTTGCTTGAATTTCTAAGGACTGAAAACAAATCTTCTGCACAGTTAGCTGAGGATATTGGAGTTCAGGCTTCAGGTATCTCCCATATACTTTCAGGAAGGAACAATCCGAGTCTTGATTTTATATTGAAAATGCTGGAAAAATATCAGTTTCTCTCAACAGACTGGCTGTTATTTGGCAAAGGATCGATGTATAAAGATGCTAAAATGCAAAATCTGTTTGAATATGAAACAGAGAAAGACCGTGAAAGTGATAAAATTCAATCAAAGGGTGAACAAATCCGTCCTGATTTTGAATTTAAGGATGCAGTAAAAAGCAAAAAGCCGGACGATCATACGGTACCTGTTGAAAAATCAGCTTCAGAAGTTATTAAAATTGTCTGGTTCTATGAAAATAACAGCTTCGAAGAGTTTTTTCCGCGCTGACAATGTTTTCAATATGATTTCGCATACCTGAAAATATCCTTTGTTTATATTTTTTGAAATCATTCATTAAAATTATCTTTGTCATAAACGCATTTTGAATGGCAAAGCGTATCGAAGATCTAAAAGTAATTGGAAATAAGCGCCTTAATAGTGATTTTTTTATTCTCGAATTACTTGGGGGTACTAAAATTCCTGACTTTAAGCCTGGACAGTTTGCACAGGTAAAGGTAGATGGTAGTCCGGAAACATTTCTGCGAAGGCCTATATCAATTCATGATGTTGATTACGAGAAAAACACGTTTAAGATACTGATTCAGGTTGCAGGAAAAGGTACCAAAACTCTATCGGAACTTGGAAACGGTGATATTCTGAATCTTATTTACCCTTTAGGCAATTCGTTCTCCATGCCTTTTGAAAATGAAAAGGTACTTCTTGTTGGCGGTGGCTGTGGAATAGCGCCGTTGTTATATCTTGCAAGGTACTTAAAATCAAATGGTAATATTCCTGACATTCTTCTTGGATTCAGAAATAGTGAAAGGATAATTGAATTTGAAGAATATCGTAAAATAGGGCCGGTATTTATTGCAACTGAAGATGGCTCCATGGGAGAAAAGGGATATGTGACCAGTCATTCTGTTTTTTCAACTCATCAGTATGACAGGATTTATTGTTGCGGCCCGGAGGCAATGATGAAAGCCATAGCAAGTTACTGCAAAAAAAGAAATATAAGTTGTGAAGTGTCGCTCGAAAACCTTATGGCATGTGGGATAGGCGCGTGTCTTTGCTGTATTGTTGATTCGGTTAAAGGCAATCTTTGCACATGTGTTGACGGACCGGTTTTCAACATAAATGATTTAAAATGGTGAACCTTGGTTTTTCAATAGGTGATTTGCATTTCAAGAATCCGGTGCTGACAGCTTCAGGCACATTCGGATACGGATCTGAGTTTGATGATTTTCTTGATGTTTCTAAACTCGGAGGAATTGTTCTTAAGGGAACCACAATTGAACCAAGAGAAGGCAATCCCTATCCCAGAATGGCTGAGACGCCATCAGGAATGCTTAACACGGTTGGTTTGCAGAATAAAGGCATAGAATACTTTGAAAATATTATTTATCCACATGTTCTGAGTTATAAAACTAACATTATTGTTAATGTAAACGGAAGTTATATTGAAGATTATATTGCTCTTGCTGAAAGAATTGACAAACTTGAAAAGATACCTGCCATTGAATTGAATATATCCTGTCCGAACGTAAAAATGGGAGGAATGGCTTTCGGAACAAATCTTGTTTCGGCCCGGGAAGTGACCAGAGAAGTAAGGGCTGTTTATTCTAAAAAGCTTATTGTTAAATTATCTCCCAATGTTACAAATATTGTTGATTTTGCAAGAGTTGTTGAAGAAGAGGGTGCAGATTCAGTTTCGTTAATTAACACACTGCTCGGGATGTCGGTTGATATTGTAAAAATGAGGCCTGCTCTCTCAACAATAACAGGCGGGCTTTCTGGTCCGGCAATAAAACCAATTGCACTTAGGATGGTATGGCAGGTGGCGAATGCTGTAAAAATCCCTGTAATCGGGATGGGAGGTATCATGTCTGTCTCTGATGCTTTGGAATTCCTGCTTGCCGGAGCAAGTGCGATTCAGATAGGGACAGCTTCTTTCATTGATCCTCAGGCTTCCGTGAATATACTTAAGGGAATAGAGGATTTTCTTGAAAGAAAGGGATTTTCCGATATTAAAGAAATTGTAGGGTATATTAATCGTTCTGACTAGTCTTACCGGAATCGGGATAAAATTTGTTTAAACATTTTATCGTTGATTACTACATTCTCTCATTTTTCCTTTAAATTTGTAAGAAAATAAAAACATATTCTTTAAATCTATTAATTAACTACTATAAAAATGTCTGAAAATTTACAAATTGATAATCTTGATAAGAAGATTCTCGACATTATCACGAAGAATGCAAGGGTTCCTTACCTTGAAGTTGCGAGGGATTGTGGAGTATCTGGCGCAGCAATTCATCAGAGGGTTCAAAGGCTGATACGGATTGGCGTTATAAGAGGATCGGAATTTAAGGTTGATCCTGTAATGGTAGGCTTTAAGACATGTGCTTATATTGGTATATTTCTGGATCATCCGGGTCATTTCAGGGAAGTAGTTGAAAAATTCAAAGATATTCCCGAAATAATAGAATGTCATTATACCACAGGCAATTATTCATTGTTCATAAAAGTCTATACACGTGATAATGAGCATCTTCGTATGATATTGACCGATACAATTCAGAACATTCCGGGTATAGTTCGTACCGAAACTTTAATATCGCTTGAAGAATCCATAAACAGGCAGATACCTGTTCTGTCGAGATAGAAAATATTTAATTATAAATCATTTACATCCAGGACGATTTATTTTATCAGGGAAAATGGGGCAGTACTAATTAAAAACTGTTCCATTCTTTTGCTTTAAAATAAAATTATCATACATTTGCACTCGCAAAAATAGAGGAGGATTCAGTAGCTCAGCTGGTAGAGCACATCCCTTTTAAGGATGGGGTCCTGGGTTCGAGCCCCAGCTGGATCACAAAATAAAAAAAGGAATTAATTTTAATTCCTTTTTTTATGCCTTATAGTGAGACTGTAAGCTTGTCAAGTGGGCCAAAGTCAACGATGAAATAAATTCTGACCTGGGACATGAGATTGCCGCGCCCTCCTACGTCGGACTCGCAATGACAGTACAGGTAAAATTAATTCTGTTTAGACCATTATCAATTATGTAAATAAAACGGTCATTGCGAGGATCCGCCAGTCGGCGGAGACGAAGCAATCTCATGTTCCAGGTCCGAATTTAGATAAGAAGATGTCCGAAGGCAAAATCTTTGTAATGAAATCGTCTTCCCTGCGTCATGTTTTAAAAACCAGTTAATAATTTAAATACATACGCTATGAAAAAACTATTAGTATTTATTGTTTTAACGGCTATAGCAACCGTTGTTTACGGCCAGAAATCTATCGATGACTTATTTGAAAAATATGCAGGCAGAGATGGATTTACAACAGTAACCATAAATGGGAACCTGCTTAAACTCGCCCACTGCCTGGGCGACAATGATGATGATAATTCAATTCCTCTGAATATTACAGAGATACGAATTCTTGCCCAGGAAGATAAAAGTATGACGGTTGATAATTTTTATGACAAGGTCATTAATGATATTGATCTGAAAAACTATGATGAGTTCATGAGAGTAAAAAAATCTGACCAGGATGTTAGAATGCTGGTCCGCTCTGAAGGTAATAAGTTCAAAGAATTTTTACTTATTGCAGGAGGTAATGATAATGCTCTCGTTCAGGTAAAAGGAGATATGACATATCAGGATGCGAAAAAGTTTTCAAGAGATGCCGGGAAAAACCATGGATTGAACATCATCCCAAATCATAAGTAATAAATAATGTAGCTATCTTTATGAGTACATTAATCATTGCCTGAAGCTGAAATGATAAGGGAAGATTTTAATGATCTTGTCAGGCAGTATAGCCGTAATCTATATGGTTATGCCTTCCGCATCCTCCGGAATCAGGAGGAAGCGGAAGATGCTGTTCAGGAAGTCTTTATTAAGCTCTGGAACCTTGGGAAAAAACTTGATGAATATAATAGTATTGGGGCACTGGCAACCACAATGGTCAAGAATTATTGTATCGATCAGCTCAGAAAAAGAAAGCACCTTGTTCCGGAAGAAAACATTCAGCAGGATTTTTTAAAAATGGACACGGCATCTCCTTATGAGCTAATGGAAAGAAGAGAATCAGAAAATATTCTGGATCATATTATTGATCAATTGCCGGATATCTATAAGGAAGTGATAGAACTCAGGGAGATTGAAGGGCTATCTTATGAAGAAATATCTGCCAGGACTGAACAGAATATTAATACGCTGAGAGTTACTTTGTCAAGAGCCCGAAAAATAGTCAGAGAAGAATTTAATAAATATCAGTATGAACGAAGAGGAATTAAAGAGGTTGATCGAAAAGTACTATAACGGAGAAAGTACAGAAGAAGAGGAGAGTGCTTTGAGAGATTATTTCAGGAAAGGGAATATACCTGACGGTTATAAAGCTGAAAAGCTCATTTTCAGCTATTATACTGAATCAGCGGAGCTTCCTGAACCATCACTTGACTTTGAAGCAAGAATTTTAGCCGGGATTGACGCTTCTGATATGAAAAGCGGATCGCGTAAGATGAAAAGGTATCTTCTTCCTGTATTGAGCTCAGCAGCCGGTTTACT
>Ga0265316_10005407_pt1 | contig 12411 bp, 8 predicted proteins | sample 4522metaG_FD_202092 | JGI IMG/M metagenome (GOLD analysis project Ga0265316, IMG submission 202092) | Rhizosphere microbial communities from Carex aquatilis grown in University of Washington, Seatle, WA, United States - 4-5-22 metaG | ecosystem: Host-associated > Plants > Roots > Rhizosphere >... | reverse complement strand
TCAAAAAGTATATTGAGCTTTATGAAAAGACTTTTAATGTAATCAAGGAGAACGAAATTGCAAAAGGCAAAGTTGTTGCTATTTCGGGTAATGATGTACTTATTGATATCGGCTTCAAATCTGACGGACGAGTTTCCATCGACGAATTTCCCGACCCCGATAATATTAAGATCGGCGACGAAGTCGAGATCTTTGTAGAAAAAATTGAAGATAAAGAAGGCCAGCTGGTTCTTTCGCGCAAACGCGCTGATATTATCAGGAACTGGGAGAGAATTACACATGCCAAGACATATAATGAAATTATAAAAGGAAAGATATTAAGAAGAATAAAAGGCGGATTTGTTGTCGATCTCGAAGGGATCAGCGCATTTCTTCCGGGCTCACAGATTGATACTAAACCAATCAGGGATTATGACCTCTATGTCGGCCAGATAATGGAATTCAAGATACTAAAGATCAACCATCCGAATGAGAATATTATTGTATCGCACAAGATTCTCATCGAGGAATCAATGGCTGACCAGAGAGAAAAACTGCTCACCACACTGGAAAAAGGACAGGTGCTTAAAGCAGGCGTTAAAGCCATCACTGATTTCGGCGTGTTTGTCGATCTCGGCGGCGTTGACGGCCTGATACATATCACAGACCTCTCATGGGGCAGGATAAGTCATCCTTCAGAAATAGTCCAGCTTGATGAAGCTATTGACGTTATGGTTCTTGAATATGATAAGGAAAAGAAAAGAGTCACGCTTGGATTAAAACAGCTCCAGCCGCATCCGTGGGATAATATCGAAGAGAAGCTTAAAGTCGGCGATAAAGTTCAGGGCAGGGTTGTTTCAATTACCGATTACGGCGCGTTCATAGAAATAGAAAAAGGCATCGAAGGATTAATTCACGTTTCAGAAATGTCGTGGACGCAGCACATCACAAATCCAACGCAGGTTGTTACTATGGGTCAGATAGTTGACGCTATAGTGCTCAGCCTTGATAAGACAGACAGGAAACTTTCTCTCGGTATCAAACAGCTTACGCCGAATCCATGGCAGTCGCTGCTTGAGAAATTCCCGATCGGCTCCAAACATTCCGGCAAGGTTTGCAATATTACAAACTTTGGCGTGTTTGTTGAGCTTGAAGACGGCGTTGACGGGCTTGTTCACATTTCGGATCTTTCATGGACAAAGAAAATATTTAATGTCGAAGATTTTGTGAAAGTCGGCGACCAGCTTGAAGTAGTTATACTTGGCGTTGACGTTGAAAATCACAGGATAGCATTAGGACACAAACAACTGACCGAAAATCCATGGGATGCTTTGGCGGCTGATTACAAAGTAGGCGCAGAAGTTCCGTGTAAAGTTGTAAAATCTATTGAAAAAGGCATAATCGTCGAGCTTCCGAAAGTTGTTGACGGGTTTATACCCGCCTCACAGCTATCGGTTTCGCAGGTGAAAAATTTCAGCGAACTCTTCCAGCCGGGACTTGACCTCAATGCTGAAGTAATTGAATTCGATAAAGACTCGAAGAAAATTGTTCTTTCAGTAATAGAATATTTCAAAGATAAGGACCAGCAGGAAATTGATGAATATGTTAACAGGTTCAAAGTAAAGAAATTTACTCTGGCTGACGTGATTGACAGAACAAGAACGACTCCTGAAACCAAAGAGGAAATTGATTTCAAGATAGATGATGTGATAAATGACGCCGATAAGAAAGAAAAAGAAGCTGAAAAGAAAGAAGCAGCCGAGAAAAAAGAAGCCGCGGAAGTAAAACAATCCGCGGAAGTAAAACAAGCAGCCGAAACGACTACTGAAGCTGAAGAGAAAAAAGAATAAAACGATAAGAGATGTAACGATTAAAATAAAAGAGCGCCCCGAAAAATAAGGGCGCTTTTTTATTGCAAATAGTTTAATACAAAGACAAATTTAGCCGGAGTATCTAAAACAAATCTAATTTATCCTGCCACGAATTATATTCATATGGAAAATATCGATAAATACAAAGCTGTAATGTTTGAAGCGGCTGGTGAAGCCGGAAAGATCCTGACCGAAGGATTTAACACCAATTTCAAAATTTCACGCAAGCGGGATTATAACGACCTTGTAACTGAAATTGATAAGAAAAGCGAAGCAAAAATAATCGAGGTAATTCATAAATTCTTCCCCGAACATAATGTTCTTGGCGAAGAAGGTGGTAATCTGGATTTGGATTCTGATTATGTATGGATAGTTGACCCCATTGACGGAACGGTTAACTTTGCACACTCGCTCCCTATTTGCTGTGTATCAATAGCGCTTGAAATCCGCAAAGAAGTTAAACTCGGAATTGTTTACGCGCCAATGATCAATGAAAGATTTTGGGCCGAAAAAGGCAAAGGGGCATTTCTAAATGATAAACAAATTTCTGTTACGGATATTGAATATCTGAAAGACGGATTGCTTGTCACAGGTTTCCCGTACGGGGCTAAAGATAATTCAGATCACTGCATAGACCACTTTGTCAATTTTATACGCATGGGGCTGCCCGTCAGGCGCCTTGGCTCAGCTGCGCTGGATATTTGCTACTTAGCATGCGGCAGGTTTGAAGGTTTTTGGGAAGTGAATCTGCATCCATGGGACGTTGCGGCAGCTTACCTGATATTAATGGAATCGGGCGGAAAAGCGACTAATTTCAAGGGCGGTAGATATTCTATTTACGATAAGCAGATACTTGCTTCAAACGGCAGGACAATTCATAAAGAGATGATAGATGTACTCGAAAAGGCTTACAAATAAACATATATTATATCAGAAAAGTTTTATTTTCACTTAAAAGGAGGTTTCAAAAATGGTTGGCTTAATAATATTTTTAGTTATTGTAATAGTTATTCTTACTTCTCTTAGAAAGTCGGTTCAGAATAATGCGATGATTTCAAAAGCGCTTGGAGCGGCAAGGGTTTTATCTTTGATCGGTATAGCGGTTGCTATAGTTTTCTCCGCTATCGTTCAGGTTGGTCCGGGCGAAGTCGGCGTACAGGTCTTATTCGGCAGCGTGCAGGACGGGGTTCTACACAGCGGTTTGAATTTCGTGAACCCGCTGATATCAGTCGAAAAAATGGACGTTAAGACGCAGTCTTATACAATGAGCTCTTCAAAAGAGGAAGGACAGGTAAAAGGCGATGACGCTATATCAACGCTATCGAGCGACGGACTTACGTTAAAGCTTGATGTCACTATATTATACAGGCTAAGCGATTCTGATGCTCCCCAGGTGTTCAGAACAATTGGCGTAGACTATGTTGAAAAAATCGTTCGCCCGGCTATAAGGACCGCTTTAAGGGATGTTTCAACTGAATATGCCGCTACAGACATATACTCCACCAAGCGTGATGATTTTATTAAGGATGTTTCAAAGAACCTTGAAAGCTCATTCAGCGGTCGCGGAATCGTTCTCGAAAGGGTGCTGCTCAGAAATGTTGAGCTTCCGGAAAAAGTAAGGACAGCTATCGACGAAAAAATAGCCGCTGAGCAAAAGGCGCAGCAGATGGTATACGTTTTGCAGAAAGAAAGACAGGAAGCCGAACGTAAAAAAGTTGAAGCGCAGGGTATTTCAGACTATAACAGGATAGTTTCGCAAAGCATTACCGACCAGGTTCTTCAGTTAAAAGGAATTGAAGCTACATTGGAGCTTGCTAAGAGTTCAAATTCGAAAATGGTAATTGTTAACGGAAAGAATCTGCCGCTGATCTTCGGACAAAACGGATTTTAAATAAATAGAGAAATAGAGAAATGGTGAAATAGAGAAATGGTGGAATAGAGAAGTAGTAATTACGCTAGAACTGATTTTACCATTATTAATTTATCAAGATGTGACGTTTTCTTTTTATATTGTTTTTTTATTTCTTTATTTCTCTATTTCATTATTTTTTAATCGTTAATTGATAATTGAATGAAGGGCGTTCCATTAAACGACGATATGTACAACTATATTGTGGATATCTTTGCTAAAGAAGATAACCTGCTGAAAGAAGTTGTAAAGGAAACTGAATCGAAAAAAATTCCGCTTATACAGGTCTCGCCTGAAAACGGAAAATTTCTTCAGCTGCTGATAAAAATAATTAAAGCAAAGAATGTGCTTGAAATAGGGGCGTTAACCGGCTACAGCTCAATTTGGATGGTAAGGGGATTGCCTGATGACGGAAAGCTTATTACGCTGGAAGTCAGCCCTGAACATGCCGCAGAAGCGCGAAGCAATTTTAAAAAAGCCGGACTTGATAAAAAGATCGAATTGATATTAGGAAGCGCAATGGAATCGCTCGATAAGATCAAAGATAAGAAATTTGATTTTGCATTTATTGACGCTGACAAAGTTGGTTATCCAGCTTATTATGATAAAGTGATCGGTATGATGAATAAAGGCGGAATCATAGCCGCTGATAACGCTCTTCGTGACGGTAAGATCGTGGATAAAAATGCGGATGAAGGAACAAAAGCCGTTGACGCATACAACAAAAAAGTTGCGTCCGATACAAGAGTCGAATCTCTCCTTATACCTATTTCAGACGGGCTGACAATTTGTTATGTTAAGTAATGCCGTCATCAAACGACAGGATCAGGCCGATAGCAATTTGCGCTTTCAGACATAACGATAGAATTCTTGTTTGCCGCGCTACTGATACAGTGAAAAATGAAACCTATTACAGGCCGCTCGGCGGAGGTATCGAGTTTCAGGAATTTGCATCAGAAGCATTGAAGAGAGAAATTAGCGAAGAGCTTAGCCAGGAGATCAAAGATGAAAAATTTCTGGGAGTTCTTGAAAACAGGTTTATACTTGATGGCGTCCCCAAACATGAAATTATAATGGTATTTGATGCTGCATTTGTTGACGAGGCTGTGTATCAAAAGGAGACCGTTGAAATAAGAGAAGCGGGTTGGGAAAAAGCTGAGTGGAGATCGATCAGTGAGTTTGGGCCGGAAAAACTTATCTTATACCCAACCGGAATTTTAGAGCTCTTATCAAAACCCTGAAAATAGCCCTGTTTTTCATACATCCAGATAGATAGGTAAATAATTCTGAATTGTCCACGCGAAAAAAATAGGTTATATTTGTGTTTAATTTTCTTTAAAAATGCCGAAAATAACACAAATCAAAGCACGCGAGATACTTGATTCCCGCGGCAATCCCACCATTGAAGTCGACGTAATATTAGAGAACGGTACATTAGGCAGAGCTGCTATTCCTTCCGGAGCTTCAACCGGAACGAAAGAAGCCGTTGAACTTAGGGACGGAGACAAGAAACGATACCTTGGAAAAGGTGTTCTGAAGGCCGTAGCCAACGTTAATGATATTATAGCTAACTCGCTTGTTGATATGGATGGCGCTGACCAGTGCAAAATTGATTCTATGCTGGTTGAGCTGGACGGAACCAAGAACAAGTCAAACCTCGGTGCAAACGCTTTATTGGGAGTATCGCTAGCGGCTGCAAAAGCCAGCGCTTTGTATTATAATCTTCCTTTATATAAATATATCGGCGGAACGAACGCGAAGACGCTTCCTGTCCCTATGATGAACATTCTAAACGGCGGTGTGCATGCAGATAACAATCTTGATTTCCAGGAATTCATGATTGTGCCAGCCGGCGCGAAAACTTTTTCGGAAGCGTTAAGAATAGGCTCGGAAGTATTTCATTCGCTGAAAAATGTTTTGCATAAGAAAGGGTTAAGCACATCTGTCGGCGATGAAGGCGGATTTGCGCCAAGCCTTAAGACGAATGAAGAAGCTCTGGATATGATAATGGCGGCAATTGACGGCGCGGGATACAAAGCCGGAAAAGATGTTTATCTGGCTCTCGACCCTGCATCAAGCGAAATGTTTGAAAAAGGCAAATACGTTTTCTTTAAATCGCACCTGCCGGATAAATCGCCGGGCGAAATGGTTGAGCTGTATAAGAAAATGGTCAAAGATTACCCGATCATATCTCTTGAAGACGCGATGAGCGAAGAAGACTGGGACGGATGGAAACTGCTTACGCAGGAACTTGGCGGTAAGATACAGCTGGTTGGAGACGATGTTTTTGTTACAAATAAAGAGATACTCAGAAAAGGAATCGATGCGGGTATCTGCAATTCAGTATTGATAAAGGTGAACCAGATAGGCACGCTTACCGAAACACTGGAAACAATTGAACTTGCTAAAACAAACGGATACACTAACGTTATAAGCCACAGAAGCGGCGAGACCGAAGACGTTACGATCGCTGATATTGCGGTTGCAACCAACGCTGGGCAGATAAAGACCGGTTCGCTTTCAAGAACAGACCGTACGGCAAAATACAACCAGCTTCTTAGAATAGAAGAAGACCTGGGCGATAACGCTGTGTTTGGCGGCAGGCATATATATAAAAGTTTAAATTAAATCACACAAAAAAATAAATGAAATCCACTGATTTTAAGTTCTCTCTTCCCAAAAATATGATCGCGCAGCACCCCAAAGTTCCAAGGGATGAGTGCAAGCTAATGGTTGTGAGCCGGAAAGCAAAAGAAATAGATACGAAGAAATTCAAAGATGTTGTTGATTATATGGAAGAAGGCGATACGCTGGTTGTAAACGATTCTAAAGTATTTGCCGCAAGATTGTTTGGATTAAAAGAAAAAACCAACGCAAAGATAGAAGTGTTTTTGCTAAGGCAGCTCAGCCAGGAAGAAAATATCTGGGATGTGCTTGTTGACCCTGCAAGAAAAGTAAGGATCGGCAACAGGATATTCCTGACAAAAAACCTGTACTGCGAGGTTATTGATAACACAACCTCGAGAGGCAGAATTGTAAGATTTAATTACCGCGGCGATTTTCAGAAGTACATTGAAAAACTTGGCAAGACCCCGCTTCCTCCATATATAAAGCGCGAACCTACTGATAATGACAGGGATAACTACCAGACGGTATATGCTGAAAACGTTGGCTCGGTTGCGGCTCCTACCGCCGGACTCCATTTTTCAAAAGAGCTCTTGAGGAAGATAGAGAAAAAGGGAATTAACATAGTTCCCGTCACACTGCATATTGGGCTCGGCACATTCCGCCCGGTTGAGGTTGAGGACCTGACCAAACACAGAATGGATTCAGAGTTTTTCTACATTTCTGATGAGACGGCTTCAATGGTTAACACGACCGTTGAAAACAGGAAGAAAATTATTGCTGTGGGAACTTCGGTCGCAAGAGTGCTTGAAGCGAATACGACAGCCGGAAGATATATTCGTTCGGGGCAGGGCTGGACAGACAAATTCATTTATCCGCCGCAGACATTAAAAGTAGTTGATAAGCTGATTACAAATTTCCATCTGCCGCAATCGACGCTGATAATGCTTGTTTGCGCATTTGCCGATAAGGACCTTGTTTTGAAGGCATACAAGAAAGCTATTAAAGAAAAATACAGGTTCTATAGTTACGGCGACGCTATGCTTCTGCAATAATTGCAGCGGCTGATATTATCAATCTAACCACTGGGTTAAAGCTTGGAAAGAAAAGTAATTGCGATCATAACCGCCGCAGGCTCAGGTTTAAGATTTTCGGGGCAATCTAAAAATAGCGTTCCAAAACAGTTTTTAAAGATCTTAAACAATCCCATAATTTCATTCCCGCTTTTAGCTATGCAGAAATGCAAAGCAATCAGCGGGATTTTTATTACCTCGCAGAATAAATATTTTGATTTTCTTCACAACCTTGCTGCAAAAAATAAAATAACTAAGCTCTTGGGACTGGTTGAAGGCGGAGCCACGCGTTTTGAATCTGTCCGCAATGCATTCAATCAGATAGTCGCTGCGCCGAACGACCTTATTTTGATTCATGATGCAGCCAGGCCAAATATTAATACCGCGCTGCTGAACAGTATTATTGACGAAGCTAAAAAACATTGCGAAGTAATTATTGGACGTAAGGTTTTAGAAACGGTTAAGCGTGCAAAGAAAGATATTATTACTGAAACCATTAGCAGAGAAAATCTCTGGACAATTCAGACGCCGCAGGTATTCCGCTATAAAGTATTAAAGAACTCGTACTCAAAATCCCGAAAAAATAATTTCACAGATGAATCTTCATTAGTCGAATCAGCAGGATATAAAGTAAAAATAATTGAAGGGCCCGCCGGAAATATTAAAGTCACCACTCCGGAAGATTTGAAAGCCCTGAAGATGATCATGAAATAAACAAAAACCGTTAGCCGCTTCAAGCGGTCTGACGGTTCTAAAAATAGACTCCGTCCCGCAAAATGCTTCTGCTTCCGGCCGGTAGTCGATTATTAAATTCTTTATTTAATTTGTTGCTGTCCCGCAAAGCGGGATCGTTGATTAAATTCCTGGCGTCATTTAATCAACAACATTTTCTTTACAGCTGAAAAATCACCCGACTCTACTCTGTAAAAATAAACTCCGCTGGCAAGATTTGCCGCATTAAAACTTATTCTGTATGACCCAGCCTGCTTATATTCATTCAAAAGGGTAGATACAACTCTCCCGAGAATATCATAGATCACTAATTTTACAACTCCGGCCTTTGGCAATCCGTATTCAATGCTTGTTGAAGGATTGAACGGATTAGGATAGTTCTGCGACAGCGAATATGTTTTAGGCGTCAGCGTATTATTGCTCAAAATTCCTATTACTTCAGAGCTTATGCAAATACTATCAATATATAACTGATTACCAAATGCAGATATGCCGTTAAACTGCAACTTATTAGTTCCGGCGGGCAGCAGGAAACGCTGGTATTTCCACTGGGTGCATGTTGGAGAAAAGATATCAGTTGTCGGAGGCGCGGTTACTAATTCACCGCTTGCGCCGCCATGCAGCAGGGCAAGCTCAGTGTATGTTGTTCCGCCGTCAGATGATGTCATTACCTGCAATTGGTCATCTTCACCCATATAAGATGCGTAAGCATCCTGGAATATCAATGAGTCTCCCGTATGCGAAGCAGGAAAATTGGGAGTGTTCAGGTCGAACGTTCCTGAAGTAACATCGTAAAAATCAGCCTGCGCTGATCCTGTTCCATAACAAAAACCGCTGACAGAATTATAGCCCCACAATCCTTCGGTTTGGGTCCAGTTTGCTGGAGGAAATGTAGCCGATAAAAACTGCTCGCATATAGGCGGCAGTGATGCTATTACATTAATCGTAGTTCTCACTGTATCATTTGACCTGTCCTGGTCAGTAGCCAAAGCCGTTACATACATCAATAAATGATTACCGGCGACAGGTGTTTGCCATATATTCGATACAGAATCTGTTTGTCCGGCGTTCTCGCTTACATTAGTTGTGTTGATCAAAACGCCGTCGACAAAAAATTTAACGGGCACAGAAGTTTCAGCCGATGTGCCTTCGTTCTGAATTTTAGCTTTTATTGTATAGGGCGTGTTGATAACAACAGGCGCAACGGGAAGACTCAGGAACGGGCCGCCGGCGAAGTCATGGGTAAACGCCACAGTGTTGATTCCGCAAGTCCATACCTGCTGCAATGATGCTGATGGGTTTATCGAAGGGTCGTTCCAAAACGGATAAAATTTTCCGTTACCCCAGGTTATACCGGAATAATCGCCCATATAACCTGCCGCTATACTTGGACTGTGAATGTAATCGACAGTCCATGAATGGTCGCTTGCCTGAACATCTGTCCAGTTGTTTCCGCCGTTTGTTGAGAAAGAAACAAAATACTCAGCATCGGTAGCCGCAGTGTTTCTCTGGTCGTAATATCCAATGGCTACATTGCCGTTCGTTTGGTCAACCGTAATTGCCGAATGCCATTGAAGCGGCCCGGCAGTATCGCCGTTCACTAGCGTATGAGTCCATGTTGTACCCCCATCGGTTGAACGCATAAAAGTGCAGTCCGCGTTGTCTCTTGCCGGCGCAATATTTTTTTCACACATTGTACAATAGACGTAACCGTTCCTTGCGCCGCCTGATTTATCCACCGCTATCCTCGGGAATCCATTTGCCTTACATCCGTTCAATAAGTTTGAAGTGCGTATGCCGTTAGTAGGCACAGCCGTATTTGTCGAAGTAATCCAGGTAACTCCGCCGTCGGTTGATTTGGCAAAGCCCAGATCCTGTTCGGTCGAATTTGCCCCGTTTGTCAGGCAATACGCCCAGCATACATAAAGAACGCCGCCCGGGCCAACAACGCAATCGCATCCCTGGCAATGATGACCTGACAAAGAAACAGGGCTGACGGGAGCTTCAGCAGACCAGCTTACGCCGCCGTTTGTCGAATATGAAATACAAATCCTGTTTGCATTAGCGCTTCCAAAATCTGTATAAACAGTATATGCTCTGCCAAGAAATGCGCTGCCTGTTACGTCATCAACAGTAGAAAAGTTCTTATCGCAATTTGCCGATGTTCCGGGGAAAGTAAAATTCGCGGCCCATGTAGTTCCGCCGTCTGTCGAATATGTAGCGCCTATCTGCTGGTCAACGGTAAGGTATGACATTCCGAGTCTGCCTGAATAAGAACTGTTTGTGGACCAGACCCATGGCCCCGGGTCGCCGATATTGGGTACCGTAGAAACGTTTCCTGTCCATGTAATTCCGGAATTACTTGTCCACGCCCAGCCTGTTTCGTAGAATGTACTGGGAAGAAGTATAGAGTTCCATGCTGCAAACATGAAGCTTTGGTTTCCCCCCTGGGTTACAACCGCAACGCCTGATTCGGTGACGGCGCTTGGAAAAGGCCTGTAACTGGCTGGAACAAGAATAGTGGTTCCGTCCTTTGTTTTTATTATGTTAACCGCTGTTGTTTGTGATGTTGTTTGCCTGTCATTTTTGTACGGAAGCCCGCGATACGATGTTTGTTCAGCGCCCTTTTTAGAATGCCGGGGAAGCCACTGTGGATCGTTCTTGTTATCCTGCGCATGCGCCATGCATACAAACGCCGCCAGTATGAGTAAACCTGTAAAAGCCAGTCTCATTATTCTCCTTTGGTTATTCATGAATATGAAAGCCGAATTTATAGAAAAATAATTTTTGTTAATAGAGAATTATCCGACATAGCGTATAATTTTGGAAATAAAAAAGCGCCCCCGTTTGCACGGGGACGCTCCTGAAGTTTCGGTTATACTCCGAAATTATTTAATCAGCAGCATTTTCTTTACAGAAGTAAAGTCGCCTGCATCCATCCTATAGAAGTAAACTCCGCTCGCAAGATTACTTGCGTTGAAATTTATCTTGTATGATCCGGCTTCTTTAAATTCGTTGTTAATAAGCGTCATAACGGTTTGGCCGAGTATGTCGTAAACAACTAATTTAACCTGCCCTGATTTCGGTAAGCCATAGCTGATAACCGTCGTCGGGTTGAACGGATTCGGATAGTTCTGCTCAAGCGAATATATTCTCGGAACGCCTGTGTTGTTGTTTGCTATACCGACCAATGCCGGTTTTAAACAGGTGCTGTCAATATATAATTCGTTTCCGAATGCTGTGATTCCGTTAAATTTAATTTTGTTTGTACCTGTTGGAAGCAAAAATTTCTGGCGTTTCCATTGAGTACAAGTCGGTGCGAATACAGCGGTTGTGGGAGGCGCAGTAACAAGCTCTCCGGCAACTCCGCCGTTTAGAAGCGCAAGCTGCGTGAATGTTCCGCCGCCGTTTGTTGAATACATAACCTGAAGCTGGTCGTTTTCTGTCTGATACGTAGCATACGCATCCGAGAAAAACAACGAATCACCGACAAGGGATGCAGGGAATGTAAGCGTAGTTAAGTCGTATGTCCCCGATACTACATTATAGAAATCCGCCATAGCCGAGCCTGTGCCCTGGCAATAGCTGCTAACGGTATTGTAACTCCATAAACCTGCCGTCATTGTCCATGATGTAGGAGGAAATGTAGCGGTTGCAAACTGTTCGCAAAGCGACGGAAGCGCCGCTAACACATTTACGGTTTGTCTTACTGTATCATTGGTTCTGTCAAGATCTGTGGATAGAGCCGATATATACATTAAAGTATGATTGCCTGTAACTGCAGTCTGCCAGCTGTTGGTAACCGAATCAACGCCGCCTACAGCTAATGTCAGGTTAGTGGTGTTAGTTAAAACGCCGTCAACATAGAATTTTACAGGAACTGTTGATTCAGCTGAGCTTCCTACGTTTGAAACTTTTGTCCTGATAGTATAAGCAGTGTTAGTGAGCAGAGGCGACTGTGGAAAACTCAAAAACGGACCACATGCATAATCGTGAGCAAGAACCACGGTCGAAACGCCTGCTGTCCATGTCTGGTAATGACCTGTTGAATTATCTGCCCAGAATGGCCAGAACTTGCCGTTTCCATATGTGATACCTGTGTAATCACCCTGGTAACCGCCCGCTAATCCGGGGATCGGTGAAGGTGTGAAGTTATGATCGCTTACCTGTATATCGCTGAACGATGAACCGCCGTTGTTTGAGAATGACAGGTAATACTGAG
>Ga0265316_10005404_pt1 | contig 12418 bp, 8 predicted proteins | sample 4522metaG_FD_202092 | JGI IMG/M metagenome (GOLD analysis project Ga0265316, IMG submission 202092) | Rhizosphere microbial communities from Carex aquatilis grown in University of Washington, Seatle, WA, United States - 4-5-22 metaG | ecosystem: Host-associated > Plants > Roots > Rhizosphere >... | reverse complement strand
TGGCTAGCCCCGATGCAACCACCAGGTCCGATTCGGTGACCTGACCCTTTCGGCCGCGCAGAGCTGCCACCAGCCGGTCCTCGATCTCGTCAGCGGTCAACTCGCGTGTCGTAATCTTGGGTTCTTCCACCGGGCTAGCTTACAGGGCCGGCGAACGATGTGTCCTTCCCAAAAGCACTGAGGCTCCTCCGACATGGGAGCGGCCCTACTGGACCGCGGTGTGCGTCCTGACCACCCGTGACACGTGCGTCATCTGACATGGTGCCGTCATGGCAGGAGTGGAACGCACTGTCATGTCCGCGCCGGAAGGGCGTCTGCCCTTTCGCGTCGACAGGCGTTCGCACATCGTTCCTTCTTGCCCACCGTTGCCAAGATGCCCTACGCTACGGGGCGAGGTTGTAGCAATGAAGCCCAAGAAGCGCCCCACTGAGATCGCCGTGCCTCAAGAATCGCCGGCCAGTGTGGATGCCGTTGTGGACGGCGAAAACGTCAGGATTACCGCACAGAAGTCGATCGAGTTGCGCTGCGGCAAGGCGCTTGTTCGCCTCAGCGCCGATGGCAACATCAGCATCGAGGGCATCAACATCACCTCTGTGGCCCAGCTGACCCATCGCCTGCGTGGCGGGCACATCGCTCTCAACTAGAGATCCGAGGGGAGCGCCATGCCAGCAACGGTGTCAGCCAATGGTCTGACCATTGTTCATCAGGGCAGTGGCGCGATTTGCACAGCGACGATCCCGGACGTGTGCAAGACACCGAGTTCCGCGGGCCCAATTCCACTTCCGTATCCCAACATCGCGGTCAGCGCAGATCTGGTCGCTGGCACCACGACCATCACGGTCGATGGGCAGCCCGCGGCCATCCAGAGCAGCAAGTTCGCCAAGAGTACCGGCGATGAACCTGGGTCTTTGGGCGGAGTGGCCAGCGGCGTGTTCATCGGAGAGACCTCGTTCATTTCCTTTTCCCCCAACGTTTTCTTCGAAGGCAAGCCGGTGGTTCGGTTGACCGACAAGGCGTTGATGAACAAGGGCAACACTGTGTGCGCCGCAGGGGTTGTGGTAAGCCCCGTCCTCGTGTCATCGCCGATGCCGCCGCCATCGGGCGATGGATCCGCGACGGATCATCCGGAGGATCCGTCGAGGAACTCCAGCCCCTTCGTCCAGAAGGCAGCCAAGCCATGCACATTGACCGAGTTCACGATTGCCTGTTCCCACAGCGCTCGCAAGTACACGATCAACGGACTCAAGACGACTGGCTCTACACTAGAGATTCTCAGAGGCAAGGATCCTGATCCGGTCAAATTCGGTCTGGTCGGCACCTGCGGCTACCATGACGGGTCCACTGCTGACTGCCCGTGGATCGAGGTGCGTGACCGCAACTACCATGTCGTCAACCAGAAGGGTGAGGGGCAGGTGCAGTTCCCCAAGCCGGGGGCCAGCTTGTTCGACGAGCTGATGGTGGATACCGGCCAAAGTGGATCGGCCCATTCCGAGCACAACGCGGAAATTGGGTTCATCGACACCCAGCTTTTCTGGATCCGCTACGTCTTCTCGTTCAAGGACATTCCCGTGGATGTCTACGAGGTGCAGGTCTTCACTTGCGGCGGAGGCGCCGAACTGCCCACTCGCGTCACATCCCCCATGTGGATTCGGGTCTATCCGAATTTCTCCTGGAAGGGGGATTTGTGGATGGGCTACGAGTACGAAAAGGAATCCGTCCCCAAAGGGGAAAAGCCCTCGAACAAACTGGACCCGACCGGGTACTTTGGTATCGGCGCCTCAGTCGAGTTGGTCTACTGTGGCTCCACCAAGAAGATCGATTTCTCACTCAACGCCCGCGGTGCACACAAGGACGACCTTGGCCCGCTAAGCTCTGGGCCATTCAGCCTCGCACAATCGTTCATAAGCAAGTTCGCCGGCAAGTTCGAGGATTTGGAACGCTTCACAAAGCGTGGGGGAGCGCCCAAGCTGTACGGCCGACCGGTGGACAAGGTCGAAATCAAGTGGCCGAAGGTCTCGTTTGGCGGCGGCGCGGAGTTGGTCGAAAAAGAGGCCTCGTCGATTGTGTACCGAAAAGGCGAGATTCACTTCAAGTTCTCGCCCCTCATTGGATTCGAAGTCAGCACCGACCTGTTGGAGTGGCTGATCAGAATCGCGGCTACGGCCGCCATTCCTGGCGGCGGCGCGGCTCTGGCCAAGTTCCTGCTTGCGGCCAAGAAGTGGGCCGCTGGCGACGCCGACGACGAAAAGGAAGAGGCAGAAAGAAAGGAAAGGGAAAAGGAGGAGCTTGCCAAGAAGGGCAAGGTCGCCAAGGTCGAAGCCGCAGTCAAACCCAAGGCAAAGGCGATTCTGGAGCTGCGTCTGACCGTCGAAGGTGAGATCGGGGGCGGACTAGGATTTGAATGGGGCGGCGCAGTCTCGCCCGACCAGAAGCTTCTCGAGGCGAAGGTCGGCTTCACCTTGGTTGGCCGGGCCTATGGTGAGGTGCGGGTGTGGAAGGTAGCGGCGTCCGCCTGTGCGGAGATCAGCGCCAAAGGCCGAGACGGGACGGAATTCTGCGGAATCGTCGGCTCCATCATCCCGAAGAAGAGCAAGGATGGGTTTGCCACCTCGGGTGAGCTGAAGTTCACCGGCCTCGCCATCTACTATCTGCTGTACTACGAGTATGGCAGCGCCGCCGCAGAGGCTGCGCCCAAGGTGGCCGAGGGCAAGGACTTCGGAGCGCACTTCAGCAAGGACTCGAAGACCCGAAAAGAAAAGAAGAATTGTCTGGCCGTACTGTTTGAGGCTCATACCTGGAAGATATTCTGATTGTCTTGACGCATGAACACGCTTATCAAGCCAGCCGTCGAAATGTTGGTCAAATCGTCCGATTGCGGTTTGATAATTGTCGTCAATGGCTGCCAATTGGTGCGCGACAACACCGGAGATCCCATTGATCTGACTCAGGTCATCAACCCGTTTGTGCGCAGTGGTAAGAACGAATTCGAAGTCCTGCTGCTGCTCGGACCTGCGAATGAGCCCAACCTAAGCAAGCTGCATTTCGAGGTCCGGATTCGCGAGGTCGCGGCCCCACCCGGCACCGGCGCACTCCTAACCCGCGTCGTGTACGATGGCCTGCTGGCCAGCGCAGGCAAGGCAACCAGCGCCTCCCGTCCACCCACTCAACTGCTTTCTGCCGACGGATACCGTGAGCAACGGTACGGCGACGTCACGGTTGGGCCGCTCGAGGTGGACACGCTTCCTCCCCCGTTCACCAACAATTCGCCCGCCCTTCGGCGTACGATCGATATGCCGCTGCCCTTTCCCACTTGGGCATTCTTCCAAGGTGCCTTCATGCCGGCCGGATGGTCGAAGGCGCCTCCCACAGCCGGGGTGGAGCGCCAAATGTATGACGAACTCATGAAGTCGTATCAGGAGCTTTGGAGGGCGCTGGCAACCAAGAACGGCGATCGACTTCGCACGCTGTTCGCAGAGCGCAGCCGGGAGTATGACCAAGCCCTGTTTCTCGTCCCCGGAACGACCTGGTCGCAGTGTTTTGACCGAATCCGGGACATGTGGAAGGACGGAAACGGTCAACTGGCCTCGATTGATGACGACGGGCAACCGTGGCTGGTCGAGGCCCGTACGGACCGTATGCGAACCACGTTTCTCGCCCACGGAAGCCACGCCTCGCACATCTTGCGCTACGTGACCGAAGACAACGACGCGTGCACCTATGCCCAAGTCCTTCCGGTGTGGTTTCGAAGAGAAGGTCGCAAGTTCATTGTGACCCGCTAGCCGACAAGACGTATTCAATGTGGGAAGTCGAAAATCAGACTCCGTTTGCCGCAGATGGCGTGTTTGTACGCGACTGTGAGGCTCGTGAGGTATGGGTCGTGGCAATTCGCGCAACCTTTCGATTCGATTCCCGCAACCGGCTGATTCGCCCGCGTGAACAACAGCCGCCCATCCTGGCTCCCCAGCATCTTGGCAAGCCTGGGCAATCGAGTTTGCGCTACGATACGGATTTCGTGCTGCGCAGGCCAGCCACCGATGTCATTGCGCACGGAATTGCCCATGCTCCCGGCGGCGCTCCGGCACGATCGGTCGATGTCGGTATGCGAGTGGCTGGCCGAACAAAAGGGTTGCGCGTGCACGGGCCGCGGGTATGGGAAAGGCGCGTTTCCAGTGTGGTGCCGGGCCCGGCCGCGTCGTTTGCGCAAATGCCCATAACCTATGAACTTGGCTATGGGGGATGGGATCCGCAGGGCGCACGCGTGAAGCCGCCGTTGTGCTTTGCCAAGAACCCCGTCGGCCGCGGATTTGCGCGTGTCGTGGAGGGATTGGTCGGCCAGCCGGCATGCTCCGTGGAGCCAATCGACCAGCCCGCCAAGGCTGGGATTCTTGATGGTATGGTGGCGGGGTTTGGCCCCATTGACCGCAGCTGGCAACCGCGGGCCAGCGACGCAGGCACATACGATCAAGCATGGCAAGACATTCGCGCGCCGCTCTTTCCCTTGGACTACAATGAACGATTCTGCCGGCAGGCTCCCGCGGACCAACGGTTGGACCGCGTGTTGCAGCCGGGAGAGCTGATCGAAACCCTCAATTTGGTCCCGTTTGGTCGCCTGGCAGTGGCTGTGCCGCGTATCGAGTTTCGCGTGCTGGCGCTGTTCTCTGACCGTGAAATGGCCGCGGTGCCTACCCTCGACACCGTCATCATCGAATCCGAGGGATCTCTCGTACGCTTTGTCTGGCGGGCCGCCATTGAATGCCATGGTCGAGAGGATAGCCTGCAGCGATCCCTGGTCCAATGGAGTGGCGAGAGAGCCTGGCAGAACGAATAGTCTATGCTAGCCCAGCCGGTTTGCATCATTGGACAAGGTCAGGTATCGGCGCTGGGGGCCAACACGGATCTGGCGGTCGCGGCCAGTGCCGTGGGATTGTCGCGGGTGCAGTTGTGCCCACTTGAGCTTGGCGACGATGAGGTCGTGGATGTGACTGTGGCTCGATTGGAAAGTGGCGTGGAGGGAGAGGCTGCGTCGTTGCTTGGTCGAATGATTCTTTTGCTCGGCGAGGCGGTCAGTGAGTGCCTTGCCGGGATCGACGGTCGGAGCACCCCAGGGCCAGCGCCCATCCGCGCCTGGCTGGCGCTTCCGGCACCGTGTTCGTGGTTGCCGGAAATCGCGCCGACGATTTTGACCAACGTACTCTCTGAGGCTGCAGCGCCACTGCGTATCGACAGCACGGTGACTCTACGAACGGATCATGCCGGCGGGCTCATGGGAATCGCTCTGGCGGCTACCGCAATTGCCAACAGTGAGGTGGAATTTGCTCTCGTGGCTGCCGTGGACTCTCGGGTGGATACCCAGACTCTCAGAGCGCTGCATGATGAGCAGCGACTGCTCCGCGACGGGGTCCCAGGCGGGTTGGTTCCGGGCGAAGCCGCTGCGTGTGTGCTGCTCTGTTCGTCCCGAGTGCAGAAGCACTTGAAATTGCCGTGTCTCGGCCGTGTGGTTGGCGTTGGATTGGCCAATGAGGCGAATCCGGTGGGCTCGCCATTGCCTTGTGTCGGACGCGGGCTCACCACGGCGGTTCGCGACGCTGTCGCATCTTTGCCTGCCGCTGCGCGGGTGACCGACCTCTATGTCGACTTGAATGGCGAGCGTCATCGCACCGACGACTGGGCGTTCACTGTTCCGCGCATCAACAATCGGCTCGAGGATCCCTCTCGCCTCTTCTCCCCGACGGTCGCGCATGGGGACTTGGGTGCCGCAACTGGGCCAGGGCTCCTGCTGTGCGCCACTGTGATGGCGGCGCAGGGGCAGGCGCATGGAAATTGGAGCCTGATTTGGGCGTGCGCGCGTGGCAAGGAGCGGGCCGCGTTGCTGGTCGAGACGCCCTCGATGTCACCGCGCGAGGGGACACCGTGTACGCGCCCGCCTCGTCTTCCGGCGATCGCGGCTACAGAAAAGGGACTGGCAGCTGAGATGATTGACGAGGTGGCCGCGTGGTGGGGCCGACGCCACAGTCTGCTGCGGGATTTGGAAGTCGCCGACGCTTGCGACTGGCATGCTTTGGCCAGTTTGGAAGGGCGCATGGTTCACGCGCTGGTCGGCCTGCGAACGGCGCTGAAGGATGTCACGGAGCTGACCGCCGCCGGGATCAAGGAACAAGACCCGGCCACACTTTATGTATGGGCGGCCACCAATCTGCCCGGTGCGACCGCCACACTGGCTGAGCTGGCGGGTCAGAACCCACGCCTGGACCTCGCGATTCTTGAGGCCGTCGAACATGTCAGCTCCGCCACGGAGCTCCCCGCGTTGGTCACATCTTGGTTGGCCCGGCCAGACCCACTCGGTGACATCGCGGTATGCCTGGCAAGCCGTCACGGGATACCCGTGGCGCGCGACCGTGTGCAAATCGCTGTGGCCCGATTGGGTGCCACGGCCCCAGCCTTGGGGGCCGAGGTGCTGGCGAGACTGGGCAGCCCTAACGACGGTATTCGTCTGCAAAGCTGGCTGGTCCGCGCAACTGCGGAGGACGCCGAACCGATCGCGGCGGCTTGGGTGCACCTGTCGGGTGAGGTGGCGCTGGCGGAATTGCGACGCAATACCGCTCCCTGGGCGGCGACGGCTGCGCTCTCAGGTGCTCCTGGCAACCTGGCAGCGCGGGCGCAGGAGTTCCAGGAGAATCCGGCGTACTGCTACGCGCTCGCCATGGCGGGGGAGCCATCCGGCCTTCCTGTGCTGTTGGACCGGCTCGGGGGACACCCCGATGCGCTGGCGGCGGCGCGGGCATTGGACCTCATCACCGGGGCGGCCTTGCGCGACGAGGCTGGTGCGCTCACGCTCTCTCGAGCTTCATGGGAGACTTGGATCAAGGCCAATGGAGCGCGATTTTCCAATGGAAAGCGATTTCGTTTGGGACAGCTGCGCGACTCGGCGGCAACATTGGCGGCACTCAGGCGCACGACCTTGCCACCCTCGCTGCGCCGGTGTTTGGTGCGCGAATGGGAGCGGGAACAGCGCAGGCCCCTCATGGATGTTGACGGGCTCGTCGTTCAGCAGGAGCGCGCTCTCTCCGAAGCGAGCCGTGCGCTTTTGCCGCGCTAGCACGATCTCCTATGCTAGAAATGCCTGATGGTGAACGCGCGTAGGCAATTGGTTTTTGCGCTGGCATTCATCCTGTGCTCTGGGATTGCCTGTTCGAAACGAGGGCAGCCCGTGACCCAGGATGATGGGCTGCGCCTGCTCTACGGCCGACCTTGGCAGATTGTCCTCAAGGCAACAAGCGACGAGGGCGAAGTCCCGAGCAAAGCGACGGGCGATATTCTCTTCGTCGATGGCGAGCGACATCTCTATTTGGACAAGTCGGGGGCGGTGGTTGACCAGGGACGCTTCAAGGCCCTGGGTGCGAGGCGGATGACATTCCGAACGCCGAAGGGCCGCATTGATGCGGAAGCCGTCGAGCTGACCCCCGAGCGGGCTCGACTGAAAGGAACGGCTACCTTCCACTCGCTGGTTGATACGACCCTGCAGGTAGAGATGCGGCTCACCCCGTCCGTGGCGACGGTCCATTTGCCGGTGCCAACCTCGCTGTATGAGGCCGCGACCCTTGGCGATGTCCCGGCTCTGGCTCGTCTGCTCGCGGGTGGCAATGTCGACGAGCTGCGGGACGGCTGGTCACCCTTGATGTCAGCTTCCCATTGGTGTCACCCCGGTGCGGTACGACGATTGTTGGATGCGGGTGCGAAGACCGACCTGGTCTCGAAGGACGGGAGTACCGCGCTAATCCTGGCGGCGCAATCGGGGGATGCGGATGTGATTTCTGCGCTGCTGGCCAGGAAGGCGGATCCGCGTGTTCGGCGTGCGGAAGACAAGTCATCGGCGCTGGTTATCGTCCTACAAAAAGGAGACTTGGAAGCCGTCCGCGCGCTCGTCGAGGGCGGCGCGCCGCTTGACGATCAAGATCAGCTGGGCGATCCACCGCTGTGTATCGCGGCCATGGGTGATCCTATGGGCAATCGGGAATTTGCCAATGTGGTCAGTTTCCTCCTGGAAAAGAAGATCGACGTGAACCAGCGCTGCGCTGGCGGGGGCACACCCTTGTTCCGGGCCATTGAAGGGGATTTCGCCCAGACCTTTCGCCTACTGCTGGACCACGGCGCTGACCCCAAGTTGACTGATGCCGCCGAGCGCACCCTCCAGGAAATCGCGCAAGGCGCGCCGCGAGGTGCCCCGAAGATCCTGAAGATTCTCGAGACCCGCCAGCCGCGGTGACACGATCTACGGGGAGAAGATGGCGTTTGCCTTCGTGGCGGCGTGATTAGGTGCAAGAAGATCCTCGCGCGCAGCTGGGGAAAGCCCACTGGCGCGTCATCATCGCGCAGCGCGATGGCATCCGATGAGACTCCGCGTTTCGCAGGGCAAGTTCGTGTATTCTAGTCTTCTCCCGAATGTCTTCCGGACCTCCCCCAAAATCCCCCCAGGGAGGCGGCCCCGCCGGCCCCAGTGTGCCCACACCGCCTGCGCGGACGCCTTCGCCCGGCACGCGTTCCGGCCAGCCGGGAACTGCCGTGCCCGGGGTTCCAGGGGCAAGGCCCCAACCGCCCGTCGGCAAGTCTGTGCCGTCGCCGGTGCCCCGCACCAGTCCAGCGGTGTCGGCTGCGGTGCGCGCGCTCGCAGCCGCGTTGAAGCTGCCGGAGCCCACCGACTTCGCGGCGCTGGGAAATCCCGCGCCCACGCCGAGTCCGGGCGCGGGCCCGGCCACTCCGGCAGTCCCCACATCCCGAAAGCCGCCCATCGCTGGGGGCGATCCCAGCCCTCGCGCGGGTAGCGTGCAGCCCGCTTCGTCGGCGGTAGGGCAGCCCCCAGGCAGCGACTCAGCGGCATCCCCATCGTCACTTCCTCTTGGCGCCGCGGCCTTGCCACCAGGCTTCGCGGACCAGATGAGACGCCCCGGTAGCGCGGCCACCCCGCCACCCCCAACGAGATCGGCGCAGGTCCCTCGACCCGGTTCGGCGACTCCGCCTCCAGGTACGAAACCCGCGGCACCAGCGGGAGCAGCGGGCAAGGATCGCTCCTCCGCGTCGCGACCGTCACCATCCCCGGACAGCAGCGCCCCTGCCTCCCTCGCCGATACCGGGCAGGCGCCCGTCCCGGCCCGATCGCGGCGCCGCCTCGCCCTTTTTGCCGGGGTGATTGCGGGCATGTTGGCCCTGGCGGCGGGCGCGTACTTCCTGTTGGGCCCATTCGCGGAATCCGGGCGGGAGATCGCTGGCGGTGCGACCCCGGCGCCGCGGGCCGGGGCACACAAGTCGAACAACCTGACCATCGAGTCGCACAGCGATCGAAATGCCCTGCTTGACAGCCTGCTGGTGGGCGATCGCCTGATTGGCCTGGACCGCGCGGGAAGCCTTCTGCTCTTCGATCGCACCAGTTTCAAGCTGGTTGGTGAACGGCAAGCGCGCCGCAGCTTCGTCTGCATCGGCCCGGGCGACGACAAGAGCATCCATGCGGCCCTGTCCAATGGAGCCATCGTTCGGGTCAGCCTGCCCGACCTTTCGCTGACCCAGGTGGGCGAGGTTGCGGGACGACCAGAATGGATCGGCCAACGAAAGGCCGGCGCCAGTCTGCTGGTGGCCAGCAGCAATCCGCCGCGACTTCCCTACGCGTCGAGTGCGGGCCGGGGATTTGCGTACAAGCTGAAAGACCTGGGCAACGGCCGCGAGTACCCACTTGAGGCGCCAACCCGATTTTTCCTCGACAGCAATGACCGGCTTTGGGTGGGCAGTGAGCGCGCGGACCACACGGCCAGGTTGCAAGCTATCGATCTCGATGCGGGCACCATGAAGGACATCGCGGCCAAGGATGGGTGGGATGGGCTGCAGGGCGTGGTGGAGCTGGGCGACGGGCAGATCTGGGCCTTCGGCGGCACCACCCGGCCGGCGGGGCCAGCCAGTTTCATTGTTCGGGTCGATGCCACTGGAAAGTCGGTGCCGCTCTGGTCGGCGAAGGCGAATCCCGCAAAGAACGCATCGGCGGGGCCGGATTCGCCCATCGCACATGTGCTGCCCACGCCCGGCCGTGCGGGCGCCATCGTGGTGTCCGTGCAAGAGGTGGTCGAGATCGACAGCAAGATCAAGGAATGGAAGCCCATGGGCTCGGTGGGACTCAAGCTGCAGCACCGGGGCGATCTGCGCGCGGTGGGCCGGGCCCACCTCGACGGAAACCGGGTCATCCTGTCCCTGGCGAGCGGCGGTTTTCTGGAGATCACGGCCGACACGACCCGGCGCCACCTGCTTGATGGGCAGGATTCGGTTTCGCTTCCCACGGAAATCTTGCGCATGGGCGACGGCCTGGCTTTCTATGGCCAGGGCGGCCCCTTGCTCTATGCGCGCGGGACATGGCGCGCGGTGCCCGAAACCGTGGAGCCGCCGCGCGACCTGCTGGGCGCTGGACGCAACCAGGGCGAGGAGCGCGAGTGGGCGGCCCTGGTGAGCATTCCGCTCGACGACAAGACCAACATCATTGTGGCCAAGGCCGGGCCGCATCGATTCTACAATGGCCATATCCACGGCCTGAAGGACACCTTTGTCACGGGGCAGTGGAAAGACGGCACTTTCAAGGTTTCCAGCCAAGAAGACATTGCGCTTGAGCCTGACGACACGTTTGCCACTCCGGACAAACAACTGTGGAACGTCGACAACCAGGGACTGTGGAATTTTTCCGCGGGCAAGTGGCGCCTGGTCATGACCATGCCATCTTCCACTCATGGGGCCTTGGCCGGCGAAGGAAGCGCCCTCTCGCAAGTCGGACGGGGCCTCTCGTCAGTGAAGAGCGCGGTGGGCGAGCCTCTGCGTTTCGTTGACGGTGTCGGCCCGCCCTGGATCGGTATGCCGTTCGCCGCATTTACCTGGGCCATGGCCCGTCTCGATCTCAATGAGGCCGGCGGCGTCCCGCTGATCAGCGACGTGCCGGTGGCCATTGATGGCGTGCGCGTACAGATCCGCGACGCGCTGGCGTGGGGCAAGGACCGGATGCTGCTCGCCACCGACCACGGGTTGTGCCTTTTTGAATTGCGCTGGGGCAATTGCAAGCCGCTGGCACCGAGTGGCCTCGACGATGAGGTGGGCCTCATCATGCGCGATCGAGCGAAACGCGTGTGGCTGGCTGGACGCGGACTGTGGCTGCTCGAGGGCGAGACGGCAGCCCGGCCGCTTCACCCTGCCGTGCCCGCCCTTGCCGAGGCCGACGTGGTGGCCATGGCCGAGGCGCCGGACGGTCGCTTGGCGTTGGGGCTGGCAGGCCGAGGGGCGGTGCTTCTGGATGTGCCGTCCCGATGGACCGACAAGCCGGCGCCCCTTGAACCCTGGGAAGCGCCCCGGTCGTTTGAAGGTCGTTTTGCCGATCAAGCCGTTGTCATCCGGTCCTGCCGACCGCGCGGCGATAATGCGCAGGCCCACAGTCAGGACCTGGCCTTTGCCGAACTGAGAGCGCAATTGGCCGGCGCCCTGCTGGAAGCAAGCCCGCGCCTGCACCTCGGCGAAGAAGCTACCCTTGACCGACGCCCCGACGTTGGCGTCTACGGGACCGACGCCGACGGCCTGGAGGCCCCCGTGTTGGCAGTCCTGCGCAAGAGCGCACTTTGGCCCGATCTGGGCGTCGCCAAACGCTACGGCCCACCCGGCAGCCGCACCGCGGATGTGAAAGCCTGCGTGGCTGCGGACAAGAAGTAGAAGGGAGAGGCATTCCACCATGACAAATTGCGCTAGTTATCGTCTTCCGAAGGTCCTATCAGCCGGCTGCCTTGCGGCCTCGGTTGCAATTCTTGGACTGGCAGCAATTGCCTGCAGCAGCGCTTCGGTTGGAAGCGGAGAAGGCGCGGGGGCGGCAGGCGCGTCCGGAGGTGGTGGAGTCGGTGGAACCGGGAAAACCGGCATCGATCTCGCCCCAACCTCTGCAACGGGCGGCGCTGGCGGTGGTTCGACCAAAGTATGCAGCAGCACCAGCACCGTTGGTTGCAAAGCCAAGGCGCCCGAAGGCTGCGGCGATGGAATCAACAATCAAAACGGTATTGAAGAGTGTGACGACGGAAACACATTGCCGGGCGACGGGTGCAATGGCGTTTGCAAAGTCGAGCCCAACTGGCTCTGTCCCCCGGCCGGGCCCTGCACGCGCAAGGTGATTTGCGGGGATGGCATCATCGGCCCCGGCGAGGTGTGCGACGACGGCAACACCAGCGACAACGACGGCTGCAATTCCACCTGCACGGTTCAGGACCCGGCCTTTCATTGTGACGCCGGACAACCCTGCACCAGAATTTCCCAATGTGGCAACAAGCGCATTGAGGCAGGCGAGAACTGCGACGACGGCAACAGCAACAGCGGCGACGGCTGCAGCAGCAGTTGCCAACTTGAGCCGGGTTGGGTCTGC
>Ga0265316_10005400_pt1 | contig 12421 bp, 15 predicted proteins | sample 4522metaG_FD_202092 | JGI IMG/M metagenome (GOLD analysis project Ga0265316, IMG submission 202092) | Rhizosphere microbial communities from Carex aquatilis grown in University of Washington, Seatle, WA, United States - 4-5-22 metaG | ecosystem: Host-associated > Plants > Roots > Rhizosphere >... | reverse complement strand
TTAAACCTCTACCTCTTTTGATAATGTTTATTACCTGGTTAACCTGGCTTAGTCCTGGTATTGTTTTTCCTAACGCCTGCTTTATAGTGTTTTCAATGATTTTGGTTAAATTATTTATCCCGAATTTCTTGTCTATCTCGGATCCTTTGAAACAGTTTTGGCCTTTGGCAAAACTTACGCCATAAACCTTGCCGGTGCTTTGCATTTTTAGTTCTGTATGGATCCCGTGGATTTGTAGTTTACCTTTCAGCTCATCCACTGACTTACAGCTGGGCAATTCTTTTTGGATTGCCTCGTATATCTCGTATTTGGTTTTACCTGCCCCTCGTAGTTTATCCTGGTGGGTTAGCTCTAATCTTTTCCCTTTCTCCAGGGCTTGCGTTAGTTCGTATTTCTTTTCGAGCCTGTGGGATAATTCTACTCCTCTCGATGCGCAAAATTGATCAGATACAGTCTTTCCGTCGTACTTTACCCGGTTGGCAATTATGTGAAAATGTTCGTGCTTGGCGTCGTTATGGCGAATTACTGCGTATTGCTCCAGGTTGAATTTATCTGCGTAGTCTTTGGCTATGTCTTTCATCAGCTGCTCGCTTATCTTTCCTTTGTCTTCCGGGGCAAATGATACTGAGGTATGCCATACGGCTTTCCCAAGGTCCGGGTTAACTTTTCGTACGTGGTTAAAGTCGTCTATCATGTGCTGCGGGGTATCCATGCGCACTCCTTCCACTTGCAATATTTCGGCTTTCTCTTTTTCCAGGTTATATAATACGCAACCCCCGAAACTCTTACCTATTTTCGTCTTTATTATCAAGGCTCTTTATTAGTTTGTTTACGTCTTCCATTGCTTTTAGCAAGCGTGGTGCTATCATTGGTAAATTCTGTTTGTGGGCTTCTTTTGTGAGTTGGTTCAGGTTGTTGGCTATCCCGGTTAATTCCCGGTAGGCTTTTAGTTCTTCTGCACCTGGTGCCGGGATGATCCTCCCCTTTAGTGATGCCTGTCTTATATATTCGGACGGGGTCAGTCCTGCTCTTTCTGCCTTTTGCTTTAAACTTACTTTCTCGGCCATTGAAAAGCGTAACCCGATTCTATAACTGCGCTTTTGGCTTTCTTCTTTTATGGGGCGGCCTCCTTTGCCTTTTTGCTTTTTTTCTTCTTTTTCTTCTTCCATTTTTACGAAACGTGAGTGTAGTAAAAATCCCGTAGGGCAAGAGGTAACGGAACGTAGTGTAGTGGGTTTTTGCGTAGCAAAAACACTTCTTGCTCCTTAACTACCACGAACCCCAAAGCTAAACTAAACTTCCCTCTTTTGCAAACTTTTTTTGTGCTAGCTGTGGTGCGGGGGTAGACCCATCGGCGGGGGTACTCAATATACCCCATAAGCTCGATGGGTGTGCGTGTGGGTTCAACAGGATGCTTAATATGAATTAATCTTTATTTTTTCTTTTATTCTATTACTAGGGGTAGTATCAGCAAACGTGTAACCAGGGGCAAAGTAGATTGTATTTATTTGTAAATTAAAATATTATAGGCTTAACGTGGTTAAAATCACAAATTTTTAGCTTAAAAGTTCCTTAGCGTGGGTTTTGTCGGAAATGTTGGCAATACTTTTACCTGGTTAGACGGTCCAGGATATTCTAGTATAAGAAACTGTTGTTAAATGAAAATTGCACAAAACTGATAATCAAGATTTAAGCTATAAAGGGGGACAAATTTAGAACTAATTTTGCCCGCCGGGGGTTAAAAGATTTGATTAATCGATTTCTTTTCCAAATTTTTCCTTTTTTATTGTTTTTTTCTGCCATATTGGCGCAAAGCACGTTGAAAGAGGTCATTTTATATCTACTAAAATTCCTTATTTTGTTTTTGATTAATTTTGTTTTAATCAATTGTGATTTGTAGGGGCGCTGAACGATAATAATAACAATACTTATAGAGGATAAGGGGGGACAAATTTAGAACTGCAAGGGGACAGATTAAGAACTATAAAGGGACAGATTAAGAACTATAAGGGGGACAAATTTAGAACTATACGTTTTAAAGGGGGACAAATTTAGAACTTAAAATAGCTTGTCAGCTCCAAATTCATTTAAAAGGGATTTTTCAACATAATTTGTTATATCAGCTATTTTGGTTATGTTTTCTATATAATATTCTTTTAACTGTGTGATTTTATTTATTATTTCAGAAGTACCTGCATTATTAAAAATTGGCTGTATTTTATCTATATGCGTATCATTAAACTTAAAATGAGTCCTAAGTAAATTGAAAATATAATCCTTCTTTTTATTTTCATCTTCAAGAAATTCAGGAGTAATAATTTTAAAATTTAAATGAGTAACTGTATTGCCATTTTTAACTGTAAAATCAGTGGCTTTGCAATTAAACCAGCAATCTGCTTTTTCAAAAAGTTCTTCTTGTACTGGAAGCAGTATACGTTTTTTTATGTACTTAAATTCTTTGTATTTATCTTCGATTCCTAACCATTTGCGAAATTCATCCATTGACATGACAAACCCTCCTTTTTTCTTCCAGCTACAAAGAAGCTTATATATTCTTGATGTATATTTATTTGAGGCGTGTTGTGCGATTTCATAAACAAAACGCGTATAATTAATTGGCTGGTTATAATTATTCTGGTCAATTTCAATAAGAAGCCTGGCTACATCTTTATGAATAAATATTTTTATTAAAGATGTTCTTTCACCGGATACAGGAATATCTGCATTTAAAAGATTAAATCTCTTTTCTCTAGGTTCTTTTGTTTTTTCATCAATATAAGGGATTCTTAAAACTGTACTCACAAGAGTGCTAATAGAGTCTTTAACATATTCATAATTTTGTGGAGAAGTAATTTCACTTAAAGGAATTGTAATATGAATACTCTCCTTATTTTCTGTATCCTTCCATAATGAAAGCTGCTGGTAATCTTTTCCTTTTAAACTTATTTTTATTGCATCCTGCAAATAGTACATAACCGAATTGAATACACGTTCCTGGATCAATGAATAATCGTAAATAGCATTAGTAACCCTGTTAGGTTGATAAACATAACTCTTAATCGCAGGAAGCATTACTATTTTCTTTGTTTTCTTAGTAACGTGTTCCTTTTGTTCATTTTGCTCCATTACAATTAATATTTTGTAGGTAAATGTATAATATTTAAGAATATTTAAATCATATATTACCTATCTAAGGTCATGAAATGCTGCCACGGCCATTCTGGGCTCAGATTCACTAGTCTGCTTTAAGTAAGTCTCGCCAATTCTTACCAAATTGCTTTTCAATATGGTTTTCTATCGCTGCGTTAGCAAACTCACTTTCGCCAATTTTATTCTTCCATTTGACATATTTAAACATCTCAATTATTTCTGGCTTTAGGTAAACCGTTTTCCTTTCCAATGTCCTGGTGGTTATATTTACTTTATTATTTATTGACTTGTCAACATGTTTACTTGTTGTCTTTTTGCTCAGATTTATTTCGTTTTTTCTCTTGTCAATACGATTATTTTGCTTAGTCTGATTTAATACATTTTCGAATGCGTTGCCCATATGATTTAATTTAATGTTTTAAGCCTCTTTAGTAATTCTTTGCTCAAATTATCGATGTCTTCACTACCTCTTTTTTCGAGAAAGTCGCTCTCATAGGTGAAAATATCGGTTTGCTCGGCCTGTGCCTGTTTAAATTTTTCATTGGTACGGATAACAGTTTTTAATAATACGTCGCCGAAGTGTTTAATCAATGGGTGCCGCATTTCTTTGTTAATTTTCCGTCCTTCATGTACCTGGGTGGTCAAAACCCCTAGTACCATTAAATTCTCATTTGCCCGCTTTGCGGAAGTGATATTTTCATATAAAACTGACAGTCCTACAGCTGAAAAAATATCATATTCTACGGGAATAAGTACGTATTTACTAGCGATCATAGCATTAAAAGTTGGGATATCGAGGTTTGGAGCGGTGTCGATAAAAACAAAATCGAAATGATTGAGATTTTTAAGAATGTCTTTAAGAATAAAAATTTGCTCAGCTGGATTTAAAGCATTAAACAGAGCGCTATTTATGTCTTTGTTATTTGGGAGAATAGATAGATTTTCATAAACAGTCGGTGAAAAATCTTTAAAACCAAGGGGAGTTTTCGCAAGTAGTAGGGTTTTTAAGTCCTTATTCGGAGTGTGTTGAATGGCAAAGCTTAAATTAGCCTGGGCGTCAAAATCGATGACTGCGGTTTTATATCCCTTTCGTGCCATACAAACACCAAGATTTTGGGTAATAGTAGTTTTCCCCACCCCCCCCTTATTGTTGATTATACTAATTATTTGCATAGTTAAAAAATATAATAATGTTGATATGTTGACTTAATGACTTTATGACAAGTCATAAAGTCAACTTGTTGACATTGTAAAATAAAATAATAATTAAGTGATTAACAAAAAAATACTATTTAATATTTAAACATAAACGTAAATTTATTAACAAGTCATGGAATTAGTATTTTTAAAACCGGAATTTTATATCATTACTCTTTGGTAAATAAAAAATATAATGTAGGGGATGTCTCCAACATTTCAAAGAAAACGTATTCCCTCTACACAATCAAAGTTTGGAATGGATCCCATGGCCAGGGAAAAAGATACCAATCTCCTTGTTTTATAATTTTATGCTTCTTGCACTTCGAATTTTAGTTATTGACATTCGGGAACTGATAGCTTTTAGAACTTCAATTCTTTGGGGAGTTACTCTGTAAATTACCAAATAGGAACCGAATATTATATTCCTATACATTCGACTTTTAGTTGTTATATGTCTACATTCTGGATGAGTTTGATAAAGATTTTTTAAGGCACGAATCATAAAAACCAACTCTGCCTTGAACGTTTCAGCAGCGTTTTTGCCAAATGTTTCGTATCCGTAGAGGTAAATATCTTGTATATCTTTCTCTGCTTCGGGAGAGATAATTACAGGCCTTTCCTGAGTTTCCATGTATCAAATCTTTTTTCGAACTCATCAATCGTCATAAATGGTCCTTCTTCAGCTTTGCGGATAGCTTTCATGAACTCATCCTGGGTAATTGTTTGGCCTGGAATAGCCCAGTTTATTTCTTTTGCTTTTTTTGTTTTAACCGTACGCATAACTGAAATTTTCAACAAAATTAATACATTATTTTGTAATTAAAGTATTGACTTAAAATGAAACCGCCAACATCAAGGGGAAAAATATATTTAATTCCTTCTACAAGGGGTAGTGGTAGCATCCGTGTCATGGACTGCAAAGTACCGTTGTAACAAACATAATATAAGCTATTTATTAGAAGGGCGACAGGCTTAGCGTGGTTTTTGTCGGAAATGCTGGCGACACCCCTATTATAATTTTATGCTTCTTGCGCTACGTATTTTGGTAATGCTCGAGTGTGAGTGCAAAACCCTTAGAACTTCTATTTTTTCAGGAGTAATACGGTAAATTATTAGATGAGATTCAAGAATTATATTTCTGTAGATTCGTCCTTTAGTGAGTATATATTTACATTCTGGATACATTAAGTAGAAATCGCATAGCCCATAAGATAGAGCCATAGTATGTTGTTTATAAAGCTCCGCAGTATTATGACCGAATGTTTCAACTCCGTATTCGTATATGCTTTGAATGTCTGTTTCAAACTGAGCGCTTAATTGTACCCTTTTTCTTTTTTCCATTTTTCAAAACGACTTTCAAATTCTTCAGGAGTATAAAACGGACCTTCTTCAGCTTTTTTGATTCCGGCCATGAATTCTTCTTGAGTGAGTTTCACTCCTGGAAGTACCCAGTTTTTTTCTTCTTTCGTCTTAACCGTTTTCATAATCGAAATTTTCAACAAAATTAATGCATTATTTTGTAATTAAGGTATTGACTTAAAATGAAACCACCAATATCAAGGGGAAAAATAAACCTTATTTTCCGTTCTTATGGGGTCGTTTGAGTACCCCCGCCCGGAAAAGAAGGTTTATTTTGTTCAAAAACTGCCGGATTTTTGGGACTTAGTTTGATAGTGATGCGCTCCGAAACCCGCCACATGCTCATAGCGCAAAACGTTGCCTACTGCCTTTTTTCACCTACTTGAAATGAGAACCTTAGGATGCTGATAGTAACACATCATGTTAAATTTAAAATTCTAGCACCTATGTAATTAGTTTATATTTATATTAATATAATACAAACATACTTTGTTAGCTGCTGGTGATTTTATCTATTTAAAATTGCAAAAACTCATCTTCAATAAAATTTTCGCTGTCTGTCATTGTTTCTCTGTTGAAATCATAAGTTTTATTTTGCTGTTCGCTGTCGAAAAGGTAAAAGCCAATTTTATCAAACAATATCTCTGTGAAAAAACTGTCCTCAAAAAAATAGCGTCCTTTGTAAACAACATTTGCTGGTCTGTCACCTTTGATTAAATTTTTAAAATTCGGTTTTTTTAGAATTAAACATTTTCCTCTGTCTGTGTCAAACCGAGGTGGTCTGAGTGAAACAAGAAAAATATTTTTTGTCCACGTATTGGGTACAATTTCAATAAAACCCAAATCTGTTAGTACTTGAAAATGTTTTGTGTCTTTAAGCTCTATAATTTTTGTGCCATTTATCTTCTCTAAAATCCCAATATTTTTAAGCAGTCTGTAAGCAAAATCGTCATTGTCGAAACAGTAAGAACCCTGAAATAAAAAACTCTCTCTTTTGTCGACAGTAAAGTTTGTGTTCAGATTTTTGATAATTTGTGTCCAACCAAGTTTGTGTTTGTAGTTAGGTGGTTTGATCAAAATATAAAAAGTATCGTGCCACAACCAACTATATCCAGATTTACCTATTGGTCTAAAGTCCAACTTTTCTAATAGTGTCATTGATTATCGTGTGTTTGTTCACTTGCAGCTAACGTGAGTTTGTGCAAAAACTCCTTTTGGTTTTTAAAAATAGCCAATAATCTTTATTTAATCCCGTTTTAGGCCATGATAAATTTCCTTTTTAGCAAATTACAGTTTTTCGGTTTCTTATAAAAAGTGTTTCAAAATAGGGGTCGGCTCACGCTTCGGAAGTTAGTGTATGTTAGTATTATTGACGTTTAATTTATATAACTGTAATTTAATACTTTATAATTTATTCCAAACACAAGAAATTAAAATATCATGATCAATCCGGTTGTTCAAAATCTATTCAAGTTTCGCAAATGTTATTGCATTATTTTTGACTTTAACAATTAACATTTGCGAAATGATAATATGCTGTAAATTAAACTTTAATATGTTTGATTCCGTGACTTCGCAAAACTTAAGACTTTTGCAAATTTATGGAAACTTCAGACCGTTGAGACCATATTCTTAACGCTAACGTACTTTATAATCCGTTTCGTGAGCCGACCCCTATTTTACTCATTTAAATTAGATTATCAATTATATACCAACTTTGAGTGCACGTAAATACTTATATACTGTGCTATTTCCAACATTTAGTTTTTTTGTTATTTCCCGTACTGAAAGATGTTCTTCAATATATAATTTTTTAACTTGAATCGCTTGTTCCATCTTTCTTGGTGACAAATCTTTTTTTCTTCCACCTTGTCTATTAAATTTTATTTTTATTAATTGTATACCTGACCTTGTCCTATCTGCAATAAGATTTTTTTCACATTCTGAAAAAAATCTTACATCTTCATAAAAATATTTTTGCTCAATTGTATTGATTCTTTCTTTTAAACTAATAAAATTAATACCGTTTAATCTTAAAAAATCAAGAAATTTTATTATAAATATTAAAGACACTCCCAACCTGTCTAAACCACAAACTACTAAGGTATCGCCTTTCATTATATTATCGGAAATATTTTTTAAAACGTACTGTTCTCTGGTTGCTCTTTTTATTTCAGCATATATTTTTGTACATCCATATTGTTTAAGGGTTTCAATTTGATATTCAAGAATTGTGTTATTTACAGACTCCCTTGCATAACCTATTAGCTCGTTTTTCATATCCTCCTTTTTTGAGAATTTTATTGTATTTAATATTTGGTTAAGCTCTTCTTTTTCGATTGCTTAATTTGAAAGAACCTTTGTTATTTTTTGCAAAATCTAAATATCTGTAATAAGTAGCTCTGCTAATATTAAACTGCTTTGGGTTTTGTGAGACAATATTTATAATTTTCTTCAATGTTTAGCATGCAATTATTTTAGGGTAAACATTGCTCATATATCGCCGTAATAGTTGTTCCATCAATGTCAAAATAAGCTGTATACGAATATGGTTTTCGTCCATGTCTTTCTGATTCATTTTTATTTCTAGTGATTGTTTTTTGAATCATATCAATAAAATCTGAAGTTTTAGCATAAGTCTTAGCTTGACCTCTATCATTACATTCATAAGTTTTAGCCTTTTTGTTTACTATTAAGTCTTTAACTTTAAGATTTAAAGTGAGAAAAAAATCACGAGTACTATCCGAATTCAATCCTGGCAACCATTTTGGATTACGCTTCAATAAATTTACTTGAAAAATCCATATACTATCATTTTGCATTATAATTGAGAGGATTGCACCAGGTTGCTTTTCTAATTTATTCAGAATAGAAGTATCAGCAACCTGATTTTTGGAATTTCTATTATTTGACTCTTTCTTTGATTGAGAATAAATCAAAGTAGTAATTTCATTAATCACAATTAGAATTATGATCGCACTTAATATTTTGTTTAATCTATTCATTAGATAATTTTTTTGCTGGTAACTTACTTACATCAGTATATTTTGGGTTTTGTGAGACTTTATTTTTTGGTAACAACCAATGTAAATAAAAATTTTCACATAAATGTTATTTAAGTTTTTTACTTTTCTTAAACCCTGAATATTTTACCCCTTCTTTCTTCAAATACTCATAAAGTGTAGCCCTGCTTATATGTACAGTTTTTAAGATTTCAGAAATAGGTTTTTGTTTTTTATATAAAGAAACTGCATAGGCTGCAGCTTCTTTATTATAAGAACCCGGTTTTCTTCCTCCTTTCCTTCCTCTCGCCCTGGCTGCATCCAGGCCTTTCATTGTTCGTTCTCTCAAAATGCTTATCTCTAAACCCTTTAAAATAGCCATTATTTGAAATACGGCCTCTCCCATCGGTGTGGTAGTATCGAATGCTCCTTCTGTTATACTTCTGAAATTTATTCCGTTGTCTTTAAATTCGTTTATAAGCTGTATAAGCTGTTTAACAGTTCTACCAAGCCTGTCAATGCTATAAACTACCAGTGTATCACCTTTGCGTATTTGAGTAAGTAATTTTTCCAGTTCCGGCCGGTCCAATTTTCTGCCGGAAGCTTTTTCCTGGTAAATCTTTTCGCAACCTGACTTTTCAAGAGCATCAATTTGTAAATCTAAATTCTGTTCTTTAGTACTAACTCTTGCATATCCAAATATCATATTTTTAAAGTTTATTTAAAAGTGAAAATATTATTAAATAAACTTAGATTTATTGAATGGCAAAAGCAAACTAAATATTCTATTATTATCAACAGTTTATTTGTGCTTGAAAATACTAAAATGAAATTATCAAATCTACAAACACTTTTGTAGCGAGATTAATGAGTTTAAAAAAACGGTCGTTTAATCATACTAAAATATCGGTAGTAAAAAAAGAGCAATTTGAAGCTGGCTTCAAATTGCTCACAGCATTAAACAATTAAAAAATTGTTCTCCAAATATAAACCTAAAACTAGATTTATTTCGTACAAAAATCGAGCCATTTAAATGAAAAAATTAAAGCTGGAAAAGTTAAAGATGTGGGAGCTTATACTGTTAAATCACTTTATAATAAATTTGGAATAAAATTATAGTTAAGCAACAAGGGTATTACCAGCACAAAGGGTATTCAAAAAATTACTTCAACTTTTGATAATTTGTATTAAAAATATATATATTTTTATTTAATAAAGTCTGACATTAGTCAGACCTATACGCCATATATTGGTTGTATAGGTCTGATTTTATCAGACCTATAAACGAGTTGTGGGCAATGTAAAATTAGATATCTATGACAACAATTCGATACAAAATATTACGACTATTAGGATATAAAACTCATGAAGAGTTAAATGCTGAATTGGATATCAAACCCAAACCTTATGAAGTCCCAAGAGACTATTATAGAAAAGCATGGATATTAGATAAGGCAAATATTTCGATTTGGATGAAATATCCTAAAATTGGACAAATTTATAAATCTAAAGAGGATTATCAAGTTCGTTACTTAACACTATGGCGTGCACCTTACACAGGTGGTGGTGATGCAATTTTTCCAAAAGGTGAAAAAATAAGGATTGGTTTATTTTGGATTAAAGAGGAAAATCAGATTGGAGACAAAAAACCGATTTTGAATGCGTGTGCACCATTAGATTATGAAAGGTTACAATCTGTTATTATTCCAGAGGATATTCTACATAACCCAAAATATGGTGGATACTATCTTTCTATTTCAACAAGAGATTTAAATACAAAATTCAAGTTATGTAATGAGGATGAAATATAATTAAAAATTACACTGCCCACAACACGCGCTCATAAGCAATGGCGGGGATTATACGGTTTTCGAAGTTAGTTCATATAATTGTAATTTGCAACTATTTTGATAATGAAGTGCTCCGAAACCCGCCACATGCTCATAGCGCAAACCGTTAGCGTTCATTGTGAAAATAAGATTGACAACAAATAATTAATTATTAATTTTTAAATTTAAATGATATGAAAAAGAGAAACAGAATTTGGATTTTCCCTTTTATAGTCATGGGGGTTTTATTAGTGACAATAAGTAGTTGCAAAAAAGATGACAACAAAACCACTTCGTCTACAACCGTAACCGATGTCGATGGCAACGTGTACCACACCGTAACCATAGGTACCCAAACATGGATGGTAGAAAACCTACGCACCACCAAGTACAATGATGGAACAGCTATACCCAACGTAACCGATGGCACGGTCTGGGGCAATTTAACCACCCCCGGCGTTTGCACATACAATAACACTGGCAATGCCGACACCATAAACACCTACGGCCGTTTGTACAACTGGTACACAGTAAATACAGGCAAGTTAGCCCCAAAAGGCTGGCATGTGCCCACCGATGCCGAATTTACAACCTTAACCACCTATTTGGGTGGCGAAGGCGTGGCTGGTGGTAAGCTTAAAGAAACTGGTACAACACATTGGAATTCACCAAATACGGGCGCCGATAATACCAGTGGTTTTACAGCCCTTCCGGGTGGCGGCCGTTACAACGATGGTACATTCTTCATCATTGGCTACGACGGCACCTGGTGGAGTTCGTCAGAGAGCAATAGCAATTACGCCTGGTTCCGGAACCTGCACTACTTCAACAGCTATGTCTACAGTAGCTACGACTATGAGAGTTGCGGCTATTCAGTTCGTTGTGTTAGGGATTAATTTATTTGGAAAAAGGAATCACCTTAGATAAATTGACGGACTTTTCAATAATCAATCTTCAAAGCTGAAGTTTACTCTTGTAAAAAGTATAAAAGAGAAATTAATTTGATTTTTCAAAATAGAGAAGTATCTATAAAAATCTAATATACAGATAAATGCAAACCTACTTTGCAGTACATGACACGGATGCTACCACTACCCCTATTAAAGAGATTTAAAAACAACTACTTTCCTCTCAAGCTATCGGCCTGTTGTTTCAGCCGCTTTGCTTCTTCTTCTTTTACTTTTGCCAATGCTGCTGCTGATGCCGCTTCTTTCAATTTTCTTTCTTTGGTTCTTGTCATGCTGTCTATCTTCTGCCATTGATCATCATAAATCTTGTCCAATCTAGTTATTTCAGCTTGGGTTTGTTCGCTTCCGTAAATCTTTAAATACCGATATTTCATGAAATTGTCGTATTTTTCATCCGAACGAGCCTTATAAAACTCTTTCCGTTCATAGAAGTGATACGAAACATAAGACGAAATAACCATTACAAAAATTGCGGCTACAATCCATACTCCCGGCTTTTTAAAATCAACGTTGTAATGCTTGACTTCTACTGTGGGTTTAAAACCCTCGATTAATGCTTGTTCTTTTGAAACTAGCCCCGATATTTCACTCGATAACAAGTTTAGCCTTTCTGATGCCTTCGTTAAAATTTCGGCCTCTTTTTGCCTTTTTTGGGGATCGTTGGCATCTGCCACGATTTTGTTCATGTTTTCGATTGCGGAAGCCAATAGAAATTCTATGTTTTCCAGTCTTTTTAATTCTTCTGATTTGTCCATAATATTTGCCTTTTATTTTACATATCCATTTTTAAACCTCTACCTCTTTTGATAATGTTTATTACCTGGTTAACCTGGCTTAGTCCTGGTATTGTTTTTCCTAACGCCTGCTTTATAGTGTTTTCAATGATTTTGGTTAAATTATTTATCCCGAATTT
>Ga0265316_10005397_pt1 | contig 12429 bp, 7 predicted proteins | sample 4522metaG_FD_202092 | JGI IMG/M metagenome (GOLD analysis project Ga0265316, IMG submission 202092) | Rhizosphere microbial communities from Carex aquatilis grown in University of Washington, Seatle, WA, United States - 4-5-22 metaG | ecosystem: Host-associated > Plants > Roots > Rhizosphere >... | reverse complement strand
TGTTTGTTTACAAAAAACGTTATTTAAAAATAATTTTTATTAAAAAACCATTCAGAATTAATCCTTTTGAATTTTCTTTGCAAAAAGTTATATAATTTAAATTTTTATGATCATAGCTAAAGATAAAGTCGTATCCGTAACTTACGAATTAACACTTGCTAAAAGTGATGGCGATATTTTAGAAAAAGTAAATAATAACCGGCCCTTAACTTTTATTCAGGGTCGTGGAAATCTGCTTCCAAAATTTGAATCAAATTTAAATAGCTTAAAAGTTGGTGACAATTTCGATTTTGTTTTAAAAAGTGAGGAAGCATATGGCCCGGTAACGCATGAAGCAATTGTGAATTTGCCAAAATCTGTTTTTGTTGTAAATGGAGAACTCGATGAAGATCTTTTGAAAATTGGAAATGTCATCCCCATGACAGACCAGTCAGGCAATAGGTTTAACGGAAAGGTTCTTGAACTTGCAGAAGAAAATGTAAAAATGGATTTTAACCATCCGCTTGCCGGAGAGGACCTTCATTTTTCGGGACAAGTGGTTGATGTTCGCGAAGCTACTTCAGATGAACTTGAACATGGTCATATTGGACGGTCCGAAGGTTGCAATTGTAACAGCAATTGCGACTGTAATTCAAATTCAAATTCAAATTCAAATTGTGAGGACGGTTGTTGTTAATTTATGTTTAGAGAAAAAATGAAAAATCCCGGAATTTGATCCCCGGGATTTTTTTGTTTTATTCAACAAATTGTTTGGCATAATATTTAGCGGTGAGTTTTTCATTTGTGGCACGCTCAATCATTTCGTTCCAGTAATATCTGGCTCCGGGACTAAAAATTTTATTCTTCAGGTAAATTCCTACCAAAGCATTTTCGAAATAATCTGCTGTTTTGTAATCTTTAGTTTTTAATATTTGATCGCATATATAATAGTGAACCTGGGATGCAAGCATTTCGCCCAATAAATAATTATGATAATAACACGGAACGGTGGCAATATGAATCTTAGAAGCCCAGTCTGGCTGGTTCCTGCCATCAGGCATTTTTATCATTTGGTACTTTTCCACAAGAGTCCACCAGAGTTTATTTAAATCCTGGTCAGGATTTTCGTACATGCTTTTTTCAAAACGATAAACAACCTGTACCCAACGGCTAAATACCAATTGTTCCAAACGCAAAGACTTAATCCCGGCTTCAGCAATAATGGATTTTTCCTTATCGGAAATTTTAACCATATCTTTTATCCATTGCGAATTTGAGGATTGACGGCCAAACATCATGGCAATGGCTTCAGTCGTAAAAGTATGTGCCGGTTGATGGAGCACAAATGGCAAAGCAGGGTCAATAAATTTTTCATAAACTGCATGGCCGAATTCATGTAACATAGTATTCATCCAATATGCATTTGATCTGATATTACAAAGGACCCTGGTATCGCCTTTATAATCGATATCATTACAAAAGGCATGTTGATTTTTACCGGGCTTTTCATATAAATCACTTTTGGCGAGCATATCATTAATAGGAAGTCCTATTCCGGCATAAAACTTAGATGTAAGTTCCTCTATATTTTTATTTTTATAATATTTGTCCAGATCTATTTTATAAATTTTTGGAGCTTCCTGGAAAAAACGGTTCTGATAATGCCAGGGCATAAGTTGCGATTTATCTATATGGTCGCGTTTAGCAAGAAACGAATCAATTTCGGACTTTAGTTTGATAAAAGAATTTCGTGTAAGAGAATCGAGCTCATCAAAGATTTTCTCAATATCTTTAGGATCCTGTTCGCCCAGCTTCAGGCTCATTTCATGAAAATTATTAAATCCCAGTTCTTTTGCCTGCTGGTTCCTCTTTTTTACCAATGCTATAATATCGGTTGAAACCAATGATCCAATTTTTTTATGTGCTTCCCAGGTTTCCTTCAGTAATTTGCTGTCTGTGGAATTCATTAAAATTTCTTCCACTTCATTATCCGAATGCTTTTTACCATCTACTTCAGCCCTGAAATTATTATATTTCTTTTCAATACTGGTTTGCATTTCAATAATTTCCTTTTGTAAATTGGTATCAGCCTGATGAGAAAGATAGGTAAGATATAACAAATCCAACTGCCGGGCTAAAAGCGAATCTTTTATAGCATTTGAACCTTTAATATCTTCGAGTATTTTAAAATCCTGTTTATCTGAATGTACCTGTGAATATTGCTTTTCAAGAGTTTCTTCCTTTGCAAAATCTTCGTCTTTTCCTGTAATGGAAGCTTTCCAGGTTGCAAGATTCATCTCAATGGCCAATGGTTTGACTACTGAATCGTATTTTGCTATGAAGTCTTTAAGTTTATTTTCCATTTTTTCAGTTTTGTTAACGCACGCAGCAATCAATAGCGTAATTAATGCTGCCGAAAATACAAATTTACTTTTCATATTTATTTGTTTAGTTAAGTTAGTTGCTAATTTAAATAATTGATTTACTAATTGAAATTAATAGAAAAAAATAATTGAATTTCTGTTATTTCTGAATGAATTAAGGTAAATAATAGATCAAATATACAAAAAAATAATTAAAACTGACTGAATCCCGGAATATCAGCATTTACAATCTATTGAAATATTATTGTTTATAAGTGCCAGATAGAAAAATCTGAATTATTCTGAACCTATCCAGGTTAATTTATGCCAAATTATTTCAAGCGGACCTTGTTTATGGTTTCTCATCCACCAGGAACTGAAATAACCCTGAAACACTGCCAATGCAATTCCTATTAACAAACAATAGGTTGCACCGGTATATCGATACAAGGCTAAACCAAATCCATAATAAATTACAGAACCAATAATGGATTGCATGATATAATTGGACAGGCTCATGCGCCCGAATGATGAAAATATATTCAACATTCTGTGAAATGATTTCGTCTGAAACAGGAGAACAAACCCGGACACTAACACCAGCATAAATGACATATTTGACCACGAAGATTCGATGGTTAATAATGGACGGCGAATTGCTTCACTACTTATCCAGTTGCCCAGACCGTTTTTAACAATAAATAAAGGAATGAATGATACAGATGCAATGACCAATGTTTTAGTCCAAAAACGTTTACTTTCTGCAGATGGCACGAATAGTGATTTGCGACCGGCCAGCATCCCGAGCATGAACAATGATAAAGTTTGAAATACCCTTCCGTTTTCCCATGTCCATATTATGACACCCGTTTTCCCGTTGGTCAGATTGCCTATCCAAGTTTTTACAAGGGAATTACCTGTGACATATTCGCCAATCCTTCCAAAATATGACCATGATACCGGATTTTCCATTTGTATACCTGGATTTTGCAAACCTTTTATAAAATTTATCCATTCATAAGGCTGAAGCATCAAAATAAGCGCTATCCAAAAAACTGTTTTATTACTAAGTCTGGCCACGGGAATTATAAAGAAACCTATAACAGCATAAAATGAAAGAATATCCCCTTCATAAAATGCAGAATTAATAAAGCCAAAAACAAGCAATAGCATTAATCTCCATGCGAACCTTAACCTGAAATCCCTGCCTATTTTCTCCTGGTTATCCGATTGAATAAAAAATGTCAGACCAAAGAGTAAAGCGAAAATGGCATACGATTTTCCACTGAACAAAAAAAACAGGCATGCCCATATTCTTCTATCCAAAACAAGCATCCATGCCGGAAGATGGGCAGGAAAATAATAGAAGTCGAAATGTTCCAAATTATGCAAAAGCATAATCGTAACGATAGCAAAGCCACGCAGGGCGTCAACTACATGAAGGCGGGTTGCATTTGGATTCACAAATTAATAAGTGTTAAAATCTAATTTTCATTAAAGATTTTGTATATGAATTACAAACATATCAAAAAATTTGTTAATTTATTGAAACAGGATTTTAAATGGAGTTGAATGTGAAAATAGGTCTCGAAAATTGCTGAAACCTGCATTAAGATGGGCTAATATTATTGCTAATATTTTTTTTCCTTTTTAATTATTTGATGTAAATAATTCCTCCAAAGGGGAGAAAGAAAATACAAGCCCTAGTATAGAGGGATTTTCTTTTTAAACTGAATTATAAATTCATCAATGTATTTCAACGGCATTACAGTCTTTCTCGAGAGCAATAACAAATAAATGCCACCAAAAGAGGGAGTAAATATCTAAAAATAGGTTATAGCCTTATAAACATGAACGGTTTAGACTCAGCCTAAGCCCACGGAGGTGCTGGAAGTTAATCCTTAAAAGGCCCTTTTTTACTATTGTTGTATTCCTTTTTTCGAATCACTTTCAGTTTCAGTTGTCCGGTTTACTTTTTTAACTGCTTTCCCTTTATTAAATTTATAGGAATAAGTTACCTGGATGAAATACCTTGCGTCAAAACTTGCACGGGAACGCGAGTCAAACTGTGGTGTAGCAACTTTATTATCAAATACCGTTAAGTTGGAGATGCCGGGCAAAAACCAGAACAATCCAAAAGTATGATTTCCAAATTCCTTTCGGGCCCCTGAACCATAAAAAAATGGACCAACAGATGTACCTTGTGCATTAATGTTTTTTCCCTGGTAGTTACCGAATGCAAAAATGCTCATTTTCCAGGGCAGTGGAGCATAAGCCCAACCAGATATACTATATGACGAATAATTTGTTGCCGGAATAAAAGTCGAGCCGTTCTTGTATTCATCAAAATGTCCTTTAAAATATTTGTAATTAATATTAATAAAATAAATTAAAGCATTAAGACCAACTCCATGCTCTTCACCAGTTAGTAGGTTATCTGCAATCGCAAACGAAGTGGAATGATCTACTAATGGGGAATATTTTACAGGATTGTGGTTATCAATCTTATGATTATAAATATCGTAATATATATAAGGTGAAATATAACTTTTGCCAATATTCATAGTATAAGTAAGTTGCAGCCTGTCGCGATATTCAGGCTTTAACAAAGGATTTCCCTGCGTAATATTATCGGTACCATTAACAATTTCTGCAGGGGAAAGCTGAGTTAATGATGGCCTGTTAATCCGACTGTTATAGGTAAGTTTAACATTTTGTTTTGAAGTGAATTTATACATAATGTTGGCTGAAGGCAAAAATGTTGAATAATCCAGAGAATTTGAAGTATCGTCCTTTGCACTTACATTGCTGTGTTCGACCCTGAAGGTTGTTTGAAAACTCAACTTATCAAAACCTGTCGTGAATCCAACATAAACAGCCTGGCGCCATTCGCTATAAACAAAATTATTTAATAATGAAGTATCTAAAGGTAATTGACGATATGATGCATTATAATCCATTTGCTGCCAATATATCTGGATGCCTGTTTCAATTTTAGTATCCATTCCCAGCGGATGAACATAATCTGTTTTTAAATTCACGTAATTACGACCACTATTATTTTTTTCGTACCTGTCTAAACTGTTTAAAAGTTTTTTACTTTCATTATAAGTACGTTTATTGGTTTTATATTCATCACCTTGCAAGAAATGATAATAAGTGCCTTCAATGGTCAATTCCTGCAATGGTTTTGCAAATTGCTGACGATAAAATACAGAAGAATTCAGCTCACCGCTTTTGGTAGTGGTACTTGTGCCATATTTTTGATTGAACATTGGATTTTGATTTACATCAATATCATTATTTTGATCCAAATCGGTGATATTGACCAAAGGCTTATAACTGGTATTAAAGCTGAATGACTTATGTTTATCAATATAATAGTCGACACCAGCATTGATTGAGCCGACAAAAAATTTATAAGTACCGGTTCCGTCAATGTTCATTGCCGAATCAATAGGCTGATTTATTGAATTTAGTTTGTATTGAGTATTATTATTAAACTTTATATTTAAGTCATTAAACCAACTATAGCCCGAAACATAAATTGTTGCTTTTCCCATGGCATAATCAAGAGAACCGTTCATATTACCTGAAGTTTGTGCCCGGGGCCGGGCTCCTGCATTGACATTACCACTAATACCAAAGCGCGCTTCCTGTTTGAGTTTAATATTTATGATACCGTCTATATTGCCTTCATATTTTCCGGAGGGATTTGTAATTACTTCTATTGTTTCAATATCGGATGGCAATAACCGGGCAAGATATTCTTTATCGCGTTGTTTGCCATCTACCTGGATAATAAAATTACTGCTCCCGTTTAATGTAATTGCATCGTTATAATCAACCTGGATCGAGGGTACTTTTTTTAATAAATCATAGGCGTTTGGCGATTCTTTTGAAACTTCATAAGGAATGGAATATACGGTTCGATCAACCATTTCTTTTCCTTCAATTTTTCGGCCCGTTACTACAGCTTCCCCAATTTGTTTTGTTGTTTCACCTAAAAAAATTGTATCCAATATAACTATATTATCTGCGGATTTTACCTGAATTTCTTTGCCTGTTGTGGAATAACCCACAAAGGAAGCTTTTAAATAATAGCGACCAGGAACTACATTTTCAAAATTGAATTTTCCACTGTTTTGCGTTCTACTGCCTGTTTTAATTGATGAGTCTGGCAAATTTATGAGGACAACTGTTGCAAAATCAACTGCTGATTTTTCTTTTTCTGTGGCCACAACACCTTTTATAGTCCCGGCCCGGCTAACCAATGACTGGACAATTAATAAGAAGACAATTACTTTTTTCACTTTTTTAATTTTTTTTTGACAATACTTTTCTATTTTCATTGAATTTATTCAAAACAATGAATAAAATATAATAGTTCAATGTTCTAAATTTTAGCTATTTGATCCCTTCGGTTTCCGTCTTCAGTTCAATTTCAATGGGCATGGCATTTCCATTGAAGGTCATACTGCCCTGCATTTTTTGTTTTGTTTTACTTTTTATAAGCCAACCGGTACTTAAATCAACTGAAATATCTGTTGTTCCCAATCCCCGCATATCAAACGGGATTTGCATTCCATTCATACTCATTACACCATTTTCCGGTGATTCTATAGTAACATCGCCGGTTAAATCGGCGTGGTTGTCTGCAATATTTTTGCACTTATATTTTATCCCGATAATCAATTCCATCCCATTGGGTTTTATTGAATAATTCGATTCCCACTTGTCGCCCTGGTTAATTGGCTTGTCCGACAAATAATTTATGGGTGACTCTATCATCATTTTTAACATATCCAGATTAATAGCCATTTCTACTGCCGGTTTCATTTGCGCTTTAGTTGCTTCAGGTAACGAATCGAGTTGTTTTATTGCACTATCTGAAATTGCTTTCAGATTCATTATTTCCAGCACCTTACCTGAATAACTTAATTTCACTTCTAACGGGTTTTTAACCAGGCTTGCCATTACATTACTCATTAAATCATCAGGGTTTTTGGGGTCACCAGGTTTATTTGAATTTATTTTTACTGACTTGTACGGATTATTCACGTTGGAAATTAAACTGTCGAAACTTACCCGAACAAGGATGTAATCGGTTTCCAAACTTTCCGGCAGGTACTTAAAGGCGTTCATATTAGTAACTTCAGTAATCATTTGCGTACCATTCATATTCATTGACATGGTTTGCAGCGTAGATGATTTAATTTTATATTCCTTACCCTTTTCTAAATTTAATTTCAGGTTTGGCGCAGCCTGCATGCTTAAAACTGTTACAACTAAAACAGTAATAGATAAAATAATTAATTTTTTCATTGTCGTTAGTTTTAATTGGTTTTTATTAGGTAAAATTTTGCTTTTCAAAATAATTTTTAAACTTACTATAAACTTATGGAAGAAAAATATTTTTTTAGATAAACAGAAAAATGCCTTCGGTGAATGGCAAAAAAATGCCGGTAAATGAAAAAAGAACTTTCAGCTATATTTTTCAATAAATTTAAAAAACTCATTTTAATGTTTTAGGTGGAGTTTATTGCCAGGGGGTTTTGTTAGATACATGAATATTAGCCATTGCGAAGCTACCTGGCCGAATGGAGCTTTATGTATTTAGATTGAATTACAAATTCAACAATGTAATATGACGAAAATACAATTGCCGCCAAGCTTAGGAATTTTATTATAACAAAGTGGCATTACAATTAAGCAAAGCGCTTTCATGATCGAAGTGAATAAATACCATTTAGCCTATGGTTTTGGTTTTTTAAACCTGTCGGGTTTCTAAAACCCGACAGGTTTGACAGGTCAATCAAATAAAAAATCACTTAGTTCACCGAAACTATGTTTTTGATTGTGAAAATCTATAAAATTTCCGATGCTGTCAAAGTAGCCAATTATTTTTTCCCGTTCAATTTTTGTAGGTTTTATTGATATTACAGAACCGTAAGACGACCATGCATAATCTTGTAAATGTTTGCAAAACCCATGATGGACAGGATTGTTGTGTATATAATAAATCAGATTTTTGAAATATTTAATATCCTGGACACGCTTGCGGTCGAATGGTCTTTCTAAAAGCGAACCGGTCCGATTGTACCTTTTGTTGAAAGCTTTGGCATAAGCATTAAAGAATTTCGAGAACTGGTTGGATATTATATTCAAACCTGTTGGGTTTTGAAAACCCGACAGGTTTGTTTGCGAGGCTTCTAAACCTATCGGAGTTATTAAACTCGTCGGGTCTTTAAGACCCGACGGGTTTGTTAAATTGTATATTTCATTCAATGCTTTTATTTTTACCAACAAATGAAAATGATTGGGCATCAAACACCAGGCGTATGTTTCGGTTACGGGTTCGATATATTTTTCATATAACCTTAAAAAGTGAAGGTAATTTTCGGCTTCATTGAAAATATTAGTCCCATTGATTCCCCGGTTGTATATGTGGTAATAATTATCTTCAATTATAGGTTCTATTTTCATAATTGGTTTTAATATTATTTTTTATAACTCTTAAACCTTTCGGGTTTCTAAAACCCGAAAGGTTTGTTTGTAGCTAATTAAACCCGACGGGTCTTAAAGACCCGTCGGGTTTTTAACAGGTTTATTCTATCCTAAAAACCTCACGCAATCATCCGTTACCAGCTTGCCTTTATCTTTATACCAGTCGGGCAAACCAGGGGATTGCACTTCTTTGCCCTTTTCTTCTTTGGCTGAAACCTGGTAATTAAGCTCTAAAAGTTGGGTCAATAAATCGGCTGAGGTATCGAAGCCATAAGCTTCTATAACTGCTTTGTCTAACGTTTGCTGCAAATCCCGGATACTATTTTTGCCGGGCTTTTCGAGGTTGCGGTAAACATCGCGCAAGCTTAATTTGCCAGCTTCCATTACTTTATTGCGTTCATCGCGTAAAGCCTTTGAAGCTTTGGCAATGTTTTCGATTTGCTTTTTGGTTGGGCTTTGTGGCCAGGGAAAGGTATCCCAAACAGTTGAAGTTATATAAACATATCTTGCTTCAAATGACGAACCTTTATATTTCCACCAATTTGTATGAAATGATGATTGTAAAATTCCAAATGAATAATCATCGTCAAAAGCAAAAACAACTAAAGTAGAAGATGGATTTATTGAGGAAGAAATAAATTCAAATATAGGTCTTAATGAAATTTGTGAGCAACAAATATATCTGTCAATTTTTTTCAACTTCTTTAATAATTCCGGACGGCCATAACTTAAATGCCACCAATTATTATAAAAACCAATATGATGCTTATTTGGTTTAGCTTTCGGATTTTTTAAAATTGCTTTTTTATTTTCTTCTTCTTGGTTTATAGCTTTTTCTTTTCTCTCTGGCAATACTTTCTTTTCAACTATTGAAAACAATTCTTTATAAGAAGAAGCTTGATTTAAATCTTTCCCAGTAAAATCTATAATAAATCTATTTGGTTGTGATTTAAAATTTGAGAGAAAATCATTGCCAATCAAAAATGGTTTAAGTACCTCTGATAAGCTAGATTTAATATTTAATAAATCCAGTGCTTGTTGCTTTCTAATCAAAAAACCATCATGACCTTGAGTTTGTCCTAAATATATCAGCTTTGTATTTGAATTTATAAATAATGGTTTTGCATTAGTTAAATCAATAATAGGTTTTAAATCTGAATTTATAAAAGGTAATTCTAGTAGTTTATAATTTATATTGTCATCAGAGAAATATAAATATTTCTTTTTCAAAAATTTTCCCTTAAACCAATTGACTATTGAAACTGAAACCGCCGCTTCACCACTCCATGGCTGTGTTGATATTGCATTAAAAATTTCGCCTTCATTATTTTTAATGTAGTCTAAACTACCAGACCTGCTATTTTCTTGACGTATGGAACTTGTACCAACCAACCCAGCATAATGTTCTTGTTTTAAATGTTGATGGGCTTTATAAAACCAATACACGCAAAAGTCAGCACGTCCTGGTATTTCAGGATAAGCTCTGCGCAATTTATCAAGGTATTCAACCCCAAATTCTTTTTGCATCTTGTTTTTACTTTGGTATGGCGGGTTGCCTATGATTGCATCGGCATTTGGCCATTGGCGTTGTGTGCCGTCATCGTTCAATAGTGAATCCATGCAAAGGATATTATTGTCGAGGTTATCGAGAGGAAGGGGTTTGTATTTATTGTCGTGGTCTTCTTTTGCTTCGAGCCAGGTAAGTTCTTTTGCAATCATCAGGGTTACTTTGGCCAGTTCAACAGCAAAAGGCTTTATGTCGATTCCATGAAACTGATTAGTGGTAACGTATTTATAATCCATCAGGAAAGGGACTATGCGCTTTGCATCTGCATTTTTGTTAAATTTTGAACGCATTTCAGAAAGCAACCTCTTCTCAAGGATTTTCATTTCTTTAAATGCAATGAAAAGAAAGTTTCCGCTTCCACATGCCGGGTCGAGAACATTGAACTTAGAAAGTTCCGTAAGTAAATTGAAATAATCATCTAAAGTTTTAGCATGCTCGATTTTGTCATTCCAGGATTGAACAATAACCGGGTCGACAATTTTCTTTATGTCTATTTCGTGAGTGTAATGCGCACCCAATTTATGACGTTCATTTGTTTCTAAAGCGGCTTCGAATATTGAACCAAAAATGGCAGGGTTTACATGGCGCCAATTAAAAGTAGAAGCGGTTTTAATCTGGTCAATTTCAAATTTTGATAATTCAATAGGATAAATTTTGTCAAATAAACCTCCATTAAAATATTCAACGCCTTTATAATATCCTCCCTGCGTAATTCCTTCAGAATTCATGGCCTGAAAGAGACCACCAATTAAATCGTATGATTTTGTAACTAAATCTTTTATACCTTCTCCTGATTCTTTCTCAAGTTCATTAATAATATGAGTAAAAATTTTATTTGGAAGCAAATCAATATCTTCGGCAAATAATGATAAAACTATCTGAAGACAGTATTTCAAAGCTATTTCGGGTTCAATGCTGCGCTTTAGCAAAGATTTATATGTAAAAGAAATATACCAGGCAGCCCTTTCTGTAACATCTTCCCTATCATAACCAAACAGAGGCGCTTGTGGCTTTGGAAAAAGAAAACCAAATGCAGCTAATTTTTCTGGTAAGTCCTGAATTAAAATCTTATCCTGCGGCCTGTATATGTCTTTATTAAAATCGAAAATCCAGAATTCATCAAAGTTGCATAATATAATATATTGCGGCCTGTTCGGGACAAGCTTGGCCCAATATGAAAAGGCTTGCTGTAAATGAATGGAAAGGTCTTCGCCTTTCTTTTTCATCTCGATTAAAACAATAGGTTTCCAGACTAAATCGGCAAACCTGGTTGAATGTTTATCTTCGTCTTTAATCCGGAATTCGCAATTGGCGCCAGCGCCTTTTAATCCATCGGCATATCCCAAAGCCTGGAATAGATGGTCAAGAAAAATCTGTGCTTCGCCTTTCTCATCGCCTTTGATATGTTTGTCAACGTAGGTTACAAATGCTTTGATGTCTAAAGCCATGTTAAAATATTTAGTTACAATTAAACCCATCAGGTTTTTAAAATTACCTGATAATTTGCTGCAATTTACACAAAAGTATCAAGTCGAGAGAGAGTATAAGGGTGCCTTTGTCTTTTTAATATGGTTTTATATTATTCCCGAAGTTTTTTTAGTTATACTGGCAACATATTAATAAATTCATCTTCATTAATTATTTTTATTCCCAATTCTTGTGCTTTTTGCAGTTTTGCCGGGCCCATGTTTTCTCCCATGACAATGAAACTTGTTTTTGATGTTACCGAATCGGTATTCTTTCCCCCATGAAGTTCAACAAGTTGTTCCAGTTCTTTCCTTCGTTGCGGAGTACCAAATGAACCGCTTATAACAACAGACATCCCGGCTAATTTATCACTCATTTTTGCCGGTGCACCGGACAAAAGCTGAAAATGAATACCTGCCTTTCTGAGCCGGTCGATCAATTCAATATTTTCCACATCATGGAAATGCAGTATAATATTTTTTGCAATTATTTCCCCAACGTCTCCAACTGATATTAATTCTTCCTGTGTTGCTTTCATAATGTTGT
>Ga0265316_10005396_pt1 | contig 12432 bp, 9 predicted proteins | sample 4522metaG_FD_202092 | JGI IMG/M metagenome (GOLD analysis project Ga0265316, IMG submission 202092) | Rhizosphere microbial communities from Carex aquatilis grown in University of Washington, Seatle, WA, United States - 4-5-22 metaG | ecosystem: Host-associated > Plants > Roots > Rhizosphere >... | reverse complement strand
ATACTTGAGGTTTCGTCGGTCGATCCATCATTGACGATGACCCACTTTTGGGGAAGCACGGTCTGCTTCACCATTGAATCGAGAGTCTTCTCGATGTACCGGGCCTCATTGCGCGCGGGCGTAATTAAAACGTATGCGAGTTTTTGATTCTTCATGCTGTTTTCCATGGGAGGTCATCAGAGATCGGACATTTGCGATGGAATCAGACGAACCGCCTTTTCGCTGACGCGGACCGTAGATGCGGGCTCTTCGGAGAAGTTCGAGATCAGGTTCGCGTGCCAGTGGTTTCCGGGGAAGAGTAGATATCGCTCCGCTCCCTGGACAGGGACTGATCGTATTCTGCTTCGGGCTCATAGACAACTACGTGGCTGCCGCGATTGGAGAACTCGAACGGCACACAGAGGAGTTTCCTGAGCCTCTCACGCAGCGATGCTTTCTTCTCGGGGGGGACGTAGAACAACATGAAGCCGCCTGCGCCGGCGCCGAGCAGCTTGCCCCCAAGCGCTCCCGCGGCCAAGCCTGCATCATAGATCTCGTCGATCTCAGGACTGGAGATTCGAGCTGTAAGCGATCTCTTGATCTTCCAGTTCTCATGGAGGAGACGGCCGAAATCGTCCAGCGAACGATTGGGATCGCGCAAAATCGACTCTCCTTCATCGACGAGCTGGAGCATTGACGTCAGTTCTTTCGTCTTCTGAGGTGTAACGCTCACCTGCTCCCTTGCGACCTCAGAGGCGATTCGCGCAAATCCGGTGAAATAGAGGGCGAGGTGGGACTCCAGATCTTTGAGCCGGCTTTGAGAAACAAGCAATCGTTTCACTTCAATGGAACCGTCCGTATGAAAGTTAATGCGATTAAAGCCGCCATAGGCTGCGCATACCTGGTCCTGCGCGCCAACAACCTCGCGTAATAGTTCCTGCTCGACAAAAATCGCGTCTTCAGCGAGCGCGTGCTTATCGCGCATCTGTTGTTTCAAGCCGTATAGGCTCAGAAGAAGACCAACTGTGAAGGCCGAACTTGTACCCAGACCGGCGCGCGCCGGCAGGTCAGCGACGTGATGAATCTCAACGCCTTCCTCGATTCCCAGGAACTTGAGGCAGCCACGCACAGACGGATGCTCGAAGGCATCGTTCCGGAGCACATTCTCGACTTTCGAGTAGGAAACCCGGCTGTGATACTCGAAGAACGGTGGAAGCAAACGGCAGGTGATGTAGCAACGTTTGTCAATCGCAGTGGCCAGGACAGAGCCGCCGTGCTCCCGATACCAGACTGGATAATCAGTGCCACCCCCCAAGAAAGAGATGCGCAATGGTGTGCTTGTGATGATCATTTCGCCTATTTCTGCCGGAGTAATGCAGCCACCGGCTATTTGGCTTGTATCAAGGGACGCCTAGCGGGCCGCACCCTTGTGAGAACTTCACCGCCCGGCAAGAATTGCCTTTTCGACGATTGCGGGTTCCTACAGGACCAATTACAGCCTTTCATCCCAGTAGTCGATCATCGACGCCAGCGTCTCGTCGATCGAATGTTCGGGTTTCCAGCCAACGTCTTTACGGATTTTGCTGGTGTTTCCGAAGATGATCCTCTCATCCGAGGGGCGCATGAGCCGCTTGACCTGCCGGATCTCTGGCTTCACCCCCGCCAACCGGATGGCCCTGTGCAGCAGCGCGCCGATTTCGTGGGTGACTGTCGCGCAAAGGTTGTAGGATTCACCGCGTTCGCCGCGAAGCGCCGCAAGGTAGAATCCGCGGATTGTGTCGCGCACATCAAGGAATGCACGGCGCGGCTTGAGGTTGCCGACTTCGATGACCGGTTCCTGCAGACCTTTCCTGATCCTGACCAACTGGCGAACGAAATCCGAAGGCGCATCGTCAGTTTTTCCAGGCCCCGTGGTATTGAAGAGCCGCAGATTCACAGCGGGAATCCCATAGTCCAGAAAGTACTCTCGTGCGAGAAGATCAAGGCAGACCTTGCTAATTCCGTAAGGATGCAAGGGACGAAGCTGCTGCTCCTCCTTGACCGGAATCGCCGAAGGGGGAACGTGCCCGTATTCAGCGCTGGAGCACGCCGATACAACGACAGGCGGACGCTTCATGTAGCGCATCCCTTCGAAGAGGTGAAGCGAACCCATGACGTTTGATTCGAAGGTCAAGACTGCATCGGCCCAAGAAACAGTAGGCAGACTCTGGGCGCCAAGGTGAAAGACGTGCGTTGGACGATGTGTCTCGAGCATCTGGGCAACGCGCTGTCCGTTGCGCAGGTCGCACTGTACGAGCGTCAAGTTTTTGGCAGCCGGAAGCGAAGCGTGCTGGTGCACAAGATAGGTTCCGATGACATTCCAGCCCTTGGCCGCAAGAAAAACGGCCAAGTGGGAACCGATGAATCCCTCTGCTCCCGTGACAAATGCGATTTTATTCTTGGACATATAGGCCCTTGCGATGATCGACGATAAAAACGGCGGATTCTAGAGACGTCCAGCGGATGAGTTGCTTTGAAGCGGCACGTCAGACTGACTCGAGGTGGGTTTTTCGGTGGACTTGCTTTGCGAGGTGGTCTGGGCCTTCGTTGATTCCGGCGGCGCAGATTTGAGAAGGCTGTCGTACACGGCTACGGTGGTTTGGCCAATGGCGTCCCAGGAATGATGCGTTTCGACGTGGCGGCGAATTGCTTCTCGCTTTTCCGGCAGGCGCAGATAGAGATCATTTGCAAAATAGATCTCGATGGCTCTTGCAAGGTCGTCGGGATCTTCAGGTTTGAAGACAAATCCAGTCTCGCCTTCAATGACGTCGTCTTTCAGGGAGCCAACATCGGCCACTAGTGCCGGCAAACCGAAGCTCTGCCCAAGAAACAACACGCCGCTCTGATAGATGTTCCGGTAGGGCAGAACCAGGACATCGGCAGCTTTGAAGTAGATTTCCGTTTCCTCGTCGGGCACGAAGTTAGCCTGGAGAACGATTCGCCCATGCTGGACATCGGTCTCGATCGATTGCCGGATCGTTGCCCAATATGCCTCGCAGTTCTTGGGTCTGCCGGCAATGACCAGACGGTAGTCTGGATCGCGATCGGCAAGCTGATGAAAAGCGCCGATCAAGAACTCAAGGCCCTTGTAAGGCGTAATGTGGCCAAAAAAAAGGAGGACTTTCGCGCGTTTCGCGAGCCCAAGCGTTGTTCTTGCTTCGTCCACGGAGAGATCCGTATTCGGCACGGAATTATTAATTCCGAAAGGAATCACGGTGATCCGCGCAGGCTGCACTCCGAAGCCGCGAATGAGATCGTCCTTCATCATCTCAGTGTGCACGAATAAATGATCAGCGAGGCCGTATTGGGTCCGAAGCGTAAGTCGATTCAGACGAGTATCACTGGCGTCCCGTTGCTTCTTATTGACATTGTGAATGGTGAGAACCAACTTCTTCCCCAGGAGTTTGTAGTAGGCCATGAGAATGGTGCGATCAAACCACTCGAACTTGTTGTTCCACAGAATGTGAAAGACTTTGGGCTTTGCTTTCAACGTGTAGAGAAGGAGCCTGGCGTAGTATGCGAGCACTCTTGAGAGCTTTTGAAGGGCGCTGACATTCGGATCGACGCTGCCACGCAGATTGAGCAGGTTGACATGAGGATGACCTTGAAATGGTGGGCCATCGAGTTCGTCGCACACGATCAGGTCGAGGCCAGCCACTTTTGACATGAGAGCCGAGCCAAGACCAAATGCGTACGGCCTGTCGGCGCCACCCGTAAGAACAGATACGAAAACGTTTGAAGCCATGCCCGCGGTGTGCTTTGAAGGTGTGTCTGATGTTGAGTCGACACGCTCGCTTCCCATTTGGAGCTGCGCACGGGTCACGGGATTCGGTGTTAACGGCCGAACCGCCTCTTCCTGAACGAGAGGGTTGCCATGCATGCGCGAATCATGCATCCCTGAGACTCCCCATCGGGTCTGCCGTGCCCCATCCCATGCGGAGCAACGTTTTATCACACTGCCTGAGGCAGTTGGCATTGAATTGGGGAAGAAAATCCTGGGCCCACTTGGCTGCTTTCCAACCAAAGACAGGCTTCATCCAAGCATACTTCCAGCGGAGGCGAGGCGGGTCCAGATGACCCTGCAGTTGCGTGGCTAATTCCTGCAATTCCGCAACAAGGTCCTGCCTCTCGGGATAAAAGACCGGGTACCAAGTTTCGAGATATTTAAGGCAGGCCGCGCGGACACGCTCGCTCTTTTCGAGCGACTCGATGTACTGGATGTGCAACTTCATCGAGAGCACCATCGCATCTTTCTTCTTGTCTGAATTTCCGATGCGACTGAGCCGCCCAGAGGGTGAAACTCGATAGAAGACTCTTGCCTCTGGAACAAATCGAGTTTGCTTTGCAGCGAGGAGAACCCGGCAAAAATACTCACCGTCATCATCAACAAAGAGCCGCTTATCCCACGGCCCGGCAGCGTCAGCCAATTCCCGGCTCGTCAGCCAGGTGGCGGTCTGCATGTGAAGATTCTGGCTCATCTTTCGCGCCAACCAATCTGCGGGCGAAAGATCATGACAAAGCGAGTTTTGAATGAACTGGGCACTGCTGGTTCGATAGTAAAAGGGCGCCCATGGTCCTGAAAGAAGAGTCCTTGCATCATCCTGCTCGCGCAGCGCCGCCAGTTGCCGTTCGATTTTTTCCGGCACCAGAAGATCGTCGGCGTCGAGCCATTGAATGTAGTCGCCCTGGCTCATCTGAAGCGCGTGGTTGCGCGCCGCAGCCGCACCCTGATTTGCGACCGTCACCACATTGACGCCCTGGGCGGCAAATCGCCGGGCGACTTCAGCTGTGCGATCCCTTGAACCGTCGTCGACGACGATAATTTCCTTGCGTTGCCAGGTCTGGGCAATGGCCGACTCGATCGTGGACGCGATCGTTTCCTCGGCGTTGTACGCCGGAATCAGAATGGAGACCAGTTTCTTCATGCAGCAACCGCTCCTGGCTTGTGTGGTACCGGGGAAACCGACAACCTGCAAGCACCTGTCGGACTGTTCAAAGACCGCTCAGGGCACCTGGCCAATTCAAGGCAGATTGTTGAATGCGCTTGAAGCCGCGATGATCGCAGAGGCGGGCAAACGGTGAAAGCCTTTGCGGCAAGAAATCGCAAACGACCAAATCCCATAATGTGGTATCGATGAAGTAGCGGTTCCTGGAACTTTAGTAACTACACGTCAGTAACACGAGTGCTTCACATCACTTCCAATAAGAGAACCTGTGCACTAAAGTGCCGATAGGATCAGTAGTCGCGAATCGACCCGTTGTGTTTGGCGCATGCATTCCGCTTGGCGTAATCTGAATCTATCCTGAGCAGACTTTTCGCGCAATGGCTCGTTTCGGGCTACTGGAAAATTACTTCCCCCATGAGGTTTATGAAATGTCGAAACTTTTGAAGCTGTTCTTTTTCGGACTTCTCTTGTCGTCCCTTCAGTTGGTACGAGCACAGTCCGTTACCGCGGCGAGTTGCAATACCTCTGCTGTGCAGACCGCAATCAACACAGCAACTGAGGGTCAAACCGTAAACATTCCTGCGGGTACGTGTGCCTGGACCAGCGGCGTGACGATTTCGGGAAAGGGAATTTATCTTAACGGCGCGGGATCTGGACGAAACATCGCTTACAGTTCGAGCACCTTGACTCTCGGAACTGGAAGCAAGTCTCTTACTGTTGGGAGCACTCGCGTGGACGGGACTTACCCATTAGGCCCAACCACGGGACAGACGCTCACCGTCTCGGAACTTGGCAATAAGCAGAACTTTCTGACCGGTACTGTGACCAGCTTCAACTCTGGAACGGGCGCACTGGTCATGAACATCACGAGCAATGGAGGGACGTGCGGAACAGGATCATCGTCGGGTTCACCGTCGAACTGCGCACGCTGGCTAGTTTCGACTCCTTGCATAACCTGCATTACGAACAACTCTTCCTCGACGCTGTTCTCGGTAACGGAAGATTCAACTGTCCACACGACGCTGGAAAACTTCGAGATTGATGCCGGAACTGGAGCAGGAGATGACATCGACATCAACAGCGGCGGCGGAGCGGCGGTCATTGTCCAGAACATGCGGACTGCGATGAACGCGAACGGCGATATTGCGCTCCATTTCGGAGTGAATCGCGGCGTAGTTTCCAACTGGTCCTGCGACTCGACACCGTTCTCACAAGCTCCGATTTGCGCCGACCCGCAGCCGTTCGATACGGCAGCGTGGGAGACAACGGCATCATGGGGCAATCAGGATACGAACGGCCAACACGCGGTCTATGTCGAGACTAGCGACTTTGATGCGTTCCTTCTGGCCTTTGACAACGATGAGGGCGCAAAGACGGTTCTCCGCTACAGTTTCTTTGACAATGCCGGAATCGGAGGGCACGGTGCGGACACCGGACCCATCGGTGCGCGAACGATTGAGTTCTACGAGAATGTGGGGGTCTTCAACGGCTATAGTAATGGCAAAACGTTCCCGATGAATCAATGGGACTACGTGCGCGGCGGATCCTTCGTCTATTGGGGCAATACCATGCCCGCGATTAGCTCGACCGATTACGGCACCAAAGACGACATCAACATGACGGTGATGAACCTTCAGCGGGCGGCGGGAACGCCCTATACCTCCTGCTGGGGCCAAAACACGTCAGGTGGGGCGAATTATCGTGCCCCTCATCAGGTTGGATTTGGATGCACGACAACGGGCTGCTCGACAGGATCAGGCGGAACCGGAGTTGACGGCAAAGGGAACAACATCTATTCGACTTCTTCCTATGGCTACGGGAATCAGTACGTCGGAGATTCGGAACCAGCCTACATCTGGGGTAACAGCCGCCAGCCGCTTACGAGCGTAGCAACTTCCGACTACGGTGGTTCCGGCTGCAGTAGCCCAGATACGAGCGCAAACTACATCAAGCTCAATCGTGATTACTTTAATGGATCGACGGCCAAACCTGGGTACACACCGTACACCTACCCGCACCCTCTCATTCAAAGTTCGAGCACCACGGCGCCGGCGCACCCAAACCTCCTCGTCGGAGTGCCAGTAGCTCAATAAACTATGTCACCTTTATCCTAGTTCGAGGGTGAGGGTAATCCAGCCAGCGATTGCCAAAAGACCTCAATGCTCTCGGCTTCGAAGGATTCAAAAACGGCAGAGAATTCTTCGACGTCGAGCCACTCGCCGGCGGCTAAGCCACGACGGCAATCGTCTGTGTAATTGAAGCGGCCTTGCGGAGCGAGGCTCCCAAGCAACTTGATGCATTCCAATCCTTCCGGACGAAACTCCGGAAGGTTCACTTCGAATGAAAGGTACGGAACCGGCCGATGGAGGCCTTGCAACACGCTGAGTTCGTGACCTTCAACATCAATCTTGACGAAAAAGGGTAATCCATATTTCTCGATCAGCTCATCGAGCGTAATGGTTTTGACCTCCGTTTTGCGCGCAAACGTCAAAGTTTCACCGAATCGTGCGCTGTCTGATGCAAGAGTCTCGACCCACTTATGACTTAAGGTGTTTTTTGCAGATCCGGGGCTGTCCACCCACATGGTTTGCACTGAATTGCTGCTGCTGACAGCACTGCCGATTACGGTCAGCGGTTTCCGCCTGAGACGGAAGTGCAAGAACTTTTGTTGTAGGATTTCCTGGTTTGTTTCATCGGGCTCGACGGCAATGACGCGCGCGCCGAGCCGCAGAAAGATGTCCGCCTTGTAGCCAAGATTGGCCCCAACATCAAGAATCAAGTCGCCTTTCCTAAACCCGCGAAGGAGATTGCGATAGAATCCAGTTTCTTTCGTCCGGTCCTCAATGATGCGTCTATCGACAACGCGCCAATAGACGTCGTAGATCCATGATGATTTCGCGCGCTGATAGAGACTCTTCATTCCAGGCATCTTTCGAACAGATTCTTTCAACTGGGGCATCCTTGATCTCCGCTCATCTCAACTGGGAGAGACCGGACTCAGTCTCCGCATGGCATTTGTTGGTTATTGGCGTTCCTTCGTCTTCGGCGTGGTGATCGATAAAGAGGCGATGTACTAATTCGAGAGTCATCACCTTGTGAATTTCGTTCGTATAGTTTCGATCTCCCCTGAGATGCCCTTCGACAATCGACTCAAGTCCTTTGCGATCGATATAAGGTCTTGAAAGGCTGCGCGAATCCAGCAACATGTCGCGAACGCTGTTGGCAAGTGCGTCGCGGTACCAGACCCGAAAATGAAACGGCTTGTGCCGCCCGAGAAACAGGCGCTCAAAGTGAAACGGCAAGAACGCGTGATCAAGCCTCGCCAGCCATTGCGGCATTCCCATGTCATAGGCATATTCCGTCTTGAACGAGAACTCGCGTAGTGCGCGGGAGGCCGCCGACATGACGACTCCCCGATTGCCCATCAACCCTCGATCGGTAGGTATTCGCGACAGACTCCGGTCGCCGTCGGCAACGAGCCTTAACGAAACGTCTCCGGCTCTGGAGTCGAACCTGGGCGCCCGAAAAGCGGTTCGGACAAAGTCGTTATCGAGGAATGGCGAACGCATGGTAACCTGCGTCTGCTCCAAAGCCTGAACTCCGTAAAGACACCAAGGAGCTTGCTGGAATGCGGTAAACGAAACCGGATTAGGATTGGCGATTTGGTTGAAGGTTTCTGCCGCGCCGTGGACATGAGCAAGAAAATCAGGGGTGAACAGTCCGGATGCCGGCTCTATGGGCTTGAATGCTCGAACAGCACGAAGAATTTCGCCGCCATAGACCCCCGACATACGCACAGGAGCAATTGCGCGCGCCCGCTCGTTGAGATAAAGGTCGGGCGCATGTGTAACGCCTATATATCCGTCTGTGAGGTAAACTGCGCGCTCAGCGTAGCGGGGAAAATCCGATAAGAACTCCTGGCCGGCAGTAAGAATCTGGAAAGATTGGCCGCATGCATCCGCAACGCGCCGGGCTACGCGCACATCCTGATTTTCGCGGAACATGCTACCGAATGTGTAACACGGCAAGGTACCAGGGTCAGGTTTTCGGCACGCCAAGATCATTCTTGTGTCAAGGCCCCCTGTCAAGGACATCCCAATTGGCTCGGGCCCCTTGAAGTAGCGTGGCAAGTTTCGCACAAAGACTGCGCGCAGCTCCTGATAATAGGCCTCGGGGGCGAGTGGTACCTGGTCTTCCCACTGACCCGGGTGAAAGTAGATCCTCTTCGAAGCGAGCAAACCATTGCGAAATGACCAAGCAGAAGCCGGTGGCAAAACGCTGACGTTGCTAAATAGAGTTCTGCCCTCCAACACCGAACCACACGATACGAATTCTCCCAGGCCTTGTAAGTCAATCTTACGGAGTTCGGGGCATACAGCAAGGAGCGCCTTTGATTCGGCCGCAAAAAAGAAGGCGTCGGCGGATTGGTAGTAGTGGAGCCGATGCATTCCAAAACGGTCATTGAAAATCGTGGCGGTTCCGCGCTCACAGTCGGCGACGATTCCATGGAATTTTCCGTTCAACTCTTCGGGGAACGAAGAGCTCTGCCGATAAAGACCCATGAGATACGACGCAGGACTCGATTCCGAAACCCTCCAAGCCCCGCCCAAAGCTTTCACCGTATCCTGCTCCGAGAAGTCTTCGCCGGAGAATACGATCACCGCGCCACCTGCCTTCTCGCGGACCGGCATTCCATCGGAGAATGAACCCTGGCGTGCAATCCATCCGACATATACACCCTGCGGGGCGCTGATCCAACATCCCGACGAATAGAAGGACTCGTGGCAAAGGCTGCTTACCATCCGCCTCAGCCGCGGCTCAGCCCACTCTCTTGGGCGTCTTGTAATAAGTCCAACAATGCCTGGCATTTCAGATGGAACCTTCCGCCGTCTTCGCCTTCCGCGCATACCAGTTGTTGCGCATCTTCAGCAGTCGTATACGGATCGGCTCCGGAACGCTCTTCGCAATTCCCAGATGAAGGCCGAGATTCATGGTCAAACGGCCTTTAAGAGTGAGCGGAATGTAATAGCGTGGCAGGAGTACTTTTTGAAACCCGTTTCGCCGTTTGAACTCTGTCAGCGAGCTCGTGGGGTCGTTATAGACATAGTTGCAGTACATCAGATGGGTCATCCCGTTTTGCTCGCAGACTTCCACAGCCTTGGCAATCATAGCGTTTCCCGGTTTCTTTTCGTAGTGCGACATCAGGGAAAGGATCTGTATTACGCTGAGGACCGTACCAACATAAGTCGCTCGCAAATAACCAATCAACTCGCCTTGCAAGTAGGCGCCGAGAAAGACATTTCTCTCAGCGTAGGTTGAGTGTTCGAGTTTCACTTTCTCAAACGGCTTCTGATAGTGCCAGAAAGGCCTTCCCTGCCTGATCGGAGTTTCATTATTGATCTTGACAATGCCATCGACGAAGACGTCGTCGAAATCGACGACTTTGACTTCGACACCAAGTTTGGCCGCTTTCTTGACAGCTCTGCGAACGCCCGTGTCCGTTCGTTTGTCCCACCACTCCTGATAGCTGACGATGGGAATTGCAGCAACGTTCTCCCAATCAATTCTGTAGCTGTACCTGGGAGTCATATCAGGCAGTCTCTGGGCAAAAGTGAACACGTCTGCCTTCAACCCGCTCCGCTTTAGCTCCCGGATGAAGACCTCAGGATCATCCATCGTGCTGCCCTGAATGAGTTCTTCATCGTGAACAACTGCGGTCTTTAACCAGCCACCCGTAACGATGACAGTTCTGCCCTCGATGCTGACAGAGGGAACGAGCACCGGCTTGCCTTTGACGTGAATTTCAGTGCGGCCGACCGCCGGGCCAGATACTTTAGCCGCTTGCACGCTGGGCTCATTCTCCTGAAGAATAATACTCATTGAAATCTCCATTGTTCGACAACTTTGGCCGAACCACCTAGGGCTTGCTCTGCGGCAACGGGATCTTCGACCGGAGCGGCGGTTTGCAAGCGTTTGCGACCGGGCACAGGAACGCTGATCGCCGCCATCAGGAACATCATGAAGAGAAGGCCTCGCTCAAATGCCGCTTCAGACATGTTGTAAAACAGAAGTGTCAGCCAGGTTGCCATGCCAAGAATCGGCAGTTTGGATGACGGTGTCCACCTCTTGCAAATCGATGTGTAGCTTGCAATCAAGAATCCGATAAGAAGTGCTACGCCTATGAGGCCCAAATCGAGATAAACCTGAAGATAGCCGTTGTGCGCTTCATTTATGTGGCCAAGCCCGCCAAAATTCCAGACGTAGGCAAGCCGGGGGCCAAGCCAAAAGCTCTGGTACCCAGTACCGAGCAGCGGATTTGTGTGCATGCCAAGGAGGATCGCCCAAATTTTTGTTCTGTCAGTCAGGGTTGGATCCTTGCCGACCGCCTCCGCCATTGAGCCGTTCATGCCTAGCCCAAAATTCAAAATCAGGTAGACGGTAAATGCCAACGGGATCAAGCCCTTCAGGAGATTCGGATGCCGCCTAAATACTCTACTGCTGGCCGTCAGAACGACCAGGCAGCCCACTGCGGCGCAGACATCGGAAGTGGTGCTTGCCGCGAGGTGGAGAACCCAAACCGTCATGACGAGGAAAATCACGTCGACGAGAAGAATCCTTTTAGTCCGCTTCTCCTTGCGCTGGGGCCAGCGGCACGCGAGATCCCAAAAGAAATAAACCGCGCTCACCAGACACAGCAGGCCGAGCATGTTCTTGCCTGTCGTAGGCCCGACAAACATTCGACTCCCGGACCAGTGATCGTACTGCATGCCGATCTCTGGAAAGTACTTGAAGAGCAGAATGGAAAGTGGAACCAATAAGTAACTCAGGCGCCGCAGAACCGTTGCAACGGCTTCTTCAGGTCTGCGGTCAGTGAGTGGAATCAGAATCGCCAGATAGGGGCCGAGGTCTCTAAACCAGCGCTTGAAAGCCACAAACGGAAAGTCGGACCAGACAACGCTGAAGAGAGCGAAGAGAAGAAATGCAAATAACGCGGCGTTGCCTGCAACAAGACGACCCCAGTTACAGTTACGAGCAAGAAGAATTCCTGCTGCCAGCAGAATCAACGTAAGGGATATTGCGCGATTGATCGGATTTCCGTCTTCGTATGCCTCCGCTGCGGTCGAAAGCTGACCACTGATCCATTGGGACGGAAGACGCGAACCGTCAATAAACATCCAAATGACCGGCACCCATAAGGCGATCGAGGTCTTCTTCTCTTTAGCTGGATCAAAGATGAAGAGCGCCACCAGAAGAACCAGCCAAATGAGAAGCGCGAGAATGGGAGGCATTTGATCAGTTTATCCGTGTTCCGGTTGAGAGCCGATTTTTCATCGTGCGAGTTGTGTTTGGCCGCGGGCTTCTTCCTTCTTAAGGCCAATGCAGACCTGATCAAAGATCGCATCCATGATTTTCGCGGTGAGCAGGATTTCACGATAGGGAATCGGGACATCCGTGTTTTCGCGAATCG
>Ga0265316_10005394_pt1 | contig 12437 bp, 9 predicted proteins | sample 4522metaG_FD_202092 | JGI IMG/M metagenome (GOLD analysis project Ga0265316, IMG submission 202092) | Rhizosphere microbial communities from Carex aquatilis grown in University of Washington, Seatle, WA, United States - 4-5-22 metaG | ecosystem: Host-associated > Plants > Roots > Rhizosphere >... | reverse complement strand
GACTTCGACTTGAAGCTGATCGACGTCTATCCCGAGGATTACCCCGATGCGGAGAGCGCCGCGCAAGGCAAGCGCATCTTGGACGCACCGCCGCTGCACATGGGCGGTTACCAGCAGTTAGTGCGCGGGGAGCCCTTCCGGGCAAAGTTCCGCAATAGCTGGGAGAAGCCCGAGCCGCTGACGCCCGGCAAAGAGACTGAGATCAATTTCCAGATGCCCGACCTCTTCCACACCTTCCGCCGCGGCCATCGCATCATGGTCCAGGTCGAGAGCTCCTGGTTCCCGCTCACCGACCGCAATCCGCAAACCTTTACTGACATTCCCAACGCCAAGCCTGAGGAGTTTCAGAAGGCCACCGAACAGGTATTCCGCCAGAAAGACGCAGCCAGTGGTGTCGAGGTGCTGGTGATGCCGAAACCGTAAGAAAAGCAAGCCAGCAGTTATAGCTCTGACTTGCTAACCTATGAGGACTCCAATGTTCATTCGTACTCTTCGCTCTGTTCTGCTGCTCCCGGCCGCGTTTCTGCTGGCCGCGGCGCCTGTGATTCACGCCGAAGAAGGCATGTGGACCTTTGACAACCCGCCACTGAAGCTGCTGGCGGCCAAGTACAACTTCCATCCCACACAGGCCTGGCTCGACCACCTGAGGCTCGCCAGTGTTCGTCTCAACGATGGCGGATCAGGCTCGTTTGTCAGCCCCAACGGCTTGCTGCTCACTAATCATCACGTAGCGCGGGGCCAGTTGCAGAAGAACTCGACCGCCGACCACGATTACCTCCGCGACGGCTTCTATGCCACGACGCCGGAGCAGGAGATGAAGTCCGCAGACCTTGAAGTCAACGTGCTGGTGGCCATGCAGGATGTAACCGCGCGAGTGCAGGGCGCGGCCAAGGGCATTTCCGACGAGGCCAAAGCGCTGAAGGCCCGTGACGCCGAGATTGCGGCCATCGAAAAGGAGAGTAAGGACAAGACCGGCCTGCGCTCCGATGTGGTCTCGTTCTACAACGGCGGCGAGTACTGGCTTTACCAGTACAAGGCGTACACCGACGTGCGCTTGGTCTTTGCACCGGAGCAGCAGGCAGCCTTCTATGGCGGCGACCCGGATAACTTCACATATCCGCGCTATGACCTGGATATGGCGCTCTTCCGCGTCTACGAGAACGGCAAGCCGCTCAAAACCGATAACTATCTGAAGTGGAGCGCCAAAGGCGCCGCGCCGGGTGAGCTGATCTTCATCTCCGGCCATCCCGGCTCTACCGAGCGCCAAGATACCGTGGCCGAGTTGCTGGTGCAGCGCGACGTGATCGGGCCGGCCGTCACCGAGTATTACGAACACCGCATCGCCACTGCCCAGGCCTTTGCCGCGCAGGGGCCGGAGCAGGCACGGCTGGTGGGCAGCCTGATTTTCAATATGCAAAACAGCCTCAAGGTCTACCTGGGCCGCGCTGTAGCGCTGGCCGACCCGGCCATCCTGGCCAAGAAACAGGTCGAGGAGGCCGATTTCCGTGCCAGGGTAGCCGCAAATCCCGAGTGGCAGAAGGCCTATGGCGGCGCCTGGGAGACCATCGCACGCGCCGAGGAAAAGTACAAGCCGGAGATCAAGAGCCAGTTCTTCCGCCGCACGGACAGCCGCCTGTTCACTATCGCGCTTCAGATTGTGCAGTACACAGCCGAGATAAAGAAGCCCGACGGCGAGCGCCTGCCGCAGTATCATGACGCCGGGCTGGAATCGCTGAAGTTCCAGATGATGTCGCCGGCGCCGATCCCAGTTGTCACAGAGAAACTCTACATGGCCGCCGCGCTCAAGCTGGGACAGGAGAAACTGGGCAAGGACGACGCTTACGTTCAGGCCATTGTGCAGGGCGGGAATGTGGACAAAACCGTGAACGCCCTCATCGATGGAACCAAGCTCGGCGATCCCGCCGTCCGCAAGGCGCTGCTCGATGGCGGCGAAGCAGCCGTGGCCGCCTCCACCGATCCCATGATCGCAGCCGCGCGCAGGATCGATCCCATCGTCCGCGAGACCACCCGCCGCATCCGCGACACAATCAGCAGCGTGACGACCCCAGCCGGTGAAAAACTCGGCAAGGCACGCTTCCTGGTCTACGGAAAGGACGCTTATCCCGATGCAACTTTTACCCTGCGCCTGAGCTACGGCACCGTCGATGGCTTCCCTTACAACGGCACCATCGCTCCGCCCTTCACTACCTTCTACGGGCTCTATGACCGAGCGGCCAGCTTTAGCAACAAGCCGCCCTTCGATCTGACCGCGAAGGAGGCAGCGGGCCGCGATAAGCTGGACCTCACTACCCCGCTCGATTTCGTCTCGACCGGAGATATTATTGGCGGCAACTCCGGCTCGCCAGTGGTTAACCGCAACGGGGAACTGGTCGGCCTGATCTTCGACGGCAACATCGAGTCGCTGGCCGGCGATTTTGTCTATGACGGAACCAAGAACCGGGCGGTCGCGGTCCACTCTGCCGGCATGATCGAGGGCTTGCGCAAACTCTACAGCGCCGGCGCCCTGGCCGATGAACTGGAAGACAAAAAGTAAATCACTAGCCTACCAACCAATACAAAGGGGAGCCGCTCAGGCTCCCCTTGTTGTTTTATCTTTCATCTGCACTTCAACTTCTATTGCCGCGTCCGCGCCTGAGACCCGGTGGCGGCTCGGCCACGGGTTTTGCTTGCTTGCCATTATCGAATGTTGTGACGCCATATGCGGTTTAAGCGCCGCGATTGCAACGGTTCTGGCGAGTTCACGGCCCGGCTATTTCCCGGCTAACCCTGCTTGAAAATCCCGGTTTAGCCGTACAATCAAAGTCAGCGCTGCACCGCGGAGAGCTGGCCGAGTGGTTGATGGCTCCGGTCTTGAAAACCGGCATACCTGAAAGGGTATCGGGGGTTCGAATCCCTCGCTCTCCGCCATTTAACTGTCTTGTAATCAATGCAATAAGCTGATTATGTACTTTTCATGGCCTGACCGCGATCTGAGTGAGTTGCTCTGCGCGCGTTGACGTAGTATCTGTGGAGCAGCATTATCCGGCAGGCGAAAAGATCGCCACGGCGCCGCCCGATGGAGCCAGCTTCAGTTGCAGCATGTCGGATGGGCGCATGGTCTTTTCCTCTTTAATCAGATGCTCGGCATTGTGATCGCTGTCCGCCGAGTCCTCCCACAGTGTCAATTTCCATTTACCCCTGCCGAGGAAGTTCAGTGGTACGGATAATTGGCGGGCATCGTCCCCGGAGATCGCAGCCAGATACCAGTTCTTTCCGTTGCGGCGCGCCTCGATTACATATTTACCAACCTCGCCGTCCAGTCCGCGGCTCTCGTCCCAAACCGTCGGCAGCCCTTTCAAAAAATCCATTCCGGGCAGGTAGTTGCCATCTTTATCTTTGTAGCGATCAGGTGAATCGCAGGCCACGGTGAACGGGCTCTGGATCAGGATGAACATTGCCAGCTCGCCGGCGCGCGTGGCTTGCACCTGCGTGCCATGCACCCCGGGGGTGGCCTGCGCAATCTGAAACTGCGAGGGCTGCCGATTGATGAACCCTCCCGGCGTGTAGTCTGCCGGCCCGGCCAACACGCGCGTGAAGGGCAGCGTGGCCCTGTGCTCGGGCGTCTCCCGCGCGCTCCACTTGTTGTATTCATTGCCCTGAATGCCTTCGCGCGTGAGTTGGTTCGGCCAGGTGCGTTCCATCCCGGTCGGCTTGAAGGCGCCGTGAAAGTCGATCAGTAGATGATTCTCGGCTGCCGTTTGGGCAATCTCCTCGTACCAGTTGACAACCCACTGGTCGTCGCGATCGATGAAGTCGATCTTCAGCCCCGCGATGCCCCACTTCGCGTACAGGGGGAAGTCTCTTTTGTAGACCGCGCTGTCGATGAAGTCGTTGAAGTGGAACCATAGCCAGACGCGCACGTTTCTTTCCTTCGCAAACTGAACCAGCTCCGGCACAATCGACTTGTCGCCGATCTCCGACAACTGATAGGGCCAGTTCATATCTGCGGCAAGCTGAATGTACTGCTTGAGCGTGGGAAGGTCGTTCTTTTCCGTGGCAGACCACCATGTGCCCCAGGAGGCCATGCCGGGCTTGATCCAGGATGTGTCGGCGAGCCGGCTCGGAGTGGCAAGGTTCAATACTAGGTCGCTCTGAATTAGCTCATAGGGCTTGCGGCCGATGATAAATGTCCGCCAGGGAGAGTTGTGCGGCGTATTGGCCACGACCAGGCCTTTTTGCATCGCGCCCGTTGGCGCAGGCGCGGTATTGACTGCGGCCATATCCCCCGACGGCAGACGCGCCGGCCAGGGCTGCGCAGGAATCGGAGGCGCTAGTTGCATCTCCAGCGTATTTGCTGCGCCGGCTTTGGCTGCCAGCCACATAGCGGACCAATCGAGCAAGTCGGATTCCGTGATGGCGACATATGCGGCGGGCATCTGCACCAGGAAGGGCAGCCCGTACTTGAAACGAGGGTTCATGGTGGAGAGTTTTGCGGGCCGATACTGCCACTCCTGCGAGCCGATAAATCCGCCCTCGGGACGGCTGGGGCCCTCGGCGTTGTTCCAGCCCGCCCAGATTGGTTCGTCGCCAGGGAAGGTGAACTCAGTGGCATCGCGCGTAATGGTGAAGGAATCCATTCCCGGCTGCCGGGGGAGAACCAGGCGGAAGGCCACGCCGTCGTCGTATGCGCGAGCAACCACGCCAAAGGTCAGATCGTCTTCCTTCAGCGTCAGTGTCAGCTCGTTGTAATGATCTCTTACTTCACGGTTCTTGCCGAGCGGGTTTTCCCAGCGATTGTCGCCTGAGTTCCGCGTTTCATGGCGCACTGAGGGCTTCTCGCCAAGCATTACGCCGCCAGCCAGCTCCAGCCCCAGGCGGGAGCGCAACAACAGCGGTTTGCCGTCCACGGTGATGCTGTAGCCCAAAGGGGCGTCGGTGTGGATGGTGATAGCGATCTTACCGTCCGGAGAATGAACCGTGTGCGCTGCCGAGCCAGCGGCCGGGAAACATAAAAATGATGCAACACCAATAAAGAACCCCATCATCGAGCAATTGCGACGGAGATTCATGAGTTCTGCCTTTCTATTTGCCGGCTTCTCGCTCTAAAATGCGCGCTGAGCGCCCGCAGAAACAGCGGCCTGGTTTTTGCAAACAGCATAAAGTATGATTTGCACTCCGGTTCCAGGTAACGAATCAAGAAACGCAGAGTACTCCACCGTGTCCTAGTTCCTACCCCATCGGCGTAGCCGCAACTGTCACCGGCTGCACGGCCAGCGCAGGCCGCACTAGCTCTGCCGGCCAGACGTAAACTGCCATCCGCCGCGTGTAGTGCAGCACCGGCTCCTGCGCCGGCAACTGAATCCCGATCGACTCCGCGAGGTCGTTGCATTCGATATCCGCCTCCGCCTCTTCCAGCGGCCACGGAATGTGGTGTAGGTTCGCCCGAATCGCCTGTCCGGCCCGGTTGCGGCTAAACAAACAATAGCGCTCCGTTAAAAAGTGCTCGAGCGTCCCGCTTCGCATCTCCGCCAGCTTTCGCGTTGGCCCCAGCCCCCGGTAACGCGCCTTAAAGATCACCGGCCTACCGCTCAGAAGGCGGCGGCTGTAGAACGAAAACTCGCGCTCCGACCTCTGCTCCAGCCGCATCTCGGCCCAGTGGCAGGGCAGGTGAAAGAAGATCCGCGCCGCTGCCACCGCCAACAGGTTGCTGGAATCCAGCGAAAAGCAGTACACGCCCTGCGCTCCAGTTTGTTCGTCGCGGACATATGTGCGCAAATTTAGGTCGGGAAAGCTGCGCGCTCCGGGGATCGGAGGCACGCCGCGGATCTTGATCCGGTCCATCCAAAAGGGAACCGCCCCCAGCCACGCGGAGCCCTGAAACGCGTCTACTTCCAAACCTTCCGGCAGCAGTGGCGCCATCGCCGCTACCGGAACCGCCCAGTGCGCCAGCAGCAGATCGTTCCAGCGCTGGGTCATCGACCAGCGGCCCGCGGGCAATGGTCGCGGTTTGTGCGACGTGCGCAGCCGTATCTCCTGCATCGTTCGATTGCTCCCTGGTTAGCTTACTCTGAGAAGCGTAGAGGTTGCCCAGAATATAGGACACGACCCCCGATGTCGTATTCTGGTCGCGAGCCCACAACCATGTCCAGTGAATCTTTTCTCCCCCCCGGCGCACGCAACCAAACCGACGTCTTCGCCGTTCATGGCGCCGATCCCGAGGTCCTGGCCTACGCCATGGCCAAGTACTCCCGCTCCGCCCTCTCCATGCGCGAGTCGCTCAACGAAATCGCCGCGCAGCGCGCCGAGCAGTTCCTCTCCACCTTCTACTTCCAATACGGCCACCGCTCCATCGCCGACCTGGCCCATGTGGCCATGGCCGTCGAGCGCCTCAGCCTGCTGGCCGCCGTCGTCCTGGTCGACGAACAGCGCTGGGACGGACAGGAGCGCTCCACCCGCTACCAGAACTTCCTCAAATCCGGCTGGTACTTCCCGGATTTTGGGACGGCTGCGGCTGAAGGAAAGCTCTACGCCGAAACCGTCGAGAACCTCTTCTCCGCCTACCAGCGCACTACCTCAGCCGTTCTGGAGGCCCTGCGCCGTCGCGTTCCGTGCCCCGCAGAGATGAAGCCCGAGGCCTACGAGCGCACGTTGAAGGCCCGCGCCTTCGACGTCGCCCGCTACCTGCTCCCCTTGGCTACCAACACATCTCTCGGCCAGATCGTCAACGCCCGCACCCTTGAAACCCAGATCTCCCGCCTGCTCTCGCACCCCGCAGCCGAGGTCCGTGACCTGGGCCTCAAGCTCCGCGAAGCCGCCACAGGCCCTGCATGGAACGTGAACGCACAGGCCGGTACGGCATTCGTCGAAAAATTGGCCGCAGCCAACCCTGGCCTCGCCGCCGATGCTGCCCACCTGCTCACCCGCGAGGTCCGCACCGCCCCCACCCTGGTCAAATACGCCCAGCCCAACCACTACGAGATCCAGACTCGCGCGGAACTCGCCCAGGCCGCCGCCGAACTGCTCTGCGGCCAGTCCATCGCCGTAGCCCCCGTGATCGATCTCGTCGAGCGCACCGAGACCCTCGAAGTCGAGCTTGCCACCACGCTGCTCTACTCCGCCAGCCACCACCCCTATCGGCAGATACGCGACCTGGTCTCCGGGCTGCCCGCCTCTCGCGTTTCAGAGATCATCGAGCTAGGCCTGCGCCATCGCGGCTCCCACGACGAGGCCCTCCGCGTCTTCCACGCCGGAGCCGCCCTCCGCTTCGATATCCTCATGGACATCGGCGGCTTCCGCGATATGCACCGCCATCGCCGCTGCACGCAGATTATCCAGCCTCTTACCGCCCTCCACGGCTACGAGACTCCCACATCCGGCGACCTCGGGCTGGAAATCAATATCCTGGCCGAAGCCGGCGTACTGGCTGACTACCAATCCGCCATCGAAGCCACTCACGCCGCCAGCGCCCAGATCGCTGTGAGCCAAGCTCCTGAAGCCGCACAATCCGCTCTCTACCTGCTGCCGCTCGCCACCCGCTGCCGGTCGCTTTTCAAAATGGACTTCGCCGAAGCTCAATACATCATCGAACTCCGCAGCGGCCCCGCCGGCCACTTCAGCTACCGCCGTGTCGCCTGGGAGATGTTCCTGGCCCTCCAGCGCCAGCACCCCACCCTCGCCCAGCATATCTGCGTCACCGACTTCACCCAGCCCATCGACCTGCTGAAGCGATAGCTGCAAACACGCGCTATCATCCTGAGCGAGCGCAGCGAGTCGAAGGACCTGCATTTGCTTTTCGTTGCTATGTAGGGTCAGTCCGGTACGCCGGGGTTTCAACCCTGGCATTATCTTTACTGGGATTGATCAAAACCGGTTCAATCTCCGGCTTCCCGGCCAACTACCCGGAACCCGAAAAGAACGCGGATCGGTACACGGAGCGCGTTGGCCTGTTCTCGCCATCTGCTTTCGCTATGCTCCCAAGTCCAATAATCCGGACCTAGGCCATCCGCCCATGCTCGGTTTGAAATTTCGGAATACTAGCCGAGATTCGCCCACAATCTACTTTGGGCCGGGGCAGGTATCTTTCAGCGATTTTCCCAGGTCTTCCTGCTGGATTTCCAGCGCCGCTCGCGGAGCGCCATCCCGTCCTGATCGTGTGATGTGGAAGACGTAGATTGTTTCATAATCGCTGCCAGGCCAATCGGGCAACTCCGCAGGGCTGGTTCCGTAGGACTGAAGCATCTGTTTGGCGAATTCATACAATTTAATGTGTTCCCAGGCTACAAATATCAACGAGTGGGCATAGGCCGGCTGGAGCAGCGCCTGCTGTAGTTTCGCGATCTGGTTGTATCCGATCTGAGTATTCACAGGCATCCCAAGACGAATTGCGGTCGGCTCAATGGTTGCCAGCGCTCTCAGATAGGAGAAATTCAGCAGAATATTACCATCTCTCACTTGCACGGCCGGGTTCGGTGCATAGATAAAGTCAGGTATGCCGTAGCGTCCAATCAGCAGGGATGGCAAGGCCAGCGACCGGTTCAGCCCTTTGCAGGTCAACTGGCCCAGTCCATCTGGCGGTTTCTCGCCATGTCGCACGAGTACGATGGTCTCTCCCGCGGCCTGGGGCGTTTGCGAAGCAGAGGACGGCAGATTTCCCAACAAACAGGCAAGCACAAGACTCATTTTGAGTGTGCATTGCAGAAAAGCGGATCGATTCACTGGGTTTCTCCTCGCGGCGGCTTAGTCAATCAGTTAAAGACAGCAGTGGGTTAGTTTCCAGTTGTTCAGCAATACGCAGAATAAGGGATCGGCAAGATCAAGGGTAGTTGGATCGTCGAATAATCCGGTGCTGGTGCAACGGAGCTCGTTTCCGGACGGGGTTTAAACGGAATACGTCCCGGGTAACGCCCATGTCGACCGGATGGATGAACTCCCATGAGAGAAACCAGAGGTTAAGTAGTGCCGACCATTCTCGATTGTTGAATAAATGCCTAAACACTCATGGAACTCTCCCCACATCAATCTGCCCTAAATGCGCTTGAATTTCACTCAAAATGACGCGAACAACACGCAAATACGCACTAAAAACTGTTAGTTTTGTATACTTTTGTCGGCCTCCAACCGGTCGTTTCGCGCTCTTCCGTGCCCCTCCAGGCCGACGATTTCGCAATCTCACCCTCGATCCCTATTTTTGTAGGCTTACTACACGACAAAAATCCCCGTTTTTGTACGCCTATAAGCAGACTCGCAGACTCGCTGGCTTGCTGACCCGCTAACTCGCCTTTTGCGCTATCCTACAAACAGAACCGGAGCCGCGCATGTTCGTAGTCGTATGGCACTTCGAGATTGCCGAGGAGAAGGTAGCCGCCTTTGAGGCCGCTTATGGCCCCGCGGGCGCTTGGGCGCAGCTCTTCCGAGCGTCGCCTAACTATCAGGGAACAGAGCTCTTGCGCGACGCCTACATCCCCGGCTCGTACCTCACCATCGACCGCTGGGCCAGCGAAGAAGACTTCCGCGCCTTCCGCAAGGACCACGACCCGGAGTACGAATCCCTGGACCGCACCTGCGACGCCCTCACCAGCCGCGAAACCCGCATCGGCGCCTACACCGTCTAACCGGTAGTTACGAAAGTCGCGGGTTTCCAGACAGAGCACTAATTTTCTCCGTTTCTTCGCTATTTTTCACTGTTAATGTCTTTGTATCCCTGCTACAATCCCATCGAAATCCAATTCAAGCCGCCCTCGTTTCCTCTTGAGAAACCACGAGATGCGCCGGGCGAGCCAATCAAGGAGTCCTCCCCATGGCCATAGCCGACGACCGCGCCAAAGCCGTAGAAATTGCCCTTGCACAGATCGAAAAACAGTTTGGCAAAGGGTCGATTGTCCGGCTCGGCTCCAAAGAGGCGCTGGTGCCCATTGCCGTCATCTCCACCGGCTCCATCAGCTTTGACGCGGCTCTGGGCGTGGGCGGCATCCCCCGCGGCCGCGTTAGCGAGGTCTTCGGCCCCGAGTCCTCGGGCAAGACCACCATCTGCTTGCAGATCGTCGCCGAGGCGCAAAAGGCCGGCGGCCTGGCTGCATTTGTCGATGCCGAGCACGCCCTGGACCCCGCCTACGCGCGCAAACTGGGCGTGGATATCGATAACCTGCTGGTCTCGCAGCCGGATAGCGGCGAGCAGGCCCTGGAGATCACCGAGGCGCTGGTCCGCAGCGGCGCCATCGACGTGCTGGTCGTCGATTCGGTGGCCGCCCTGGTGCCCAAGGCCGAGCTGGACGGCGAGATGGGCGACTCCCACATGGGCCTCCAGGCCCGCCTCATGTCCCAGGCCCTGCGCAAGCTCACCGGAACGGTCTCGAAATCCCGCACGGCGCTCATCTTCATCAATCAAATTCGCGAGAAGATCGGCGTCATGTTCGGCAACCCCGAGACCACCACCGGAGGCCGCGCGCTCAAGTTTTACTCGTCGGTCCGCGTTGACATTCGCCGCATCGCCGCCATCAAGGAAGGCGATGTGGTAACCGGCAACAGGACCAAGGTCAAAATCGTCAAGAACAAGGTAGCCGCCCCCTTCCGCGAGGCGGAGTTCGACATCCTTTACGGCGAAGGCATCAGCCGCGAGGGAGACGTGCTCGACCTGGCCGTGGCCAACAACATCGTCGAAAAGTCGGGCGCATGGTACAGCTACGCCGGCGAGCGCATCGGCCAGGGCCGCGAAAACACCCGCGCCTTCCTCAAGGAGAACAAGGAGCTCTTCGCCAAGATGGACGCCGAGGTCCGCAAAAAGCTGAACATCGGCGGCATCAAGGCCGAAGTTCCCGAGGTGCCGGCTGCCGGCCCCGCCGAAGCCAAGGAAGCTGTTCGCGGCCGCAAGGGGTAGGGACTGCACTGCTCATCGGCGAATCCCAGGTCTCAAACCGAGACTTGGGGCACCCGGCCTCAAAAACTCGGGGCAACAGGAGACACTATGGACGGCGATGATCAAGGCCTCGAACAGATACAAGAGCGGCAATTGAAGCTCGAAAGGCAAAACCGTAGGTTTAGGTTAAAGAAGGTTGGAGCCGCAGCCCTCATAGTCGCCGCCTCATTTTTGCTAATGGGGCAGGCCTCACGAACGAACACTGCGGAGGCGCAGTACGTCACATTGAACGAGAAGGTGCAGCCAACAAGCGGTTGCTACAAGCCGGAACTATACGACCACGGCGTCAACATGAGCATCAAAGTGTGGTCCAACTCGCTCACCGCTGAGGAACTCCGTCAATTAGGAATTCAGCCATCGGAGGGTTTTCTCGAAGGTCTGTCTCAAGTCCAAGCCGGCAGATTAGCGCAAGTGATGGCAAAGGATTTGTCCCGTCTTAAGGACACTGGCATAGTCGTTGACAATGAGTTGCCAAGAGACGCGAGTGGCAAGATTCCTATTCATTTCTACGTGCAGATCAATCTTGAGGCGCTGAAGCTTAACTCCGGGGAAGTGACAGGATATGTGGCGGCAGTGCACTTGGAGGAAGTATGTTCCGTATGGGGAAAGGGAAAAGACATTGGGTCGGGCGTTCGAATGGTTGAGGTTCCGGGAATTCTGAGACTTTCAACCCTGGACGTGATGGTTCGTAACGTAGAGGATATGGTCTACGACAATGTGATGGATGTTATGAAGGCCCGTCGGCAAGCCATCGGGGATGCCAATTCGAATAATAAGCAGGCTGTGCCGGAGAAAAAGCCCTAACCGGTAGGTGCCCAGGTCCGGATTCTCGGAGCTGGGAGCCCTGCGGAGGGAGCAGGAGCCTTCAGGCTCCTGAAAACCCGCACCTCCGATCCATGGGGCCTTCAGGCCCGGCGGGTGGCCCACTTCTGACCAACCATAAAGCTGGGTGGCCCACATCTCGAATTTGAGATGTGGGAGACGATGAACCTCAACCAGCGGGTGGCGTGTGGCCCGTGTCCTCATGAGTGAATTCGGGTGCCCCAGGTCCGGATTTTCGGATTTGGGAGTTACGACGGAGGGAGCAGGAGCCTTCAGGCTCCTGAAAACCCGCACCTCCGATCCATGGGGCCTTCAGGCCCGGGTCTATATCCCAGCAAAACTCCGCGGCTGAAGCCAGTCCTATTGAAGGCCTGCATCCAGAGGCCTGAAGGCCTCTGCTCCCTCCGCAGGAACGGCAAGCAGGCGCCCCGCATCTCTCTCTTCTGCTGCTAGAATTCCTGTAGAGCCATCTGCATGAGCGTAAAGGCCATCTATCCCGGCACCTTCGACCCGCCGACCAACGGTCACGTGGACCTGATTCAGCGCGGAGCCAAGCTCTTTGCGCACCTGACGGTTGCCGTCCTCAATAATCCGGGCAAGGACCCGCTGTTCACCGTTGCCGAGCGGGTAGAGATGCTCCAGGAGGCTATCGGCGCGCTGAACAATGTTTCGGTGGCTACCTTCGACGGGCTTACGGTGGAGT
>Ga0265316_10005390_pt1 | contig 12440 bp, 8 predicted proteins | sample 4522metaG_FD_202092 | JGI IMG/M metagenome (GOLD analysis project Ga0265316, IMG submission 202092) | Rhizosphere microbial communities from Carex aquatilis grown in University of Washington, Seatle, WA, United States - 4-5-22 metaG | ecosystem: Host-associated > Plants > Roots > Rhizosphere >... | reverse complement strand
CGCGCGCAGCGCGGCCGTTGGCGTGCGGCCGCCGAGGAGCGCTCCCGGCATCAGCCCGCCAGCGCCGAGCGTCCGCTTTCCACAATGCCCCGTTCCTACCCCCCCGGCTATTAGGGACACCCCCTAGTCGCGTGGGGAGCCCGCCTGCCCTTCGGGACGGACAGCCCACCCTGCCCGCCCCGCTCGCTGCGCTCGCGCCCTCGCCGGCGGCGCACCATCGTGGGAGGGCATGGCGAGGCCGAGCGAAGCGAGCGGGGTTGGGGAGGGCGTGGGGAGCCGAAGGGCAGAGCGAACCCTTTCAGGGTTCCCATATCAAAATACTGCGTTCCTACCTCCGTGCTCACGCAAGTCCCTGTGGCCCCTCGGCCCTGCCGGTCCGGTGGTGCCGGATGTGGTCGTGCATCATGGAGTCTGATACGGTTAGCGGCATGAGGAATTGGCTGCTCGTCTCTGCGGTCTCCGTCGCAACGCTGGTCAACTGCGCGACCCATCGGGCGGGCAAGCCCGTTGCGAGTGGCGGCGCCCCGTCCGCGTGTCGCGGCAGCTGCCCGCCCGGCCCGACGACCACTCCCGGCGAAGGCAAAGTCCCGGAACCAGTCGCAAACGATGTGGAACGCTATCGCATTCCGCTTGAGGGGCCTTTTCGAGGCGCGGTGAACGCGAAGGTCAACATCGTGGAGTTCTCCGACTTCCAGTGCCCATTCTGCTCGCGCGCCGCCCAGACGATCAGGCTTCTGCTCGAACAGTACCCCAACGACGTGCGGATCTATTTCCGCCACCTTCCCCTGCCCTTCCATGTCGATGCTTCTCTCGCGGCCGAGGCCGCCATGGCTGCCGATGGACAAGGGAAGTTCTGGGAGATGCACGACAAACTCTTCGCCAATCAGGAGAATCTGAAACGCGCGGACCTCGAGGGCTACGCGCGTGACCTCGGCCTCGATGTCGGCCGATTCAAGCAGGATCTCGATCATCAAACCTGGCGAAAGGCGGTGGCCGCCGACGCTGCGTTGGCAAGCCAGATGGGTGTGGTTGGCACGCCCAATTTCTTCATCAACGGACGCCCGCTGCGTGGCGCGCTCCCCATCGGCACCTTCAAAGAGATCGTCGAAGACGAGATAGCTCGCAACAAAAAGATCCTGGAAGCCGGCACGCCCCCGGAACGGCTCTACGCTACCTTGATGGCCGGAGCGCGAACCGAACCGCCGACTTCCCCCGCCGCCAACCAGAATGCGGGCGTGGCGCCCGCCAAGTACGTCTGCGAAAAAGTTGGGGCAACTGCCAACGACGATGTGGAGCGCAAGTGTGTGCCGTTTGATGGCACTCCCAGAGGTTCAAGCAAGGCGCCGGTGACCATCGTCGCGTTCTCCGATTTCCAGTGTCCCTACTGCAGCCGTGTCCTGCCCACCCTCGACCGATTGCTCAAGGAGTACCCCGACCAGCTGCGGGTCTTCTCCAGGCAGAATCCGCTCCCCTTCCACGACCAGGCGCCGCTGGCTGCAGAGGCGGCGCTGGCTGCCGGTGCCCAGGGCAAGTTCTGGAAGATGCATGACGAACTCTTCGCCAACCAGCAGGATCTCGAGCGGCCAGCCCTGGAGAAATACGCAGAAAGAATTGGCCTGAACCTGGTTGAGTTCAAGGAGGCTCTCGACGGGCACGCGTTCAAAGCCGCGGTCGACGCGGATCTGGCCGAAGCCCGCGAGCTGGGCGTGCAGGGAACCCCAAATTTCTTCATCAATGGCCGACCAATACGTGGGGCCGCGCCCTACGAACGGTTCAAGGCCTTGGTGGATGACGAACTCGCCCGCGCCAAGAAACTCGTGGACCAGGGAACCTCTGTCAGCCAGCTCTATGCCACCTTCATAGGCGGCAAGGCCAAGGGGCTGGGCACGCCGCAAGCCGCAACGCCGCCGCCACGCCCGCCCGTGTCCAGCGAGGTCTACAAGGTCGAGATTGACAAAGCCCCGCGCAAGGGTGGCAAGGAGCCAAAGATCACGCTCATCGAGTTCGCCGAGTTCCAGTGCCCCTACTGCGCTCGCGTCCAGGGTACGCTCGACGAACTCCTCAAGATCTACAAGGACGACCTGGAGATTGTGTTCAGGCACTTTCCGCTGCCCTTTCACAAGAATGCCATGCCCGCCGCCATCGCGGCAGTGGCCGCCGACCAGCAGGGCAAGTTCTGGGAGATGCACGACAAGCTGTTTGCCAATCAGCAAGACCTCGATGACGCCAGCTTGGCGAAGTACGCGCAAGAGATCGGGCTCGACGTGAGCAAGTTCAAGGCCGCGCTGGCCAGCCCCAAGACCAAGGCAGTAGTTGAGGCGGACAAGAAACAGGTCGATCAGTTCGCGGTGCAAGGAACCCCCAGCTTCTTCGTTAATGGCCGTGCTTTCAGCGGCGCCTACCCACTGGAGAGCTTCAAGATAGTGCTCGACGAGGAGATCAAGAGAGTGGACGCCAGACTGCAGACCGGCACCCCGCGCGGCGAGATCTATGCGGCCATCATCAAACATGGACGGAGCAAGAGGGAGACGCCCAAGGTGGAGGCGCCATCGGGCGAGCCTTCGCCCACTGAGATATACAAAGCTGAGATCAAGGGTGCTCCCATCAAAGGCGCCAAGGACGCCCTGGTCACCATCGTCCAGTTCGCCGACTTCCAGTGCCCGTTCAGCTCTCGGGTGCAGTCGACCATCGACAAGATCCTGGCGGAGTACAAGGGCAAAGTCCGGGTGGCATGGCGAAACAAGCCCCTGCCCTTCCACGACAAAGCCAAGCCGGCGGCAATTGCCGCCATGGCGGCCAACCAGCAGGGCAAGTTCTGGCCAATGCACGCCATCCTGTTCAAGAACCAGCAGAACCTGGACGCCGCCAGTCTGGAGAAATATGCAAAGGCGATCGGCCTCAACATGACCAAGTTCAAGGCCGCCCTGCAAGACAAGAAGCTGCAGGATTCCGTCGAAGCCGACGCCGCCATGAGCGACAGGCTCGGCGCGCACGGAACGCCAGCCTTCTTCATCAATGGCAAGTTCCTGTCGGGTGCGCAGCCCTTTGCAAACTTCAAGAGCAGGATCGACGAAGAACTCAAGCACGCTCAGGATCTCGTCGCGAGCGGGACGCCCAAGGCGAGCATCTACGCAGTCATCTTGAAAAACGCCCGCGCAGAGGTGGATAAGCCCGCGCCCCCCGCACCAGCGCCATCTCAGGCTGATCAAGACGATTCCGATTGATTGCCCCCAACACCTTCAAGAAAAAGAGCCTGGATCCAGCTTCAGGATCCAGGCTCTCCCTTGTCTAGACGCCTTCCAAAGTGAGAAGGCGCCTGCAGTAGTACCGGCTACTTGGTCGCGGTGATTGCAGAAGCGTAGGTGACGCTCGCGACGGCGGTGGTCGCCACGCAGAACTTCTTCACCAACTGCCCATTCGAGGCGGTTGCACCACAGTCGTCATCGCTGCTGCATTGGCCGGTGATGTCGGCGCAGTAGTGGTCGGTCCCGCAGATCAGGTTCTTGAACTTGGTGCCAGCGACGCCAGAAGGACCGCAATCCTGATCGATCGCGCACGGCTTCTTGCAAGTGTTGTCCTTGGCGCAGACCGAAGTGATGTCGCCCGACTTCTGCACACAATCCAGATCCGTCGTGCATTCGCCCGAGAAGGTGCAAAGGCTCGCTTTGCAGGTGTAGTTTTTGGCGCAATCCAGATCGACATTGCACTTGCGATAGCAGGCGCCTCCGGTCGCACAGACGCATTCACCCGAAACGCACTTCTCGCCCGCAGCGTCAGCGATGAACGTGTTGGTGCAGTCATCATTGGAAGCGCAACCCGCCTTGGTAGCCGCGGCGGCGCAAGTGTTGGTTGCGATATTGCAGGTCGAGACAGTGGGGATGCCGGTGCGGGTCTGCAAGGGGCAACCCTTGATGATCTCGCCATTGCCCGTGCAGATCTTGGTGTACGAGCAGGTACCGGTGGCCGCTTTGCATTGCCACGGATTGCTGGTAGCGCAGTCGCAATAGGTCTTGTAGAGGAAGCACTCTCGGGAAGGGCTCGCGGGATCCGCCTCGCAACCTGATGGATCCGCCTGATTCAGGACCTTCTTCAGATCCGCGCACGAGTTGTAATTCACGGTGCCGGCGTCACCCGCCACCCCGGACTCGCCGATCGGCAGCTCACAACAATCGATGTCAGCCTTGCACTCGGCGGAACAGGTCTTGCCGCCTTGGACGATGCTGTAGTTCGCCAGATCGCACACACCGATACTTTGATTGGTCGGATTGGGGATGCAAACGAGGCTCGGGCTGCAATCGGCATTCGTCCTGCATGTCTCCCCGCGGATGCCGGCCGAGGTGTTGGTGCCGGCGTCGGCAGGAGGTGGGGGCACAGGAGCGGATACCACGCAGGTCTGGTCGAAACACATCAGGCCCGTGTCGCAGTCCGCCCGCCTGGTGCAGGATTCACCTTCCTGGCTGAGTACGGCAACAGGGGTGCCACCATCCTCCTCGCCCGACGGAGCCGTCGCCGCACAGATGCCGTTGTAGCAACCAAGCGAGCCAGAACAGTCGTTGTGACTGGTGCATGACTCACCCGCCTTGCCACGATTGATGCTGCTGCTACTGCTACAAGCAGCAAGAGCAACACACAGTCCCAGAGCCGCGAAATGTTTTTGCATGGAATACCTCTCTCCTGTTGGATTGCTTTCCCCGCCGGACGTCCCGGCATATGCCTGCGATCACTAGAAGCAAGGTGGCCGAGCGTCAACCCAAAAAGATCAATGGCTAGTCTTTCGGCGTTAGAGCCAGCTCGCGCGGGGTCGGCATTTCCCAAGCTGATTCCGTCCCAAAGGGCTTGCGCGTTTTGCTTTGCCGTAGCCACGACGGCGAACCGCCGTTTTGTCGCCGTTGGTTGGCCAACCGCTCGGCCGGCCACAGGCGCACGTGCGATTCTGCACAACCGTGCGAAGCCGCCCATGGCAGAGCGTGGCTTCCGCAGTGGAGATTTGCGCGCGCGTGTGCCTATTATCCCGTCATGTTTCGCAGTTTGAGAACGCATCGCGAAGGCCCCGCGCGTTGCCGCGCAGGGTGCGTTTCTTGCTAAGGACTGGGCGCCGTGCACACAGACGCTAACACCATCGAAGGCGAACGGAGCCCAAAACTGGGCGACGAGTGGCGCGATTGGGATGGCCATACCACACCCGACGCGGCGGCGCCGAAGCGTCTGTTTTTCGCACTGATCATGGGCTTTCTGGTCGTCACGGTGGGAGCGAGTCTTCTGTCGTGGTACCTGGTGGCGCCGCGCCTTTCGCAGTGGCACGCGGCAGCGCCCACGGGGCTGCTCATCGGGTTGGCGGTACTTCTCACGGCCCTCAGTGTGGCGCTCGCGCTCGTGGCGCTCATGCTGCTCACCAGCTGGCCGCGCAGTACGCGCGCGTCGTCGCTCGCTCGTCGGATCCTCGCCATGGTCGAGCGTCGCGTTTTCTGGTTGGGCCGGGTCTTGTCGATCAACAAGGATCGACTCGCGCACGCCTTCATCCGCACCAACAATGCCCTTGTGCGGCTGGCACCGCAGGGAATCGCACCAGAACGGGTGCTCATCCTTTTGCCGCGCTGCCTGCGCAAGGAGCAGCTCGATCAAGCGCGAAGCCTGGCGAGCGCTCGCAGCGTCGAGGTGGCAATTGTTGCCGGGGGCGAACAGGCGCGCCAGCGCATCCGGGAGAAGCGACCGAGCGTCGTGATCGGCGTCGCCTGCGAACGCGATCTATTGAGCGGCATCCGTGACGTTCGTCACAAGTTGTCGGTATTGGGCATCGCCAACACGCGGCCCAACGGCCCGTGTCGCGACACGCAAATCAATTTGGCGGAGCTTGAAGCGACACTCGATCTCTGTGTGCGTCCATCTTCGCCCCCCAACCTGCTACAGTCGGGGCTTGGAATCTGAGATGACGGAAACCCCGCACGCAGAAGTCATGAAACCAAATCGACACGTCGGCATTGTGGGCTATGGCGCCTACGTGCCTCGCTATCGCCTGCCCGGAACCGAGATAAGCCGCATGTGGGACGGCGAGCATGGATGCGCGCCGCCCATCAAGGAAAAATCGGTGCCCGGTCTCGACGAGGACGTGGCGACGATGTCACTAGAAGCCGCGCGCAACGCACTCAAGCGCGCCGAAATCGATCCGTCGCGCATCCGCGCCGTGTGGGTCGGCAGCGAGAGCCATCCCTACGCCGTAAAACCGACTAGCACGATCGTCGCGGAAGCGATCGGCGCCGTGCCGCACACCCTGGCCGCTGACTGGCAGTTCGCGTGCAAGGCGGGCACCGAGGCGATGCAAGCCGCCTTGGGCTTCGTCGGCTCGGGAATGGCGGACTATGCGCTGGCCCTCGGCATGGACACAGCGCAAGGCCGGCCGCGTGACGCCCTCGAGTACACGGCCGGCGCGGGCGGTGCAGCGTTTCTCGTTGGCCCGGCCGAGGAATCGCTCGCAGTGCTCGAAGGCTCTACCTCATATGTGACCGATACTGCTGATTTCTGGCGCCGCCAGCACGAGCACTATCCGTCCCACGCGGGTCGCTTCACAGGCGAGCCTGGCTACTTCAAGCACGTGCTCGCCGCGGCGTCGGAGATCATGGCGGCGCTGGGACGCAAGCCGGTCGACTATGCGCACGTCGTATTCCATCAACCCAACACCAAGTTCCCGCTGAAAGCGGGCCGCGAGCTGGGTTTCAAGAAGGCGCAACTCGAGGCCGGGCTGCTGGTCAACGACATCGGCAACACCTACGCGGGTGCCGCGATGCTCGGGCTCACCAGCGTTCTGGACGTGGCCCGGCCGGGCGAGCGCGTGCTCATGGTGTCGTTCGGCAGCGGCGCGGGGAGCGACGGATTCGACTTGCGCGTGACCGACGCCATCACCGCGCGCCAAGCGCGCGCTCTGAGCACGCGCGACTATGTTGAGCGCCGTCACGAACTCAACTACGCCACATACGCGCGTCATCGAGGAAAGATCCGCATGGAGTAGCTGGACGTCCCACGCGCGCAGCACTCAGCAACAGCAAGACTAGCGATTCGAGACTAATATGCGAGATGTATCCATTATCGGACTAGGTGAAACCCCCGTCGGCGAGCACTGGGAGAAATCCCTCAAGGATCTGGCAGGCGAGGCGATTCAGAACGCCATCAAAGATGCTCAGGTGGAACGCGTCGATGCGCTCTACGTAGGCAACATGTGTTCGGGCACGCTCAATGGGCAAGAGCACCTGGGCGCTTTTATCGGCGACTGGGTTGGCTTGCGCGGGGTCGAAGCCTTCAAGATCGAAGCGGCCTGCGGCTCGGGCGCTGCGGCGCTTCGGCTGGGCTACATCGCGGTGGCGGGCGAACTCGCGGATTTCGTGGTGGTGGCGGGCGTGGAGAAGATGACGGATCGCCCCGGCGATCAGGTGACGGCCGCGTTGGCGATGGCATCCGACGGAGATTTCGAGGCGCAGAACGGGCTGTCGTTCGTGGCGCTCAACGCGCTGCTCATGCGGCGCTACATGCACGAATATGGCGTGCACCACAAAGACTTCGCGCCGTTCGCCATCAACGCGCACAAGAATGCCGTCGGCAATCCGTATGCGTTGTTTCCCCACGCCGTCACGGCCCAAGATTTCTGCACGGCCAAGATGATCGCGAACCCGGTCAATTTGCTCGACAGCTCACCTGTGTGCGACGGCGCTGCGGCCGTGGTGCTTTGCCCAACCGCGCTCGCCCGCCAGTTCACAGCGCGGCCGGTGCGCATTCGCGCCTCTGCGGCGGCGACCGATTCCATCGCCATTCACGATCGCCGCGATCTCCTAGGACTCGAGGGCGCGGCCCTGAGTGCGACGAAAGCGTATGGCCAGGCCAAGGTGACGCCCAAGGATATCGATCTCTTCGAGCTGCACGACGCGTTCACCATCATGTCGGTGCTCTCGCTCGAGGCGTGCGGTTTCGCTGAACGCGGCCGTGGCGTGCGCCTTGGCACCGAGGGCGACATCACAATCGGCGGCCAGGTCCCCATTTCGACTATGGGTGGACTGAAGGCGCGCGGTCACCCGGTCGGCGCGACTGGAATCTACCAGGTGATTGAGGTGGCGTTGCAACTGCGCGAGCAGGCAGGCGCGAATCAGGTGCGCAACGCCCGACTGGGCATGGCGCAGAATGTCGGCGGCAGCGGCGCAACCGTCGTCACCACCATTCTCGAGGCCGTGGAGTAGCGCGCCGCCAGGCCTAGCTACTTGACAGCCGACGCCGCGAGGAGGAAAAAAGCCACCCATGGAGATTGCCAGGCACTGGAGATTGCAGCGACACCGCTACGCGCTGGTGGGCGAGGTGTGCAACCACTGTGGCGAGAAGATCTTCCCGGCACGCGACGTATGCCCACAATGCAACGCCCCGGCCAAAACCCCCTTCACCTTCAGTGGCAAGGGCGAGGTCTACTCGTACTCGACCGTGCACCACCCGCCGGAAGGGTTCGAACACTTTGCCCCGTATGTGGTCGCCTTGGTCCGCTTGGCCGAAGGGCCGCTGGTGGCTGCTCAACTCACCGACGTGGAAGGTGAAAAGGTCGAGATCGGGATGCCGGTGGAAATGGTCACGCGCAGAATACGCGACGATGGTGGCAAGGGCACCATCGTTTACGGGTACAAGTTCCGTCCCGTGATTGTGCCTCGGGCGTCGGTGGACGCAAAGAGCGCTTCGGTCTAGCTAGAGTCTGTCGGGAAATAGCGAGCCGCCCGCAGGGCCGGCCCGCGGGTCGCGGCTAGCGGATCGTGTGGGCGAGGGCGTGAGCGAGTTCGTGGGCGTTTTGCGGGAAGACGAAGAGCGGGCCGCGCACGCTCACCCATGCCGCCCACGCAAGCCGCCATTCGCTGGTCGCTACCGCTCACGCGACCGCTCACGCTGGCCGATCTGTGCTGGGAATTTCTCGACAAGCCGAAGTTTGACTAGCCCGTGGCCGCAGCGAAACGGGTCAGCGCCCAGATGGGGAAAATGCGCCGGTAGTTCTCGTAGTTGATGAGCGCCGTCTTGTTGAACACGCCCGAGAGCGATTGCCGGGGCCAGTCGCCATTTTCAAGCTGAGTCCCGACGAGAAAGCCCGCCGCGCGCTCGCAACGCGGATCGCGTGCTTCGCCAGCGATGATGAGCGTCAGAAGCCCCCACGCGGTATTGACCGCGTGACTGGCGCTGGTCAGGTAGCGCCGTTCGCGGCAACTATCCCCGCTCTCGCCCCAACCGCCGTCGGCATTCTGGTGTTGGTAAAGAAAATCGCACGCACGCCGTAGGGCAGGATCGCTGCTCTTCGCGCCCGCCGCGTGCAGCCCGCGCACGCCGAACCAGGTGCCGTAGGTGAAGCACACCCCCCACGATCCTTCCCAGCTCCCATCGGTGCGCTGGCTCTTGCGCAAGAAGCGCTCACCGCGGCGGATGGCCGCCCCGGCCTTGCGCTGCCAAAGATCGTCGTTCGAGCGATCGGCGCGCGCGGCGAAGTGTTGTCGGCACAGCGCCAGACTGTGAAGTGCCGCGGCCGTGCACTCGGTATACGAGTGATCGACCATGATGTCGCCAAACACGTGCGCCGGATTGATGAGGTCCAGCCAACGACCGCCGCGCTGCTTTTCGTAGGTCGCCCACCCGCCATCGCTATTCTGCCAGCCAAGGAGCAGCTTGACGGCATCAAGAATGCGCTCCTGGGGAAGCGCTGGCAGACCCGCCTCCTCCAACATGAGCGCCGCGGTCAGACCCTCGGCGGTACAATCGGTAATCGGCCAGCCATGCGCGCGGTCAGAAAATGGCCAGCCACCGCGACACGGATGCCGGTAGTAGCGCTGGTACTCGGGCAGATCTTCGAGGACTTGATTGTTGACCACGAAGGTGTGGGCGCGTTGCAAGGTTTCGCGCGGAGCCGCCCCCAACGGCGTATCCAGCATTGCCTGCGCAGCAAACGCCGTGTCCCACAACGCGGTCGAATTGTAGCCGTTCATCTTGGTGCCGTCGTGCCCGTCCCACAGATACCCATCGAGCGCGGCGAAGCTGCGTTTCGTGGCGTCGCTTTGCGGTGACCGGAAGAAGTGGACCAGAGTATTGAGAACGGCATTGACCGGGCCGATGCGGATGAACTGGGTGGCGCGGTCCTCGAACTCGATGTGATCCAACAGTCGCGCGAGTGCACGCTCACGCAGCGTCCGTGTGTGCACACGTTCGTAGAGGCCCGTGACGAAGTTGACCGCCTTGAGCGCCGACGACGTCGGTTCGTAGACATCACCGGGCGCGATGGTGTTGCGGTGATCGATGAAGCGAATGCTGTCGTAGGGATGATCGTAGAGCTCGCGCCGGAGCGCGTGCGTGAGAGCGTCGGCCGGCATGCGCGCTCTCATCCCGTAGAGATGTGCCATCGGCAGATAGACTTGCCGACAGTGACACCAGAAGCGGCTGGGATGGAACGGCAAGCTGGCCGGCAAGAGCCAGAGCTCAGGTAGGACCGGCTGCAGACCGTCGTATTCGTAGAGATTGAGGAGCGCGAGGGTGAACTTGCCCCAGCTCGCGCACGCCAGCGCGGTGCCGTGCGCGTGGATGAACGCCCGCGCCAGCGCGACCCGCTCGTCGTCGGGAGAAAGCCCGAGCAGCCGAAGTGCCACGTAGCACAGGACCGTCGTGAATTGGCATCCGGAACCTTCCACGTGCAAGCCAAAGCTGCCGTCGGGTTGCTGGTTCGCGCTGAGATAGGAGATCATGCCGTCGCGCCGTCGCGGCTCGATCGACCTTCCGCCGATGTGACGGGCGGCCACGTACATCGGCAGCAGGAACATCGGTCCGCCATAGTCGCCGCGCCACGCACCGTCAGCCTCCTGCTGCGAGGCCAGGTAGTCGAGACCGTTCGCGACGGCGCGCTCGCACGAGGCGAGGTCGAGCCTGTCCCCCGTCACGCTTGCCGACGCTGCGCTGCTCTCGTTCACGCGGGCTTCCGACCGTCCTGAAAGCGCTGCCGCACCATCTGCGAAACCGTGCGCGTGTACGGCTCCCAGAAGGCGCCCCCCTCGATATCGCCGAGCAAGTCCGCATACATCGGATCCAGCTTGGTCCGCCAAGCCGGATCGATGGTGACCGAGCGCTGGGCCCACTCATGGCAGTAGCGACATTTCTCGCAGTCGGTCGACTGACAATTCTTCTCGGTGAAGCGCTCCATGAAGCCGTCGAGTTTGCGATTGTCGATCATGACGGGATTCTCGCCCTCGCGCGGGTAGAGCATGCTGGCCGCGTGCCCGAAGTCGATGAGCTTGCGGAAGCGGAGCAAATTGATCATGCGCGGCTTGATGAAGTACTTGAGCATGCGCCTCCACGAATAGGCGTCCTTGCCCACCGCGCCCATCTTGTCCTTGGGGTAGGCGTAGTTCTGCACCAGATCGAGCAGGTTGCCGTCATAGCGGCGTTCCGAATAGGCCTTCACCCGTTCAAGCAGGATCTGCGTCGGGGTGTTGCGCTCGACAATCTTGAAGGTCTCGTACCCGAGCTTCTCGTAGTAGTGCAGATCCTCGGGGCGAATCCAGTTGGCGCGAATGTAGTTCACCGGATCGCGCAAGCGAATCTGGTTGCACAAGACCGAGCAGTAATCGAGAGGAAAGCCTCGGCTCTTGGATTGCGATGCCGCCGAGAGTCCCACGGCGTGGTTGCCGGCGATGGCGCAATCCTGGCGACACCAGTTGTTGACGATGAGCTGCAGGTCCACTCCCTGCGCGGCTTCCTTCATCCCAATCAGGGTCTGGAACTCGCGATGCACGCCCACCTCGGAGACCACGATCACGTCGGCGCCGTTGTCCACCCAGAAGCGCACCTTGCGCGGCGTATCCGTAAACCGATGCGAACTGACGCGCACGCTGATCCGGGGATGGCGTTTCTTGATGAGGCGCAAGAAGTAGACGTTGGCGACAGTGATCGAATCGATCCCGGTGCCGTCCAACCAGTCGAGCATTTCTTCCATCTTGCGCTGCCCGACCCGCGTGAACTCGGTATTGCCCATGGCCGACGCGTTGAGCAGGTAGTTGAACTGGATGCCGTTCTCGTGCGTCTTCTTCACCGTGCGCTCGAGCACCTGGCGATTCACCTGGGGCAGGTAGAAAGCGGGGCGCCCGCCACCGAAGTAGTCAGTGGTGAGTTTTCCGTAGACCTCGTACACGGGGTAGCCGGCCAGGCCCTTTAGGAGCGCCTCATCGAAGTTACAGGCGACGGAGAGCTTCATCGTGTGGCACCTTTCTCTTGTGACCAAAGCGGGCGACGAAAATGCAAACCCTGAACCACCTCTCGCGGTCGTGCGCGCCCTAGAATTTCCCGCAACTTGTACCACAACTCGCCCACGTCTCTCAGCCGCTGATACGTGCAGAAGCACGCGCGTGTGCGAAATCGCACACCCCGACCCCGCCCTGCCGTGATTCCGGTTGGGC
>Ga0265316_10005388_pt1 | contig 12443 bp, 12 predicted proteins | sample 4522metaG_FD_202092 | JGI IMG/M metagenome (GOLD analysis project Ga0265316, IMG submission 202092) | Rhizosphere microbial communities from Carex aquatilis grown in University of Washington, Seatle, WA, United States - 4-5-22 metaG | ecosystem: Host-associated > Plants > Roots > Rhizosphere >... | reverse complement strand
AAAAAATTCGCGCAGAAATTTCCAGCGTAGTTGTTGGGAAGGGAGATATCGAACTCACGCTGATGCTTGCTTTGATCGCGGGAGGCCATGTTCTAATCGAAGGTTTGCCGGGAACGGCAAAAACAAAACTGGCACAGACATTCGCCGAAGTCATCGGGGGTAATTTCAAAAGGATACAATTCACGCCGGATATGATGCCCGCAGATATCACTGGTTTTTACGTATATTCACCTGATGGCGCTTCCAGATTCATCCAGGGCCCGATATTCTCGCACATCGTGCTGGCTGATGAACTTAACCGCACCACCCCCCGGACACAATCTGCGCTGCTTGAAGCAATGCGGGAGAATCACGTCACTATCGAGGGAAAACTATACCCGTTGAAAAAACCTTTCATGGTGATCGCCACACAAGTGCCTTCCGGGGCAGAAGGAACATATCTCTTAACGGATGTCCAGCTGGACCGCTTCCTGCTGATGGCAAACAGTGAATATGCTTCGATCGAAGAAGAACAGAAAATAGTGAGCTCTATTGACATCATTGATGAGGATAATGTTAAAGCCGTCACCAACCTTGAAGAAATAACTGCCATACAACAAATGGTAAGAAAAGTGCATGTAGCGCCCGCTATTGTTGAATATATCGTCGCGCTTGTTTCTTCGATCAGGACGGATCCTGACGTATCCTGGGGGCCCAGCACCCGGGCCAGTATCGCGCTTTTCAAGTGTGCCAGGGTAATGGCTTTGATCGACGGTCGGGATTTTGTTATCCCGGACGATGTGAAAAGCTTGGCATATAAGGCGGTTGCGCACCGTATCCGGATTAAACCTGAATCGGAAATGGATAACATTACTCCGCATATTGTAATTGAACGCACTTTGGGAAAAACAGCATCGCCTAAAATGAGTTTATGAGCATCTTCCGAAATCGTATCTTCGTCACCGCGCTGAAAATATACTTGTGCGCGGTTTTGATCGCTGCCGCCGTGCTGTCCGCTCCGGCTTCATCGGTTGCGGCTATTTTAACCGTCCTGGTTTATCTTTTTTTGCAGTGGCAGCCGGTTTTTCCTTTTGCCGACTTGCTCGCAACCGGGTTTGCTTTTTTTGCGGCGGTAACTTTATATTACCCGCTGACTAATATCATAATTTCGAACTTAATCGCGCTGCCTTTGTTATTGCTGTTAACTGCCAGCCTTGTAAAAACTGCTGCATATGTGCCGAAAAGTATCACATCCTGGAATCGCAGCTTGACAAGGATCGGCATTGCCCTTCCCTTGATTGCAATATCGAACCTGATTATCGGACTGTTTCTGAATAATTATGCGCTCGTTCTGGCCGGTTCCATTGCCATCCTTTACCTGGGCTGTTTGATCCTGGTTTCTATCCACAAAATATCCGCGAAATCCGTAGTCGCGGAGCAAATTGAGCAGCGCATGTTGGCCGGAACCACCGCTGACGCGCAAATTATCTTGCGTTCTCACACTGGGTTCGGGGGAGTTCTTTTTATTGAGTCGCCTTATCAATGGCTGAAAATCCAAACTCCTGAATTAATGCTGAATCAGGAATCCGTCACTTTAAAACTCTCATTATCACCTTCTTTATCCGGACCGTCCGATGTCAAAGTGCGGGCCTGTCTGACCGACTACTGGGGCCTGACTCAGTTTGAATTTCAATTTTCTCCGCTGCAGCTCATCGTTATTCCCCGCGCCCGCTACGCATCTTGGCTGGCGAAAAGATACCTCTCCGCTACCAAACCCGGGATGCTGCCCTTGATTTCCAACGTCAGCACCGTCAAACCGCAATTCGCCTTCAGAAGAGGCATCGAGTACTACGGTAGTCAGATATATCAGCCTGGCGACGAATTAAAAAACATCGATTGGAAACATTCCGTGAAATACAACAAATTGATTTCCAAAGAGTTTGTCGAATTCCACGGACAACCCGCCGTTTTATTGATCAACCTGGCCGCGGCGGATGCGGAAGAAGCCGATGAATTGGCTCAAAAGATCATCACCACCGCTATTTCTCTAGCCCGGGAATCAATTCCAACGGTAATCGCCGCTTACGACCAAAATGATATCGCAATAATAACGCCGACACTGCAGCCGCGGCAAATAGTGCTGCAATCGCTGGAAATCACCAGGGATATAAAGATATTTGCAAACCCGGCGCACTATCTGCACGCACCCGCCGTCAGCCGTTTGCGGGCTAATATCGCCCGGCTTGCCTCCGTCGAGGGCGACGCGCCGAGGGTTCTCTCCCAATTGCTTAATATCGAATACGCCAACCTGATGAACAGTGTCACGGTCAGTCCCGCTACGCTGGCGATTTATAAAGCGCTCGATAACGCCAACATTCAGTCGACAATCGTGGTCGTGTCAATGCTAAACCACGACATAAACGCCATCGCCGCTAATACCTATCTGATGGCCAGAAAGGGCTACGCTATTGTAACCGCATAATTCCTCTTCAAGCGAGTACTAAACTGTTATTTACTGCCAGTAGCGTAAAACTAACGTACGAACTCGACCGCGCACATATCAAATACCTCTTTTTCCTTGCGATGAGTCACAAAAAGTGTGTATGATAAAAAAGTAGCTGCAGTCTAGATGAAGACAGATTAAAGACGCTATACCGGCCGTTCAAAATAAATTCCCTGGCCAAATTAACAATAATCGATATCTCAACTAATGTCACATGCGCTCATATGAGGAGGATAATCCATGTCACCAAATCCATTGGAAGCGATACTGCACCCGGAATCGATCGCTATCGCGGGCGCCTCTGAAACCGGTGACGGCGGCCGTTTTATCCTTTCCCTGGTGAAACTGGGATTTAAAGGAAAAATCTATCCGGTTCATCCCAAATATCAGGAAGTCCTGGGATTCAAATGTTATCCTTCTGTGCGTGACATCCCCGGCAATGTCGATTTTGTCATTTCTTCCATCCCGGCCGCCCAGGTATTGAATCTGCTCGATGACTGCGCTGTTAAAGGCGTTAAATGCATCCATTTCTTCACCGCCCGCCTTGCTGAAACCGGTCGGCAGGATGCGATCGAACTGGAAAAGGAGATGCTGATAAAAGCCCGGGCTGCCGGTATCCGCATCATCGGGCCGAACTGTATGGGAGTATATCATCCTGCCTGGGGCCTGGCTTGGAATCCCGGCATGTCTAATGTTCCCGGTCCGATGGGATTGATCTCGCAGAGCGGCGCGCTGGCCTTTGAACTGATCGAAACCGCCGGCGCACGCGGAATGCATTACAGCAAAGGGATCAGCTACGGCAACGCGGTTGATTTTAACGAATGCGATTATCTGGAGTACTTCGCCCAGGATGACGAAACAAAACTGGTCGTGATGTACATCGAGGGTGTGCGTGACGGCAAAAGGTTCCTCGATATTTTACAGAGAACAACCGCGAAGAAACCCGTGATCATTCTCAAAGGCGGCAGGGGCAAATCGGGCACCCGCGCAACAGCCTCGCATACCGCGTCTCTGGCTGGCTCGGCGGAAGTATGGAAAACAGCCATGAAACAGACAGGCGCGGTCACCGTCTCCGATATTGAAGAATTAATTGATGTAGCTGCGGCTTTCTATTTCCTGCCTCCTGCTAACGGCACCCATGTCGGAGTGGCGGGAGGAGGCGGCGGCGGCAGCGTTCTGGCGGCAGACCTCTGCGAGGAAGCGGGGTTGGAGGTAATTCCTTTACCGGTTGAAATCCGGGAAGAATTGAAAAAGCAGGGTAATCCCGTTTGGGATTGGATCAGTAATCCCGCCGATTTTTCCATTTTACCCGGCGGCGCGGGCACCGATACAATCGCCAAAATGATGGCATCTCACCCCGATATCGACCTGAACATCGTGTTTATCGTACCCAGGGGCAGCCGCGGGCCTTTGACCGTCGAATCTTTAATCACGCAATTCCCGTTCGATGACATGAAAATCAAGCCGTTATTCGCCATTCTCTATGACAGAAGCAGCGGCGAAAAAGACCCTACAGGCAGGATCACCGGCATATTCAACGATTTCAAGAACAGGTTGACCGAAAAACATATTCCGGTTTATCCCAATATCACGCGGGCCGCAAATGCCGCGGCCAAAATGGTCAATTACTACAGGCACAGAACTTAGTTCCTTCCGGGTTGATCCAGGCATCGGCTTCCGGGGTAATCGCGGCCGGGGAAATTATTAAGAGGGAACAATAAAGCAAAGCTAAAGATGAAATCCTAAACTATTGTATAATTCTCTCTTCGTCTCTCCTTAAAAAGGAGAGAGAACGAGACGCTTAATGTCCGGCTATATCTTCGAAATCCTGCAGCTTGCTGATGATGAAGTCCGCCTGAACGCTCGTGTCCTGCGGTTTTAACCCTTCTCGGTTCAACCAGCAAGCCTGAAGTCCGGCATTTTTAGCGCCGATAATATCGATGGGATAAGAATCCCCGATATACAAACATTCTGACGGCTGCATTTTTAGTAATGACACTGCATGGTGGAAAATCCTCGCATCCGGTTTCCTGACGCCGAATTCTTCCGATAGTACAATACAGGAAAACAGGTCGCGCAGGCCGAGCGTTTCCAGCTTGGTATACTGCACATCCGGTAGTCCGTTGGATACAACGCCCACGGCCATTTTTTTGCTCAATTTTTTCACCAGCGGCACTGCCCCATCGACCGGGGTTTTCACGGTCGGATAATCTTTTACATACATTTTGGTGATCACGCCTGCGTGGTTTTCATCGAGCCCGAGCAGTTGCAGGAACAGCTTGCTACGGGAGTTCCGCATGCTGTCGGAAGGCACACCCAGATTAAAGACCTCGGTGGTTACCAGGTCGGATTCTAAAAATGCCTCCAGCACACGCTCCGGTTTGAGACCCTCAAACATCTCCGGTAATTGCTTCATCATCAGCACTAAAACTGCTTTTTGCGCCAATTTCCGGTCGAACAGCGTCTCGTCCAGATCAAACAGTACAGCTTTTATTTTTGTTTTCACAAATATACAATAGCATGACAGTTAACTTGCTGTCTTTTATCACCCTTGATAATTCTGAGAAATCGGAGAGCCCTCTTTTGTGTGACATAATTATCAGTTGACTTTTCTTGACATATTGTACGTTACCGTCATACAATAAAAAAGTCTGCAGTCACACAACTGTAATTGAGACCAAAAGGGGGTGAAGTGTGTGACCAATGTGGTGGCGGGTGGTAATGAGAGCTTTGAAAGCCTGCTGCGCCGATTTACCCGCAAAGTACAACAGGATGGCATCCTGAGTGAAGTACGCCATCGTGAGTACTTTGAGAAAAAGAGCATCAAGCGCAAGCGCAAAGCAGCCGCGAAACGTCGTAAGAGTACGCGCGTCGCAAAGAAGCGCGTTTAATAATAAAGGCATTTAGCGAAAGTGGAAGCGTCCTTAAAAGTTAAATTTAACGAAGACCTCAAGCTGGCACTAAAAAGTGGTGACAAGGTTAAACTTGGTACTATCCGCATGGTCTTAGCCAATGCTAAACGTGCTGAAGACACTAAGAAAAACAAATTAGTAGTTGCTGCTTATCAAAAAGCGGGAATTACCGATCTAAATCAGCTCGAGGGACATCCAGAGTTGGAATTGTCTGCGGCGGCGATCGCCGAAATCGCTAAACAATCCGAACTAAATGACGCTGACATGATGGGCGTTCTGGCGAAAGAAATTACGCAGCGCCGCGAGAGTATCGAAGCATATAAAGCAGGGAATAGGCCTGATCTGGTAGCCGTCGAAGAAGCAGAATTGAACGTTCTGTTAGCTTACGCGCCCAAACAAGCCAGCCGGGAAGAAATTGCCCTTGTAGCCAAACGGATCATTACAGAAGCCAGCGCGCACGGTCCGGGTGACAAAGGCAAAGTCATGCCGAAGGTCATCGCTGAACTAAAAGGTAAAGCCGACGGCAAAGAGATCAACGCCGTTGTAACGGAACTTTTAAACGCAATCCATTAATTATCTATAAAATGTTCGCATTGAGAAGGGGGCACTAAAAGCCCCCTTCTTTTTTCTTTAAAAATACGAAATACCAATCTTCAAATTCAAACAAATTCCTAATAATTACATTCGCCGAATATCTTGACCCTCTTCTTTTGTGCCTCCCGGGGAATCTTAGCATTTGGATAATCCCTCTTTCGCGAAAGGGGGGTAGTGAATCTAAATTCTCGAAACTGGTAATTCATCGCTCAAACTCCAAATTTGTTAGGGTATTCTCTTTTCTGATAAGATAAATTTATTAGAAACGAAGCGGAATAATGATTTTTCGATAGCGAATATTATCGAAAGAGTACTAAGGAGAAGGAAAAGAATGACCCCACAATATGACGTGATTATAATCGGCGGCGGTCCGGCAGGGATGGCCGCGGGAATTTATGCAGCGCGGGCGAAGTTACGCACTTTGATCCTGGAAAAAGAAACACCCGGCGGCGAATTAATGAATGTCGAATGGATCGAAAATTATCCCGGTTTCGCGGAAGGCGTACTGGGTTCCGAGTTAGGTTCCAACATGATGATGCAATCTGCCAAGTTCGGCGCGGAATTGCAGATGGCCGATGTGGAAAAGATCGTTCCCGGTAATGATGAGAAAACCGTTAAGACAGCACAGGGCGATTTCACAACCAGGGCAATTATTATCGCCAGCGGCTCGCATTCACGCAAGATCGGAGTCCCGGGCGAGGCCGAATTAACCAACAAAGGCGTCTTTTACTGTGCCACCTGTGACGGCGCCAAATTCGCCGGGAAGGAAGTTGCAGTAGCAGGCGGCGGAGATTCCGGTCTGACCGAAGCGCTCTTTCTCACCAGATTCGCTACCAAAGTTACGGTTATTGAACTGATGCCGCAAATGCTGGCGAATAAAACGTTGCAGGAGAAAGCTTTAGAAAATCCTAAACTGGCAGTGAAAGTCGCCACGAAAATAGAAGCCGTGTATGGCAGCAGCCACGTCGAATCTCTGGATCTTTCCGATGCTAAAACCGGGCAGAAAAGCAGCCTCAAAGTAGAAGGCCTGCTGGTCAGAGTCGGCATGATTCCCAACACCGCCTTTTTAAAGGGTACAGTAGCTTTAAACCACGGCGGACAGGTGATTGTGAACGAACGGATGGAGACCGATATCCCGGGTATTTTCGCAGCCGGCGATGTCCGCGCCAATTCGCCGATGCAGGTTGTAACCGCAGTCTCCGACGGCGCGACTGCCGCGATGCGCCTGTTAAAGTACATCGAAGTCGCATAATAAACGCGATGATAAATTGAATTAGAAATTAATCATTAACGTGCATAAAAAAGCGCTTGCAGGATTAAAACCTGCAAGCGCTTTCTGTTTAATTTTGTTTAGATACCGAAGTTAGAATTCGATTTCTTTCAGGTTGGGGCTGACAATCAGCTTGGGCTCGGTTACGGATTGAACGTCTTTAGCGGTCAAACCGGGCGCAACCTCTTTGAGGAGCAAGCCCTTCGGAGTCACTTCCATCACAGCTAAATCGGTGAAAATCATATTGACTTTACTGGTTGTGGTGGGAGGGAAGGTCAGCTTTTTCACAATCTTGGGACTGCCGTCGACGGCAACGTGTTCCATTGCCAGGAAAAGCCTGTCGGCTCCGGCGACCAGATCCATAGAACCGCCGATGTTCCCGACATCCAGGCCGCGGGAGGGATTGGCCCAACCGGCATAATCACCCTTGTCGTTGACCTGCAGCGCGCCCATGACGACCAGGTTCATTCTGCCGCCGCGGATCATCGTGAATGATTCCAGGATATCAAAATAAATTGTGCCCGGAATCTCAATGACCGCCTGGCAGCTGGCATTGATACAATCCTGGTTGATCATCTCTTCATCGGTGACCAGCGGACCGGATTTAAGCATACCGATCTCGGCCTGCAGCATTATGTCGCGGCCTTCGATCCAGTTGCTGATGAGCGTGGGGATACCGATGCCCAGGTTGACATAGTCGCCGTCTTTGATTTCTTTACTTACTCTCAGGGCAATCATTTCTCTGGGGATGCCCGTTAATTTCACTTTTTCCATCTTTCTTATATACTCCTAATCGATTCCTACTCGGACTTTAAGGCGCGGGACCTGCACCACCCGTTTCACGTAAATACCGGGTGTATGAATACAATCGGGATCAATTTCGCCCGGCTGTACAATATTTTCCGCTTCGGCGATGGTAACCTTGGCCGCCGAGGCCATGACCGGATTAAAGTTCCTGGCGGTCTTGGAATAGCGGATGTTTCCCTCCGTATCGGCAGTATGAGCATGAATAAAAGCAAAATCAGGTTTCAGCGCATATTCCAGAATGTAAGTTCTGCCGTTAAATACCCGCGTTTCCTTGGGAGTGCGGTTGGCAACGATGCTGCTAACCACGGATTTCTCGACAATTGAACCGGTTCCGGTGGGGAGATAAACTGCTGCCACACCGGCTGCAGCCGCGCGGTATCTTTCCGCCAGCGTACCCATTGGGACAACTTCCAACTCGATCTCACCGGCTCTGACAGCCTGTTCGAACGGATCCTGTCTCCCTTTGGAGGCAGAACGCGCCAATCCGTAAGAATCAATCAATTTTTTCAATTGGCCGTTTTTTACTAGCGCCCTCAGTTCTTCCGTAGCGCCAACCATTGGACCGCAGCCGCAAGTGAGGGTCAGATTCTTGACTTTTTTGTTAATCAAAGCCTGTAAGAGAATTCTGGGCACCCCGCAAGCGAAGAACCCGGCTACAGCAATCACAGCGCCGTCATTGACGTCGGCGATTGCCTCATCGATTTTCTGATAAACTTTATCCATTCTGCTTAAATATTCTCCTTCTTTGTATAAGCCTTGGCCTATTAATTACGTTAGCATATTTTTACCGCATCATTCCACACAGCTTCAAATCGGTAGTAAATGGCTTAGTCTTGCTTCCAGTTCCAGCCCCTGCGCTAAAGGTAAATCCAGACCGTCTACCACAGCCTGTTTGGCAAATTCCAGAGCCATTTTATCGTAGCCGCGAATCATATCTGCCAGTTTTTCAACGACCGGTAATAGTTCTGTGCGTGGCACAACTCTATTGATCATCTTGATTTTTTTTGCTTCCGCCGCGGAGATCCACCTGCCGGACAAAAGCATTTCCATCGCGTAGCCTCTGCCGACGATGCGGGGAATGGTCTGACTGCCGCCGGCAGCGGGGATAATGCCCAAACCCATTTCCGGCACGCCAAATTTGGCGTCTTCGGAAGCCACGCGGATATCGCAGCACATCGCCATTTCAATGCCGGAACCCAGGACATAGCCGTGCAAAGCTGCGATGATCGGTTTTTTAATCGAAAGGAACAAACCCCAGACGTCACGCTCGAATCTGACCTGGCGGGCCGCGACAGGCGGGGGCGCGGTTAAAAACTCGGAAAGATCGGCGCCGGCGCAAAATGCCTTTTCTCCGGCAGCCTTAAGAATTATTACCGCTATTTCCGGATCGTCTTTGGCGGCGGACAATGCCTCGAAAAGCTCGTCCCGCATTTTGATATTATAGGCGTTTAAAAACTTAGGACGGTTAAGGGTGATATAACCCTTTTCATCCTTCTTTTCGTAGAGAATTACTTCAAAATCACTCATGGTTTGACCGTGAACCTATTGCCCTTTGAATTCGGGCGGCCGTTTCTGCTGGAAAGCTTTGATGCCTTCGGTTCTGTCAGCGGTGGTATGTAATAAGAAATAGAGGTCGGCCTCCAGACGCAGGCCTTGCTCCATGGTCAGATCTAACCCTTTGTTGATAGCTTCTTTAATGTAACGCAATGAAATGGGGGCTTTCCCCGCGACTGCTTTAGCCAGTGTATCCACTTCAACTGTGAGCATATCAGACATGGGTACCACTTTGGTTACCAGTCCGGTTTCCAATGCTTCCGCCGCGCCAAATATCTCTGCGGTCAGGATAAACTCCAGAGCTTTGCCCCTGCCGATGATGCGCGGTAATCTCTGCGTACCGCCATCTGAGGGAATCAAACCGGATGCTACATCCGGAAAGCCGAAACGCGCCTGCGGCGCTGCGATTCTGATATCGCAGGCCAGCGCAATCTCCAATCCCTCGCCCAGCGCGTCGCCGTTAACCGCTGCGATGACCGGTTTTTCAATACTTGCGATACTGGCTGCCACGTTAAATTTTCTTGCTATTTCCTCATCGCAACGTATTTGTTTCTTACCGGACTGTAAGGATTTTTCTTTTTCGCTGCCGGCGCAAAATGCATTACCCGCACCGGTTAAAATAACTACATAGACGTCATTATCCTGATTGATCTGACGGCAAATTTCGTCCATCTCCTGGGCCATTTCCAGGTTAATCAGATTCTGTACGGCCGGACGGTTGAGCGTAAGTCCGGCGACGTGATTATTTTTTTGTACCAGCACGAAGGAATTGGGCATAGTCCACCTTAATAAATAAACCTGATTTGGCAATTTCACAGATTCAGGGACAATTTAGCTTAATAGTACCCTAACGCAAACTTTAAAATCAAGCTGAAAACTGATCGCTGACTGCTGAATGCTCCTATAACGCCGTTTTTCTTGTCAGCTACCTTCATTTACTGGTATACTAAACCGATGGCAACTACAGTCAATACGCTGAAATATGAAACCGTTATCGGGCTGGAAGTGCACGCGCAACTGTATACCAAAAGCAAGATGTTTTGCAGTTGCAGCTCCGATTATGCCAATACACCTCCTAACACGCACGTCTGCCCGGTGTGCCTCGGCATGCCCGGCACGCTACCGGTCATCAATAAACGCGCCGTAGAATACACCATGATGACAGCATTGGCTTTGAATTGTACTATCAACGAATATACCAAATTCGACCGTAAAAATTACCCATATCCGGACCTCATGAAAGGCTACCAGATTTCTCAGTTCGACGCTCCCATCGGGAAAAACGGAAAATTAACCATCGAGGTTGACGGACAGAAAAAAGAAGTCGGCATTACCCGTGTGCACCTTGAGGAAGACGTCGCCAAGCTGATTCACCGAGTTTCCTTTGACGGCAAGGCTTACAGCCTGATGGACGTGAACCGCAGCGGCATCCCGCTGATGGAAGTGGTCGGCGAGCCTGATTTACGCTCCCCTGAGGAAGCACGCCAATACCTGATGAAACTGCATACCATTCTGCAATACATCGGTGTTTCGCTCGCTAACATGGAGGAGGGAAGTTTCCGGTGTGATGCTAATATCAGTATTCGACCTGAGGGCAGCAACAAATTGCTTGCCAAAGTCGAAGTAAAAAATATGAACAGCTTCCGCGCTGTTTTCCGCGCACTGGAATATGAAGCTGTACGCCAGCGCAAAGCAATGGAAGACGGTGTCCGCCTGGTGCAGGAAACCCGCGGCTGGGTGGAAGAAGAAGGAAAAACTGTATCACAACGCAGCAAAGAATTTGCGCATGATTACCGCTATTTCCCGGAGCCGGATTTACCGCCGCTTTATGTCACCCGTAAATGGGTGGAGGATGTTAAATCGCAACTGGCAGAATTACCGGAAGCCCGCCGCGACCGTTTTGTCAGCGAATACGGGTTGCCGATGTACGATGCCAATCTGCTCACCAGCACGAAAGCAATGGCAGATTATTTCGAAGCCAGCCTGAAAATCGGTAAACCCGCGGAATTAGCGCAGATAAACCGGGCAAAAATGATCAGTAACTGGTTACTCGGTGAATTTAACAGGTTATTAAATGCCACCAACGCAGAAATCAGTCAGGCGAAAATTACGCCGGAACGATTCTGTGAATTGCTTGAATTAGTCAATAAAGGCAGTCTCACCGGCCCTTCAGCCAAGCAGGTTTACGAAGAAATGTTCAATACCGGAAAATCTGCGGCCGAGGTGGTACAGCAAAAGGGCTTGAGTCAGATCAGTGACACTGGCGAACTGGAAAAATTAGCGGAGAAGGTTGTGTCAGATAATCCGCAAGCGGTAGCCGATTATCACGCAGGTAAAGAGCCCGCTATCAAATTCCTCGTCGGGCAATTGATGAGAGTAACCAGGGGCCGCGCGAATCCGCAAATAGCAACCGAATTACTGAAAATAAAGTTAGGGGAAAAATAAATGAAAACTACTTTAAATATCATTCAGATAGTGATATCCGTCGCCCTGATAGCGGCCATTCTCTTCCAGGTCAAAGGCGGCGGTATCGGCGGTATCTTCGGGCAGTCTGACTCGGTCTTCCGTACCAAGCGCGGTATTGAGCGCTGGCTTTTCCTGGGCACGATCGTACTGGTAGTCATTTTTGTGGCGCTGTCCATTATCAGTATGCTCGCGACCTGATTCGGAACTTACTACCCGTCATCGTCAGAATACACGGCGCTAACGACATCCGAAAAGGAGTTGTTAGCGCTTTGATTAGTAACAACACGAGGGATACAAGTGAAAATTAAAGGAATACTGAAGATTGCACGGCCGCAATTTCTTATTTTATCGATTATCC
>Ga0265316_10005387_pt1 | contig 12445 bp, 9 predicted proteins | sample 4522metaG_FD_202092 | JGI IMG/M metagenome (GOLD analysis project Ga0265316, IMG submission 202092) | Rhizosphere microbial communities from Carex aquatilis grown in University of Washington, Seatle, WA, United States - 4-5-22 metaG | ecosystem: Host-associated > Plants > Roots > Rhizosphere >... | reverse complement strand
AAGCCCAAGATGTTGCCTCGCGGACCAAGGGTGTGATCTCGGTTCTCAATCATCTCAAGGTCGAACCCGAATTTGCGATCTCCTACTACGCTTGGCCTGACTACTTTGGGTACGGCTGGCCCTACTACGACCAGTCGCCCTACTACATTTCCGAGGTATTCGGACCGCAGGCATTTTTGAGTGATGGACACATCAAGAGGAACATCGAGGACGGATTCTTTTGGAGTCCCTTCGTGCATGGCAAAGACATCAAGGTCGTCGTCGATGGAGGCGTTGCCACTTTGACCGGCACCGTCGGGACTTGGATTGGCTGGGGTGAGGCTGACAAGGACGCCCGTACAAGTGGTGCAACCACTGTTCTTAACCGAGTCAAGGTCAAGGAAGGCGCTTGGCGGTGGTAATGGTCAGCAGGAAAGCGAGCTAGCAATGATGAGCTCATGGTGGATTTTGTGTATGGTATTCATGTTCCTGTTTCTCGTATCCCCAGTTACCTATGGTTGGGGCTATCGCGGATGGGGACCGCCATACCCGCGCTACGTCCAGCGACGCCGTGGGCTCCGAGCATCTGCGACGGGGCAACCAGCAGACCTTCGCCACCAGTCTTGGGGATGGGGAGGCGACTTCGTTTGGGTAGTCCTTCTCGTAGCAGGAGGCTGGGCCTTCGCTGGCCTTTTGCTGCGTTGAGGAACGGCTGGGTGCGGTCCAGACCAACACCGAGGAAAACGCGTGAGCAAACAGACTCGTGTTGGACACCTGAAAGACACCCTTCTGCCAACGGAAGTCGAGGGCGTCGATTCCCTGGCGGAGCTGGCCTTGGACATGCGCTCATCTTGGAATCATGCCACCGATGAAGTATGGCGCGACCTTGATTCGGAGCTCTGGGAGATCACGCACAATCCCTGGGTTGTCTTGCAGACGGTCTCGCGAGACCGGATTCAACGCGTCTTGGCCGATCCGGTCTTCCGCAAGAAAGTTGACAGTCTGGTCCAGACACGGCGGCAAGCCGTAGAAGCACCGGCTTGGTTCCAACAGCAGCATTCACAGTTTCCCCTGACATCCGTTGCCTATTTCAGCATGGAATTCATGTTGAGCGAAGCGTTGCCGATCTACTCGGGCGGATTGGGCAATGTGGCCGGCGATCAGCTCAAGGCTGCCAGCGATCTTGGCGTGCCGGTCGTCGGCGTTGGGCTGCTCTACCAGCAAGGCTACTTCCGCCAGGTGATCGACAAAGACGGAGAACAAGAGGCTCTCTATCCCTACAACGACCCTGGGCAGCTACCGATCACCCCGCTGCGGCAAGCGAACGGCCAGTGGTTGCGGTTGGAGATCACTTTGCCAGGTTACTCGGTCTGGCTTCGCGCATGGGAGGTCCAGGTCGGCCGGGCCAAGCTCTATCTGCTCGACAGCAACGACCCGGCGAATATCCCAGTGCATCGAGGAATCACTAGCCAGCTCTACGGTGGTGGACCTGAGCTTCGTCTCAAGCAAGAAATGCTCCTTGGCATCGGTGGATGGCGTCTGCTGGATGCACTAGGTATCCGGCCGGAAGTCTGCCACCTGAATGAAGGACATGCGGCCTTTGCCGTGCTCGAGCGAGCGCGCGCCTTCATGAAGGAAGCTGGGAAGTCCTTTGAAGTCGCGTTGGCAGTCACGCGAGCGGGAAACCTCTTCACTACGCACACGGCCGTGGCCGCAGGCTTCGACAGGTTTGCTCCGGCACTCATTGAACAATACCTGGGCCGCTATGCGGAGCAGAAGCTGGGGATTTCCATGCACGATTTGCTGGCCTTGGGCCGTGAAAATCCCGACGATACATCGGAAAGCTTCAATATGGCCTATCTGGCAATCCGCGGCAGCGGTGCGGTCAACGGCGTGAGTCGTTTGCATGGCAAAGTCAGCCGACAACTCTTTCAGCCACTCTTCCTCCGCAGGCCAGCGAGCGAAGTGCCGGTCGCACACGTAACCAATGGGGTACACATGCCAAGTTGGGACTCGGCGGCAGCGGACGATCTTTGGACGAAAGCGTGTGGAAAAGGACGCTGGCTCGGGACAACCGATACGCTGGAGGATGACATTCAAAAGATCTCCGATGCCGATATTTGGCAATTCCGCGCCGCCGGAAATCGGTCCCTCGTTGAATACACGCGCCAGCGCTTGTCGAGGCAACTCGCCGCCTCCGGTGCCTCGCAAGGGGAGATCGACGAGGCAAATCATCTCTTCGATCCCACCGCGCTGACCCTGGGGTTTGCTCGGCGTTTCGCGACCTACAAGAGGCCCAACCTGCTGCTGCAGGATCCGCCGCGACTGCTTCGGCTATTGACCAATCCCAAGCATCCTGTGCGACTCATCATCGCGGGCAAGGCGCATCCGGAGGACAAGGCGGGCCAGGCCCTGATTCATGAATGGATAACCTTCATCCGCCAGCGTGAAGTCCGTCCGCACGCCGTCTTCCTGAGCGACTACGACATGCTCTTGACGGAACACATGGTGCAAGGGGTGGACGTCTGGATCAATACGCCACGGCGCCCCTGGGAGGCGAGCGGGACAAGTGGCATGAAGGTGCTTGTGAATGGTGGGATCAATCTTTCGGAACTTGACGGCTGGTGGGCGGAAGCCTACTCACCCGATGTTGGCTGGGCATTGGGTGACGGTCACGAGCATGGCAACGACCCCGCTTGGGATGCCAGCGAAGCCGAGGCGCTTTATGAGCTGCTTGAACGTCGGGTGATTCCAGAGTTCTACGCCCGAGACGCGAATGGCATTTCCGCTGCGTGGGTTAAGCGAATGCGAGCGAGCATGGCGCAGTTGACCCCTCGCTTTTCAGCCGACCGCACCGTTCGCGAATACACCGAACAACATTACCTTCCAGCCGCCGCCGCCTACCGCACGCGACTTGCCAATACCGGCGCCGTCGGCAAGCAGATAGTCGATTGGCGACACCATCTAGACGCCCATTGGAACTCTCTGAGCTTCGGCGAAGTGAAGGTGGAGACGACTGGCGAGCAGCACGTCTTTGAAATCCAGGTCCACCTCGGCGCAATCGATCCAAAGGCCGTCCGTGTGGAACTGTACGCCGAGGCAATCGGCGATGGGGCACCGTCGCTGCAAGTGATGAAACGCGACCGACAGATCCCAAGCGCATCGAGCAGCTACGTCTACAGCGTGGCGGTATCGGCATCTCGCGCAGCAGCGGACTACACGGCGCGAGTGATACCGCACTGCTGTGGCGTCGCGATTCCACTCGAGGACTCACGCATCCGGTGGCAGCGATGACGCCTGAACGCCGGCTTCAGGACTACGTGGCGCAAGTTTCGCAACGCACCGATGTTCGAACCGGCGTCCCGCTACCCATGGGAGCGCATGAGTATGGAGGCGGAGTCAACTTCGCCATCTTTAGCCGTCATGCCACCCGCGTTCGGCTGGAACTATTTGATCACCCTATGGACGCGGAGTCCGCCAGAGCTATTGACCTCGATCCCGCACGCAACCGCACCGGCGATGTGTGGCACGTTTGGCTGAGGGGAATTGCACCAGGTCAACTCTATGCCTACCGAGTGGATGGCCCCTACCAACCCAGCGAAGGGCATCGTTTCAATTTCAACAAACTCCTCCTCGATCCCTTCGCCTCCGCGATCTCCTTGCTTCCCAATTGGGACTTTAGCAAAGCGCGCGGCTATGACCCCTTGGCGGGTGACCAAGACTTCGCACCCTCTAGGGTAGACGATTCCCAATCCATGCCGAAGTGCGTGGTTCTTAACGAGCCCTTCGACTGGGCTGCGGACCAGCCGCCTCGGCATTCGTCGTCAAACACCGTCATTTACGAGGTGCATGTTCGCGGCATCACCATTCATCCCAGCTCGGGAGTGGCCCATCCGGGAACCTACCGAGGTCTGATGGAGAAAATTCCCTATCTCACCGACCTTGGGGTGACCACCGTGGAATTGATGCCTGTCCAGGAGTTCAATGAAACTTCGCTCAGGCTCGGCGAGCCCCAAGTCGGTCAGGTACTCAAGAACTACTGGGGATACGATCCCGTAGTTTTCAGTGCACCGAAAGGCTCGTATAGCAGCTCGGGAGGGTTAGGTCAGCAGAAGCTGGAGTTCAAGGAGATGGTACGGGCCTTTCACAAGTCCGGTATCGAAGTGATTCTGGATGTCGTGTTCAATCACACCGCAGAGGGAGACGAACTGGGTCCAACACTGAATTTTCGCGGAATTGACAACGCGATATTCTACACGCTGGCTGATGACAAACGCTGCTACAAGGACTTCACAGGCACAGGCAATACCATCAACGCCAACCATCCCGTCGTGCGTGACCACATCCTGAATTCCTTGCGCTACTGGGTGGTTGAAATGCACGTGGATGGCTTCAGATTCGACCTGGCCTCCGTTCTAAGTCGGGACGGCACCGGAAACTTGCTAACCAATGCCCCGTTGCTGGAACGAATTGCCCAGGATCCAATTTTGCGTGACCTGAAGCTCATCGCAGAGGCGTGGGACGCCGCCGGTGCGTACGAAGTCGGCCGATTCTCAGAACGCCGCTGGGCGGAGTGGAATGGGCAGTATCGAGATGATGTCCGACGCTTCTGGCGCGGTGACGATGGCATGACAGGTCTGTTTGCCAGTCGCATTTGCGGCAGCGCAGACATCTACCACAAATCGGGTAAGGGCCCCGAAAGCAGCATCAATTTCGTGACCTGCCATGATGGCTTTACGCTAAACGATCTCGTGAGCTATCGCAGTAAGCACAATGAGGGCAACGGGGAGGACAACCACGATGGCACGGACTACAACTTCAGTGACAACTGCGGGGTGGAAGGGCCCAGCGCCGATCCCGAGATTGAAGCCTTACGGAAGCGCCAGATCAAAAATTTCCTTTTGACCCTATTCATCTCGCGCGGCGTACCAATGCTGCTTGCTGGGGACGAGTTTCGTCGCACGCAGGTCGGTAACAACAATGCCTATTGTCAGGACAACGAAACGAGCTGGTTCGACTGGACTTTCCTGGAGCAGCATAAGGAAATCCTTCGTTTTGCCCGCGGTATGATCGCATTTCGGAGGGCTCATCCGGTCCTGAGCAAAGAGCAATTCTATGCAGAAGAGGATATCCGTTGGTTTGGACCCCGGGGAGGCCTGCCGAATTGGGCTGCCCCCCTAGAGGGACAGCTAGCTTGTCTAATCCCCGAGGATGACCCGGATTCGCTCTTCCTGATGTTCAACCCCAGCAAAGAGGATGTCGACTTCGGTCTGCCACCTCAGCATCCTCTGGCTCGCTGGCACATTGCCGTCGACACCACCCAGGCTCCGCCGCAAGACCTATTTGCCGCAGGCGAGGAGCCGCTTCTCGAAGACTCTCGTGTCTATCGATTGGGCCCACACTCCGGCGCCATACTTTTGCTTCGAGAAGCAAATCGGCAGAAGGGGCGAACAGCCTTCGAGGAGGCCGCATGAGAAACACAGTGCCAATCAGGGCGTTGTTCATGGATATCGGCGGGGTGCTGCTCCGCAACGGATGCGACCATCGCGCCCGCAAACGGGCGGTGAAGGAATTCAACCTTGAACCAGTCGAGATGGAAACGCGACATCAGATGACCTTCGACACCTACGAGGAAGGCAACCTGACCAAGGATGAGTATCTGGACCACGTGGTCTTATCAAGAAAGCGATGGGGTCATTCGCCGCGGCATTGGGCGGGCTGGACAAAAGAATCAGCGACACAAAATACTGCGCAGAAGACGAAAGGGATATTGCATGCTACATAAAGCCAAAACTCTAACTGGGTACAAATTGGACAGCCTCGATGGCGAAATTGGCAGGGTCGAAGAGTTCTACTTCGACGACAAACACTGGGTAGTCCGCTATTTGGTCGCCGATTCCGGCAACTGGCTTACAGGACGACATGTGTTGCTATCCCCTTATGCACTTGGCGCCGTGAGTAAAGCAAAGCACCACATCACCGTCGATTTGAGCAAGAAGCAGATTGAAGGCAGCCCAGCCTTGGATCGTCACGCACCTGTCTCACGGCAATACGAGGAATCGTACTATGGATATTATGGCTGGCCGATGTACTGGGGTGGTCCGTATATGTGGGGTTCGTATCCCTACATTGCGCGTGATCGCCAGGAGTGGAAGGACCGGGCCATAGCCGAGAAGAGCTGGGATCCTCATTTGCGCAGCACTTCCGACGTGACTCGCTATGACATTGAGGCCAAGGATGGCGCTATTGGCCACGTTGAGGATTTCGTCATTGATGACGAAACCTGGGCGGTTCGCTATCTCATCGTCGATACGCGAAACTGGTGGCCGGGAAAGCGGGTGCTCATTGCACCGCAATGGATCGAGCGGGTTAGTTGGAGTGAATCGAAAGTCTTCATCCATCTCTCCCGCGACGCTATCAAACAATCACCCGAATTCACGGACGAGTCTACACTAACTCGTGACTACGAGGACGCTCTGCATCGGCACTACAATCGCCGCGGTTACTGGACAGACGAGGCTGCGGCACGAGCACAATTTCGCTAGCAGCTGCTCGCGTAGTAGAGGGACTTTATCATGAATCATACCTTCGGATGGATGAGTGGATGGATGAGTGGCCGGATGGGTGGAGGAGTATGGATTTGGCCCTTCAGCGCGGTGGTGATGGTGGCACTGGTTGTTTTGGTAATCATGAAAGTATCGAGAAAGAAGTCGTAATATGACAATGCCGACCGACACGCTTTCCACGGAACTGCTCCACAAGATGGACGCCTATTGGCGTGCCGCCAACTATTTGTCGGTCGGCCAGATCTATCTATACGACAATCCGCTCTTGAGGCGACCGCTGGCCCTTGCCGATGTGAAGCACATGCTACTGGGCCACTGGGGCACGACTCCCGGCCAGAACTTCATCTACGTGCACTTGAACCGGGTCATCAAGAAATGCGACCTCGATATGATCTACGTCTCCGGCCCTGGGCACGGTGGGCCGGCCGTCGTCGGCAACACCTATCTCGAAGGTACCTACAGCGAGATCTACCCGAATATCAGCCAGGATGAGGACGGGCTGCGAAAGCTGTTCCTGCAGTTTTCGTTCCCCGGCGGTATTCCCAGCCATGCTTCGCCGGAATGCCCAGGGTCGATCCACGAGGGCGGCGAGCTGGGCTACTCGCTCAGCCATTCCTTCGGGGCCGTTTTCGACAATCCCAATCTCATCGTCGCCTGTGTCGTCGGCGATGGCGAGGCAGAAACGGGGCCTTTGGCCACGGCTTGGCAATCCAACAAGTTCCTCAACCCGATTACTGACGGAGCGGTGCTGCCCATCTTGCATCTCAATGGCTACAAGATCAGCAACCCGACGGTCCTCGCCCGTATCGAGCATGAGGAATTGGAGCAATTCCTACGAGGTTGCGGCTGGACACCTCACTTTGTGGAAGGTGATGAACCGGAGAAGATGCATCAACTCATGGCCGGCACCTTGGACCTGGCCATGGAAAGCATTCGCCAAATTCAAGACAATGCAAGGAGCAGCAAGGACTCCACTAGGCCGCGCTGGCCGATGATCGTTCTCAGATCACCCAAGGGCTGGACAGGACCCAAGATGGTCGATGGCCTGCAGGTCGAAGGCACATTCCGTGCGCACCAGGTGCCGCTTTCCGATCCGGCGACCCATCCCGAGCACCTCAAGCTATTGGAAGACTGGCTGCGGAGCTACCGGCCGCAGGAGCTTTTCGATGCGCAGGGCCGCCTGAAACCGGAGTTGGCTGCGCTTGCGCCCAAGGGCCAACGACGCATGGGAGCAAACCCGCATGCCAACGGCGGCATTTTGCTCCGGGATCTGCGGATGCCAGATTTCCGCGACTACGCTGCTGCCGTGCCCGCGCCAGGGGCTCGCGGAATCGGTGACGTACATGTACTCGGCCCCTTCCTTCGCGATGTGACCAAGCTGAACGCGGAGCAGCGCAATTTCCGGGTCTTCGGTCCGGACGAGACGCTCTCCAACGGTCTGGAAGCCCTCTTCCAGGTGACGAAGCGCCAGTGGAACGCCGCGACGGTGCCGAATGACGAATTTCTCGCCCCCGCAGGGCAGGTGCTGGATTCGATGCTCAGCGAACATCAGTGCGAGGGCTGGCTGGAGGGCTACTTGCTTACTGGGCGGCACGGCCTGTTCAACTGTTACGAGGCGTTCATTCACATCATCGATTCGATGTTCAATCAGCACGCCAAGTGGCTCAAGGTCACGGCGCACCTGCCGTGGCGGCGGAAGATCTCCTCGCTGAACTACCTGCTGGCGTCGCATGTCTGGCGGCAGGATCATAACGGCTTCACGCACCAGGATCCCGGCTTCATCGACCATGTGGTGAACAAGAAGGCCGAGATCGTGCGAGTCTATCTTCCGCCTGACGCCAATTGTTTGCTGTCCGTGATGGACCACTGCCTGCGCAGCCGCCATTACGTCAACCTTGTGATCGCGGGCAAGCACCCCGCACCGCAGTGGCTGACCATGGATGCCGCCGTCAAGCACTGCACCGAAGGCATTGGCATCTGGCAGTGGGCCAGCAACGACCAGGGCGTTGCCCCTGATGTGGTCATGGCCTGCTGTGGCGACGTACCGACTTTAGAGACGCTCGCCGCCGTCTCCATCATGCGCGAACATCTGCCCGATCTGAAGATTCGGGTCGTCAACGTCGTGGACCTCATGAGGTTGCAGCCACCGTCCGAGCATCCGCATGGGCTCAGCGATGTCGACTTCGATGAGATCTTCACCAAGGACAAGGCCGTCATTTTCGCCTTTCATGCCTACCCTTGGCTGATCCACCGGCTCACCTACCGCCGCACCAACCACCAGAACATCCACGTCCGCGGGTACAAGGAAGAGGGAACCATCACCACACCCTTCGATATGACGGTGTTGAACGATCTCGACCGTTTCCACCTAGTCATGGATGTCATCGACCGGCTGCCCAAGACCGGCGACAAGGGCATCTACTTGAAGCAGCAACTCAAGGACAAGCTCGTTGACCACAAGCAATACATCGAGAAGAACGGCGAAGATCTTCCGGAGATCCGCAACTGGAAGTGGGGTAACCATCAATGAATGCGCCGGTGCGATCCTCTACGATGAGACAATCCGTCAACAAACGAGGGACGGCACTCCCTTTGCTAGAGCCATCATCGACGCGGGAATTATTCCCGGCATCAAAGTCGACACGGGTGCAAAGAACATGGCGGGGCACCCCGGAGAGAAGCTGACCGAGGGCCTGGACGGGTTGCGCAAGCGTTTGACGCCAGCGGGAATTGAAGGCAATCCGCCACCAACTTTGAACTATAGGAGATCAACCTTATGAAGGCCACCCAACTACTACGCGAACTGGGCCAGAGTCTCTGGCTCGACAACATCACGCGCGATCTGCTCAACAGCGGCACGCTCAAGCGGTATATCGACGAACTGTCTGTGACCGGGCTGACCTCGAACCCGACGATCTTCGATCACACCATCAAGAACAGTGCCGCCTACGACAACGCGATTCGCGAGGACCTGGCGAAGGGAAGAACCGGCGAGGTTCTGTTTTTCGATCTAGCGCTCGACGATCTCGGCCGGGCCGCTGACCTCTTCCGGTCGGTTCATGACAGCACAAACGGTGTGGATGGATGGGTGTCGCTCGAGGTGTCGCCACTGCTCGCGCATGAAACGGCCAAGACCATCGCCGCCGCCAGAGAGCTCTCTGCGCGAGCGGGACGTCCCAACCTGTTCATCAAGATCCCTGGCACCAAGGAAGGTCTACCGGCCATCGAGGAGGCGATCTTTGCGGGTGTGCCGGTCAACGTAACGCTGCTGTTCTCGCGCGAGCAATACCTGGCAGCGGCCGAGGCGTATTTGCGCGGCATCGAACGCCGTATTGCCGCCGGGCTCAATCCCCAGGTTGGCTCCGTGGCCTCGATGTTCATCAGCCGTTGGGATGCCGCCGTAGTGGGCAAGGTTCCGGAGACGCTAAGCAACCGGCTTGGCATCGCCGTTGCGGGGCGCATCTACAAGGCATACCTCGACCAGTTGATCAGCCCACGTTGGCAGCGCGCGTACAATCACGGCGCCCGACCGCAACGGCTGCTGTGGGCCAGCACCGGCACGAAGGATCCCCAAGCCTCCGACATTCTCTACATCAAGGCGCTCGCTTCCCCTTTCACGGTGAACACGATGCCCGAGGCGACGCTAAATGCCCTTGCCGATCACGGGGAACTTGGTGCGACGATGGCACCGGACGGTGGCGATTGCGAACAGGTCTTGGCCGAGTTCGAAAAGTCAGGCATTGATGTGGACGCCCTGGCTGCCCGCCTACAGGACGAGGGCGCAAAATCGTTCGTGAAATCCTGGAACGAATTGCTGGCGGTGATCGCTTCCAAGGGCGACGCGCTCAGGAAGACGGCCTAGAGAGCATTGGCCGGCTGAATGGATGGGTTACGCCGCAGTCCTCGCATGCCCTGACTCGTCGACGCGTGTCGGCGGCACAGTTCCTTCAAATTGACCGGGGAACCACATCAGATCGGTTGAGTCGTCCATTCTCGCGCAAGCGTCATTCCTCGCAAAGCCTGGGTGTAAGCCTACGTAGAGCGGATAGGACGTTGTGCGAGCAAGACACGCTGACTGGCACAGACGATGCGTACAAGAAGGACCGCAGCGTAGCTGAACTTGGCGGGTAGCCCTCGACCCTATTCGACGAACAAGAAAGAAAGCGATACGGCAATGTTGGCATATCAAGTGACGCTGCGGGCATGCCTTGAGGACGTGTCGTTGAGGAAAATGCATGGGCGATAGGCCAAGCAACTCGAATCTTGGCTCAGTCGCCTCGGTACGGGGCAGCGTGGTGGATATGCGGTTCGACCATCGCTTGCCTCCCATTTACTCGCTACTTCGGGCTGGAGATGCTGGCCGAATTGTCATCGAGGTGCTCGCCCAGCAGGATGCGCATCACGTGCGCGGAATTGCGCTTACCCCGACGCAGGGTCTAGCACGCGGAATGCAAGTCGAAGACACTGGCGGGCCGCTCAAGGCGCCGGTGGGTAAGGCCATTCTTTCGCGCATGTTCGACGTGTTTGGCAACACCATCGACCGCGGAGCGGTGCTGACCGATGTCGAATGGCGCTCGGTGCATCGAGCACCGCCACCGCTCTCCCGACGTTCCACCAAGTCCGAAGTGTTTGAAACCGGCATCAAGGTTATCGACGTCCTGGTTCCCCTAGAGCGCGGCGGGAAGGCAGGGCTATTCGGCGGGGCTGGCGTGGGCAAAACGGTGCTGCTCACCGAGATGATCCACAACATGATCGGGCATCACGAAGGCGTGAGCATTTTCTGTGGAATTGGCGAGCGCTGCCGCGAGGGCGAGGAGCTGTACCGCGAGATGAAGGAGGCTGGTGTCCTTCCGAACATGGTCATGCTGTTCGGCCAAATGAACGAGCCGCCGGGCAGCCGGTTCCGCGTGGGGCACGCGGCGCTGACGATGGCCGAGTATTTCCGCGACGACGAGCACCGGGATGTGCTGCTGCTCATCGACAATATCTTTCGATTCATTCAGGCCGGCATGGAGGTGTCCGGCTTGATGGGCCAGATGCCCTCTCGCCTGGGCTATCAGCCCACCATGGGCACCGAGCTCTCAGCATTGGAAGAGCGCATCGCCAACACCGACACCGGAGCCATCACCTCGATCCAGGCAGTGTATGTGCCGGCCGACGATTTCACCGACCCGGCGGCGGTGCATACCTTCTCGCATCTTTCCGCATCCGTTGTCCTTTCGCGTAAGCGGGCCAGCGAGGGGCTATTCCCGGCCATCGACCCGCTGCAATCGAGTTCCAAGATGGCCACACCCGGCATCGTTGGCAAACGTCACTACGACCTGGCGCAAGAGATCCGTCGGACGCTGGCCCAATATGCGGATCTCAAGGACATCATTGCCATGCTCGGCCTCGAACAACTTTCGCCCGACGACCGCAAGGTCGTCGCACGCGCGCGCAGGTTGGAGCGCTTCCTCACGCAGCCCTTCTTCACGACCGAACAGTTCAGTGGACTCAAAGGAAAACTTGTCAGCCTCAAGGACGCGCTCGACGGCTGCGAACGGATCCTGCGCGATGAGCTCAAAGACTCCCCGGAGAGCGCGCTCTACATGATCGGGACGATTGACGAAGCGAAGGGAAAGGCGAAGCCCGAGGCAAAGCCCGAGGCGAAGCCTGAGGCAAAACCCGAGGCAAAACCCGAGGCGAAACCGGAACCGCAAGCGAAGGTGGCCCATGCCTGAGGCACTCATGAATCTCAAGGTTCTCCTGCCATTCCAGATCTTTGCGGACAAGACGGGCGTCTCGCGCATTGTCGCCGAGACACACGAGGGCTCCTTCGGACTCCTGCCGCACCGACTCGATTGCGTGGCGGCCCTCACGCCGGGAATCCTGATCTACCAAACCCAGGCCGAGGGCGAGGC
>Ga0265316_10005386_pt1 | contig 12447 bp, 7 predicted proteins | sample 4522metaG_FD_202092 | JGI IMG/M metagenome (GOLD analysis project Ga0265316, IMG submission 202092) | Rhizosphere microbial communities from Carex aquatilis grown in University of Washington, Seatle, WA, United States - 4-5-22 metaG | ecosystem: Host-associated > Plants > Roots > Rhizosphere >... | reverse complement strand
CACGATGTCGAGCAGCCAACCGATCCCCACCTCCTCGCCGGCTGCGCCCGTCCGCACCGACAGCAGATCGGCGTCCCCCCGCCGACGCATCAGCTCCGACACGATCTCGCGCCGCTTGACGCTGCGCTTGGCGGACTTCGGCAGCTCGCCGTCCCACAGGTGGGTGGCCTTGATGCGCTTCCAGAAGGGCAACCCGGCCGACACCTGGCGGAAGTGCTCGTCGATCTTGAGCAGGACCGCCTCTCGCGCGAGCGGAGTCGCGCCTGAAGGCGAACCCGAAGGCGAGGGGTTGTACTCGAGGTTGGGGACCACCACGCCGACCACGTGCTCGCCGCCGGCCTCGGGCAGACCGACCACCGACAGCTCCTTGACCCAGGGGGATCCGCCATAGAGCTCCTCGATCTCGTCCGGGTACACGTTCTTCCCGTTCGAGTCGACGATCAGGTCCTTCGATCGCCCCACGAGGTAGAGGTTCCCGTCGGCGTCGAATCGCCCGAGATCGCCGGTGTGGAACCACCCGTCGCGAATGGCGGCGCCGGTGGCCGCCTCGTCGCGCCAGTACCCGGCCATCACGTTGCGGCCCCGCGCGACCACCTCGCCGAGCCCGGTCCCGTCGGGCTCGTGGATCTTGACCTCCACCCCGGGCAGCGGCTGCCCCACCGACCCCGGCAGGGCCTTCTGCTTGGGTGAGGTGACGGTGAGGACCGGGGCGGTCTCGGTGAGGCCGTACCCCTCGAAGAAGTCGAAGCCCATCCCGACGAAGGTCTTGAGCACGTCCTGCGGCAGCGCCGAGCCGCCGCTGATGAGGTAGCGAATGCGCCCCCCGAACCCCTCGTGCACGGGCAGGAAGAACAGCATGCCGAGGTCGAGCCCGGTCCGCGAGCGGAGCTCGTAGTTGGCGGTCATCAGGCCCTTCATCGCGGTCTCGAGCAGCGGCGAGCGCTCCGAGAACCGTTGCAGCACCCGTCGCCGCATCAGATCCCACAGCGCCGGGACACCGACGATGGAGGTGACGTGCCCCTTCTTGAGCGCGTTGGCGATGGCCTCGCCGTTCAGCTCGACGAGGTAGGTGATCTGGGCCCCGCGGGCGAGCGGCATCAGGAGGCCGGTCGAGAACTCGAACGCGTGGTGCAGCGGCAGCACCGACAGCATGCCATCGGTGACCCCGAACTCGAACACCTTGGACAGCTCCGCCACCATGAAGGCCAGGTTGCGGTGGGTCAGCATCACCCCCTTGGGCTTGCCGGTTGTGCCCGAGGTGAAGATCAGCGACGCCACCGTGTCCGGGTTGACCTTGCCGAGCAGGCACGCCGCCCGCTGCCGCTCGAGGGCCTCGTCGGGGATCTCGAACACCTGGGTGAAGGGCCACACGCCGACGGGCGGATGCGCGCCCGTCTCGGCCCCCGTCGCGGCCTCCTCGCCCGGGGACGGCGTGGCCAGGCTGGCCGGCACAGGCCCCGGCGCGACCTCGCCGAGCGCCGCCGCCAGCCCCGGACGCTTGTCGAGCAGGTCATCGCCGATGATGATCCCCCGCGCCCCCGAGGCCCGCGCGATGTTGACCAGCTCGGGCAGGGTGGATTCGTTGGCCACCGGGACCACCGTGGCGCCGAGCTTCAGGATCCCGAAGTAGGCCATGCTCCACTCGGGCCCGTTCTTCGCGAAGAGCATCACCCGGTCTCCGCCCTTCACCCCCTGCCCGACCAGGAAGGCCCCGGCCCGGGTGGCCAGCTCCTGCAGATCGGCGTAAGTGTAGATCTCCTCGCGCCGACCGCGCTCGATGCGCAAGGCCGGGCGGGCGCGGTGCAGCTTGGTGGTGGTGTCGAAGAGCTCGAGCAGATCGTGGTAGCTGTAGACCTGCTTGGGCTTCGGCGCGTAGGTCGAGTCGAGCTCGGGCAACACCCACTTCTCGAGGCCCGGGAAGTGGATGTTCATCCAGTAGTCGTACCAGTCGAGATCCTCGGGCCCCCAGGTGAGCAGCGCGCGGTCGGCGGCCGGCATCCGATCCCGCAAGGCCCGGATGTGATCCGCCCGCAGGACGTATTCGTTCTCGAGGATGAACGGGCGGAACATCTCGATGTTCTCGCGCGCCTCGTCGGTGACCCGCACCACCTCGCGGAGGCCCTTGATGCCCCGGTCCAGCCACTCGGTCAGCCGCCCGGCGCCCCAGGCTGGCCGCACCCCGGTGAGCGCCTCCGACGATCTGCGCGCCAGCCGGTTCACGAGCGGCAGCGACCCGCGCTCGTAGGCCTCGGGGGTCACCGGCCGGAACTCCATGCGCGCGGCCAGCGCGTTCACGAACCGGTTGCCGGTCTCCTTGCTCTGGAAGCGCTTGCGCTTGTAGAGCCCGGTCAGGGTCACGATGCGCGCTATCCGCCCCGGGTTGAGGTCGCCGCTCGACAGCTGGTGCACGAGCGGCGGCTGCTCGACCAGCAGGTCGGCCGCCACCATCAGCATGCCCGCGCAGATGTGGTCGACCGGGACGATGTCGAGGATCAGCTTGTCCGACACCGGCAGCACGTTCTGCCCCTTCAGCGCCAGGTACACCAGCGGTGCCGAGGTGGTGAAGCCCTCGTTCCATCCGCGGAAGGGGAAGGCCACCGCGCTCTCGACGATGGCCGGCCGCACGATCGACCGGAAGATCCCGGTCTCGCGCGCCACCAGCTGGTCGCCCATGCTCTTGGTGTAGGTGTAGATGTTCGGCCAGCCCCAGGCACGGGCGCGCTCGATCCCGCGGCGGGTGGCCTCCGAGCGAATCCACTCCTTGCGCTCGCGCGCCACCGCCAGCCGCAGCACCCCCTCGTCGTCGGGGTCGCGGCTCTCGTCGCGCAGCCGCTGGCGGGCCTTCTGACGCAGCCGCGCCAGCACCTGGGCATCGTCCGCCTCGGCGCGGATGGCGGCGGCGATGCGCTCGCTGTCCGCCATCTCCTGCTCGACCGAGAAGGTGGTCCCGGGCAGATCCCCGCGCCGCGGGAAGTATCCCACCAGCTCCTCGTCCTCCCAGATCTCGCCCGAGCGGTTGCCGGCCACGAAGCAGGTGCTGGTGTGCAGCAGGGCCGGACGCCGCATGCGGCGCGCGAACGCGATGACGTTCCTGGTGCCCTCGACGTTGGTGCGCAGGGCCGACTCGAGCGGCGGGTTGAAGGTCACCCGCCCTGAGGAGTTCAGCAGCACGTCCACGTCCTTGGCGACGCGCTCGGCCTCCTCCTCGTCGAGGCCGAGGTTCTTCTCGGTGATGTCGCCATCGACCACCCGCACCTTCGACCGGAGCCAGGCCTCGAGCCCCTCGGGGCCGCCGTGCTTCGCCCGCAGCGGGTCGAAGGCCGGCGAGGTGACCACGCTGGCCCAGAAGCGCGCCTCGCTGCTGGTGCCCGAGCCCCGGCGGACCATGACGTACACCCTGCCCACCTGCGGGAAGCGGTCGAGCAGCATGCTGAGCAGCACCTTGCCCACGAAGCCGGTGCTGCCGAGGATGAAGAGGTTGCGGCCGCGCAGGATCTCCGAGGGAGAGAATGGCTGGCTGGAGGCCGTCGACGGGGCGGCGGCGGGGACCCTCCCGCCCGGGGCGGCGCCGCCCGCGGGAGGGGAAGGTGAACGATCCTTGTCCTGGTTCATGTCCATCGGCGTCGCTCGGGGCGCGGCCTTAGATAACCCGACCCGACCCGAAACGCCACCCGGGCCCATCGCCCCACACAGGTCCCCCACACCTGTCGCCCGCTACCCGCTACCCGCTACCCGCTCGCGCGCAGGCGCGGGCAGGTCCTGGGTTGGTGCACCATGAGCCTCCCGGGCCGCGCGGGGACACCCTGACCCCGGAGACCCGATGGAATCACGACCTCTGCTCTACAAGCGTACGGGAAATCCGAACCGCCGTACCGGTCGGGCGATGGAGCGCCGGTTCCCGATCCCCCTGGCGGGATCCACGGGCGGCCCGCTTCCCCAGGCCGGCCCACCCGCGTCCCCGGTGACGCCTTCGCCGAGCGACGCTGCGATGGGTCGGGCACGCACGGCCCCGACGTCTCCGGCCCGAAACATCATCGAGCGTGCCGCGGCAGGGGGACATATACTCACCCGAGGTCCTTCGGGCATGCCGGTCAACGCTGAAAAAGCCGCATCGAGCCATGACGCACCACAACACGTCCATGGCGTCGACAACGCGGCCCTGGTTGCCGCGCTGGTCCGCGGCGACGGCGACGCGTGGACCCTGCTCGTCGATCGCTTCGGGCGCGACGTGGAGCGCTTGGTGGCCGGTGCGCTCGGGGTGGACGCGGACATCGCGGACATCGTGCAGGACGTGTTCCTTCGCGTGATGGAGCGGATCCATCAGCTCCGCGACCCGGCGGCCCTCAAGGGCTGGATCTCGAGCGTCGCGGTCTTCGCGGCCCGCGGACACATCCGGCGGCGGCGACGCTGGCGCTGGATCCGGTTCCTCGCGCCCTCGGACATCCCCGACACGCCCGCCGCGACCGCCAGCCCGGAGTCGCACGCGATCCTGCGGGCAACCTACAACGTGCTCGAGACGCTGCCCGAGAATGAACGGCTGGCCTTCTCGTTGCGGTTCATCTCCGAGATGGAGCTGACGGAGGTGGCCGCCGCCTGTGGCGTCTCCCTGGCAACCATCAAGCGGCGGCTCTCCCGGGCGGAGGTGAGCTTCCTCGAGGGCGCCAAGAAGGACCCGCTGCTGACCGAGCGGATCGAACGGGGGGAGCGATGGAAGAACCGGTGACCGAGGGGCTGCGCGACCTGATGGCCGAGGTCGCCACCCGTCAAAAGGACTTCTTCGAGCGCAGGTCGAGCCTGTCGCAGCTCCGGGTGCGCCCGCCCGTGCGATCCGCGACCCGGGTGCGCCCGCGCCTCGAGGGTGTTCTTCGCCTCGCGCCGGCCTTCGGGTTGGCGGCCGTGGCCCTGGCGGGTGGCGTGTGGTGGGTCAACGGGCCGCGTCCCATCACCTTCGCGATCGAGGCGGGCACGGGCGATGGCTCTCGCGTCGGTGCGGGTGTCGGATCTGGCGTCGAGGGCGGCGCGCGTGCGACGACCAGCGGTCGCCTGGGCGACCCGCTCTCCGCGGGCTCCCGCGCCCTCACCCTCGACTTCTCCGACGGCTCGACCGTCGAGCTCGCACCCCGAAGCGCCGCGCGGGTCGCCGAGCTGACGGCCGCGGGTGCGCGGGTCGAGCTCGAGGACGGTCGGGCGGAGGTGAGCGTCAAGCACCGGGCGAAGACCCGGTGGATGCTCGAGGCCGGGCCGTTCGAGGTGCGGGTGACCGGAACCCGCTTCGCCATCAGCTGGAACCGGACCGCCGAGTCCCTGATCGTCGCGATGACCGAGGGCACGGTCGAGATCGCCTCGCGGCTCGAGCCCGAGGCACCGGCGGTGCGGGTCACCGCCGGGCAGCGGTACGCCGCCTCGAAGCAACGTGGACGCTGGACCATCGACCCCCTCGAGGCCCATCCGCGCAACGGCGTGGACGTGGATGTGGACGTCGCGGGAGGGCCCGCCAAGGCCATCCCGGCCGGCGGCACGGCCGCTGCGGCGCCCGGCGAGGAGCCGCGGGCGAGCGCAGCCGCGCCCGCCGAGGCGGAGGCGACGGCGGCGACCGCGGTCGCCGCGGGCTCTCCGCTGCTGGGGAGGAGCGCGCGGCTGTTCGCGGATGGAAACCGGCGCTGGCAGGTGCTGGCGCGGCGCGGGCAGTTCAAGGAAGCGCTCGACGTGGTCGAGCGCGGTGCGGGGTTTGCGACCACCTGCCGGCAACTCGGGGCGGAGGAGCTCGTGCAGCTCGGAGACGTGGCCCGACTGGCGGGCAACGTGCCGCGGGCCGAGCAAGCCTACCGGCTGGCCCGCAAGCGCTATCCGCGCCTCGATCGCCCGGTCTTCGCGCTCGGCCTCGTTGCGTTCGAGCAGCGCCACGACTACGAGGCGGCAGCTGGCTGGTTCGAGACCTACCGGCGGCGGTATCCCGCTGGCCCGCTGCGCGACGAGGCGACCGGCCGGGCCATGGAGTCGTGGCAGCGCGCCGGTGACCGGGCACGGGCGGCGGCGGCCGCCACCGAGTATCTCGACCGAGCCCCCACGGGCCCCTACGCGCCCCTCGCCCGACAGCTCGCGACGCAGTAAGAGCAGGCCGTCAATACCGCGATCGATCACGTGCACGCTCACGTTGTCGTGATGGTTGTCGTGGCCGATCCCATGGACGTGGCCGTGCATGTGAACGTGAACGCCTCCGTGGGCGTGATCGAACCGATTTTCGATCACGGCCAGGGTAGCGTTCACGTTCACGCTCACGTGCACGGCCACGATCACGGGTTCGATCAGGGCCACGAACAGGATCACGATCACGGGTTTTGAGGGCTCGATTTGGGGAGCTGTACTAAGCTCAGGGTCGAAAGGTTCCCCTGCGAATTTGATCTGCCAACCCGAGTCAGGTCGGTCGCATCGGCGCGGCTTCATATGCTGTCGCCGTGGGCGCCTGCTCGGTTTCACGCCGGTGCTGGCTCGCCTGCTGGTGGTGATGACCGTCGCATTGACCGTGGGGAGGCTTCGCGGGGCACCGGCCGAGGCGGCGCCCCGCGAGGTCGAGCGCCTGGCGACGCGCGGACAGACGGTCGCGATCCTGGTCAACCCGGCCCTGGCGGATCCGCTGGTGTCGCGCATCGAAGCCGAGCTCACGGCGGTCGGGATCCGGGTGCGGCGGCTCGAGCTCGCGCCCGGCGCCGACGTCGAGGCTGCCGTGGGGAGCGCCATGGCCGGCGGGGCCAGCGCCGCCTTGCGGGTCATTCCACGCTCGCGCGGCACCGAGGTGTGGACCAGCGACACGACGGCGCGGGTGCTGCGGCGCCGCGCGATCAATGCGAGCTCGGCGGACGCTGCCCTGTCGGTGCTGGCCTTCCGGACCGTGGAGTTTCTGCGGGCGAGCCTGCTCGACGTCCCGAAGTCGCGCCTGCGCGCCGGCCCGGCGGAGCCCGAGCGACCGGCGGCGGCCGAACGCCCGAACCCTGTCGTCGCGACGGCTCCGCCACCATCCCCATCGCCTGTGCGCCCCCCAGCGCCTGCCGCGTCTCCTCCGTCGCCGCCGCAACCGCTGGCGACGGCCGCACCACCACCGCCGCGGCTTTCCGAGCGGCAGCCCGAATCGCGACCGGAGGCCGGGCTGGCTCGGGAACGACCCGACCCGGAATCCGACGACCGCACGCGCCTGGAGGGCGACCGTACAGACGCTCGGGAGGAGCCCCCGGTGGCGGAGCGCCTGAGTATCGGTATCCGGACCATCAGTCGCGGGACCGCGCCGATGGGCTCCGCGAGGTCATGGGTCGAGCTGCAGGTCGGCCTGGCGTGGCTGCTCAGCTACCGGGCCCGGCAGCTCGGGCCCGCCACCGACTACGCCTTGGCGGCGCGAATTCGCCTTGGACGCGGCCTGGCCGTCGGGGCCGAGGGACTCATCCCCGCGGCCGCCCAGGAGACCACCCTGGGAGGGGCCAGGACCACCTTTCGCGCCTACCGCGTCGGGCTGGCGATGGCCTGGACCCTCCCGTTCCCTTCCGGCCCTTCCCGGTTCAGGCTCGAGGCCGGCCTCGCCGTGGGGGCCATCTACGGAAGCACCCACGGGTCCCCCGATCCGCGGCTCGGGATCGGGGCCTCCACCCCCGCCACGGTGGTGTACCCGGATATCGGGGCGTGGAAAGGCAGCGCCGCCCTGTCGGTCGGACCTTCGGTCGCGCTCACCTCGTGGCTGCGCGCGCGCCTCGACTTCGGCGGGGGGCTGACCACCGCGCGCATCGGCGTGTACCAAGGTGACAAGACCGATGCGCACACCGTGGGCGGCCTCGGCCCTCTCTACGGGCTCGGCTCCCTCGGTCTTCAAGCCACCTGGTGACGGCGGGCCTGGTCGGCCGGTGCCTGCGCGACGCCTACTCGACGTCCATCATCACGATGGGCGGGTGATGCATGAGCGTGATCTCCGGCGAAGGGCCGACGATCCCCCGGGCCATGGCGATGGCCTCGGTCACCGATTCGGCGCTCTGCCAGCCGAGCATGGCCGGGACGTGGGCGTTCTTGGCGCCGGCCACGATCACGTGCCCGACGTGCTGGCGGCCGTTCTCGCCCCAGTACCACATGAAGAAGGGATGGGCCCCGTGGTAGGCGTTCCCGCGCCGGTACATCTCGATGTAGCTCGGGTTGTGCGCGAACTCCTCCTCGTACTTGTGGCGCAGCTTCATGGCGTCCCGGGTCTCGGGCAGGAGGCGGTTGAAGAACTCGATGTAGCTCGGGTGGTGGTTGTGATCGAACTCGTCGAGGCACGGGTGGGTGATGATCATGACCCCGCCCTTCTTCAGGACCGGCTGCCCGCGGTACATGTTGTGGAAGTACCCGAGCGCCATGACCTGGACCAGGAGCGGGTTCAGGATCGAGTTCACGTTGTACGGTGAGATGAAGGGGATCCCGCAGATCAGGATGTCCGCCTGGCCGCGCACGTTGACCGCGTACTGTTCGAAGCAGCGCTCCACGATCTTCTCGTGCACCGGCTCGGTCTTGCCGGCGTGGCAGGCGATCATCTGATAGGGAGCCGGGATGGACTGGAAGAGCTTGCGCTTGGCGGCCGGCGGCAGCTTCGAGAGCGTCCAGCGCATGCCCTCGAACTTCATCCGATCGAATTCGGTGAACTCGTCCTCGTTCTTGGCCAGGAACGCCGTCGCGCCCGCGTACATCCGGTTGTTGAGCGCGGTCTCGATGTGGAACACCTTCATGTGCTCGTCGACCAGCGCGCCCATGCGCCCGATCTTGGTGGCCAGCATGGATCGCTTGGGATCCATGTAGCTGTCGGACTGGCGGATGGTCTCCGGCTCGTGGTGGGCCCGCAGGCTCTGGTAGTCGCACAGCCCCACCGCCATCGACTTGTGCCCCCCGTTCATCGGCACGAAGTTGATGTTGACGTAGATCACGAGGTCGCTCTCGGCCGCCCGTCGGTTGATGTTGACGACCTCGTTGTGGGCCGTCACCCCGAGGTTGACCATGCCATCCGGGTCCTCGGCGTCGTGGTTGTAGTAGCGGTCGGGATAGAAGGCGTCGAAGATCTTGGCGCCCACCATGCGCTTCATCTCGGCCTTGGTCTGGCGACGGTGCAAGGAGGTCGCGATGATGATGTGGACGTCGTCGATCCCGTTGGCATCGAGCATCTCGAGCAGGATCTCGATGATGGTCTGGCGCACGTCCGGCGTCACCATCGGGGGCAGGGGCATGCTGATGTCGTCGACCGCGATGGTCACCTTCATCCCGGGCGCGAGCTGCGCGTACAGCGGCTCGGTGCCGAGGGGATGGTTCAGCGCGTAGCGGATGGCCGCCCCGGGGTTGGCCAGGCCCTCGATCGGCGGCTTGGGGTACACCACCCGGGTGCCGATCGGCAGATCCTCGAGCAGCAGGTCCTCCCCCGAGAACAAGATCCGCGGCGCGGAGTTGGTATCGATGTAGACGACCTGATCATCCTCCTTGCGGCGCGGGGTCGGACCGCGGACGATCTTTGGTACCCGTTCTCTCATGGTCAAGGGTTCTCCGTCGCTTCCTTATCGCAGATCCAGGACGGGCCAGTCATGCTGCCGCGCGGTGGCCCGCAGTCGAAAATCCGGGTTGACCGCGGTGGGGTGGCCAACGATGGAGAGCATCGGCAGATCGCTCATGCTGTCCGAGTAGGCATAGCAGTCGGACAGGCTGAGGGTCTCGCGCTCGGCGTAGGTGCGCATCCAGCTGGCCTTGGTGGCGGCCGCCATCACCGGCGGCAAGAGCCGCCCGGTCGCGACCCCATCCACGAACTCGAGCCGGTTGGTGACGTAATCGTCGAGCCCGAGGTGCTCGGCCAGCGGCCGCACGGTGAGATCGAGCGCCCCGGTGACCAGCACCTGCCGCAACCCCATCTCCTTGGACTTCTCGACCAGCTCGTACGCGCCGGGAAAGATCGACGGGCGGATGGCGCTCTCGAAGAGCTCGTCGGCCAGGTAGCGCAGGCGGTCCTCGGATTCCCCCTTGTAGCGCATGAAGAACAGATCGTTCAGCAAGCGCCGGTTGTACAGGTCGGCGCCGAGGAAGAGCGGGATGCTGGCCACCGTGGCGGCCGTCTTGACGATGCTCTTCAGGACGCCTTGCTGGTTCTTGGCGTTGTACAGGAAGGCGTGGACGATGTTGGTGCTCACCAGGGTCCCGTCCATGTCGTAAAATGCTGCGGCGCCACGGCGCATGGGTGGGCGTCGTATATCACAGCTCGGCCTCCACTGCTCTGTCACGACGGCTCGGCCCCCCGGCCCGTGCACCTGGATTCGGTTTGAACTGGCAATCCCGCGGCGGGATGGCTCATGATCAGGCCCAATGGACGGTCCGCGGCGGGATTTCGCCTGGCGAAAGAAGCGAGACGCGGTGCGCGCGATCCTCGTGCAGTCGTCCCCGGTCGATCTGACCAGCATTGGGAGGGTGCTCTTGCACGCCGCGTTCGTGGGGGCGGCGGCAGGCCTGGTGGGCGCGGCCTTCTTCGCCGGCCTCGAGCTGCTGCAGACCGCCCTGCTCGAGAAGCTCGGGGGCTACCACCTGCTCCGGGCCGCGGGCGAGAACTTCGTGGCCTCGACCGGGGGGCACACCTTCCGGCCGTGGCTGCTGGTGCTCCTGCCCGCGCTCGGAGCCCTGGCGAGCGGCCTCATCTCCGAGCTCGCCCCGGAGACCCGGGGGGGCGGGGGCGACGCCATGATCGACGCCTTCCACCAGAACGGCGGGTTCATCCGCGCGCGGGTGATCTGGGTCAAGGCCCTGGCCTCGCTCTTCACGCTCGGCAGCGGCGGCTCGGGGGGACGGGAGGGGCCGACCATGCTGATCGGCGGTGCGCTCGGCTCGCTGGTCGGACGCTTCCTGCCCATCTCGGCGAAGGAGCGGCGCATCCTGATGATCGCGGGCGTGGCGGCCGGGATCGCGGCCGTGTTCCGAACGCCGCTCGGCGCGGCCCTCCTGGCGGTCGAGGTGCTCTACCGGGACGACTTCGAGTCGGACGCGCTGATCCCGGCGGTCCTCGCCAGCGTCGTGGCGTACTCGGTGGTCATCTCCATCTACGGCGAGTCGACGTTGTTCGCGCAGCCGAGCCGGTTTCCTTTCGTGCCGCGCCACCTCGGGTTCTACGCGGCCATGGCGCTCGCCGTCTCGATGGTGGCTGCCGTCTTCGCCCGCACCCTCGAGGCCGTCCAGACCGTCACGGCGCAGCTGCCCTTGCCCCGCTGGGCGCGGCCCGCCGTCGGCGGCCTCGGCCTCGGGATCTTCGCGGTCCCGCTGATCCTGCTGGTGAGCTGGAGCGTGCACCTGCCGGGGCAGGGCCTCGGCCTCCTCGGCGGTGGGTACGGCGCGGTCCAGGTGGCCATCAGCGGCGCCAGCTGGCTGCCGGTGGGCTGGAGCGGGGTGGCCCTCCTCTCGGGCCTGTGCTTCGCCAAGATCTTCGCCTCGTCCTTGACGATTGGAACCGGCGGGAGCGCGGGCGACTTCGCCCCGTCCCTGGTGATCGGGGGCCTGTTCGGCGGGGCCTTCGGGCGCGCGCTCCAGCTGCTCTTCGACGACCCCCAGATCAACCCCGCCGCCTTCGCGCTGGTCGGCATGGGGACCTTCTATGGCGGCCTCGCCCACACGCCGCTCAGCTCGCTGATCATCGTGTGCGAGCTGGCGGGCAGCTACGATCTCCTCGTGCCGCTGATGCTGGCCGAGGGCATCGCCTTCGTGGCCCTCCGCAACCGCTCTCTGTACCACGCGCAGCGCGCCACCCGCCGCCACTCCCCCCACCACGACGACTCCGGCCTGGTCATGATGACCACCCTCCCCCTACCCCCCACGGCCCCACCCACACCCACACCCACACCCGAATCCAAAGATCCCATCATCCCGGCCCCCAGCTCTCCCCCCGACCTCCCAAAGAGCTAGGCGGATCGGAGGTTGGCTTTGCCAACCGGAGACTGCGCCCGACAAGCAGCTCCGGCCCCGCATCTCGTCGTCCGTTGGGGGGGGCCCGCCCACCCGCGCTCCGGTCCGGCCCCGCATCTCGTCGTCCATTGGGGGGGCCCGCGGGGAGGCGAGCCCACCCGCGCTCCGGTCCGGCCGCATCTCGTCGTCCATTGGGGGGGCCCGCGGGGGGGCGAGCCCACCCGCGCTCCGGTCCGGCCCCGCATCTCGTCGTCCGTGGGGGGGCCCGTGGGGGGGCGAGCCCTCCCACGCTCCGGCGAGCCCTCCCGCGCTCTTTACCGGCCTTCCTTCTCCCGCTTGGCCTTGTACTCGGCCACCATGGCCTCGCGCTGCTGCTTGGGCACCTAGGCGTACTTCGCGAACTCCATGGTGAACTCGCCCTTGCCCTGGGTGGCGGACCGCAGGTCGGTCGAGTATCCGAACATGTCGTTGAGAGGCACCTCGGCCATGGCCTGCACGAAGCCCTACTGCTTCTCGGTC
>Ga0265316_10005384_pt1 | contig 12449 bp, 11 predicted proteins | sample 4522metaG_FD_202092 | JGI IMG/M metagenome (GOLD analysis project Ga0265316, IMG submission 202092) | Rhizosphere microbial communities from Carex aquatilis grown in University of Washington, Seatle, WA, United States - 4-5-22 metaG | ecosystem: Host-associated > Plants > Roots > Rhizosphere >... | reverse complement strand
AGGCCACAGCCAGGAATCGAACCCGGTCGTTCCATTCGGGCTGGTTCTGGGCGGCGAGCCGGAGATAAGCCTCGTTCACCAGCGCCGTCGGCTGGAGCGTGTGGTTGGGCCGCTCGCGGCGCAGGCAGCCGGCGGCCAGACGGCGGAGTTCCTTGTACAGGAGCGCAACCAGGAATTCCGGCGTTTCTCCGCGGTCGGCGAGTGGAACGTCCGGTTGGGAGGAATCCACGATAACTGCCTCCGAAATGCCGATATGGCTGCAATCAGAATACCATGGCCAAAAAGCGAAGAAATAATTCTCGCAGCCGTGAGCCACTTGTTCGGGAATCATCGCAATTCCAGTCAGGAGGCTCCGAATGGAGCGGCATGACATGAGATTCACCTCGGCATTTCTGCTGATCGGTTGCGTGGCCTGGGCCGGGGAGCTGGCCGATCAGCCGTTGAGCGCCAAGTCCAAGCTGCTGTTCCATGCGGAGCAGACGGCGAGCCCGGGCTTCGCCGTCGAAATGGCGGTCTACGCCGGAGTCCTGCACTGGATGGACACCCCCCGGGAGTGGGGCCAGGGCGGTGCGGCTTATGGCAAGCGGGTGGCGTCGGCATCGGGAGCAACCGCCATTCGCAACGTGTTCGCTTTTGCTCTCGATGCCTCACTGCGCGAAGACCCGCGATACCGCCGCTCGGCCATGGCAACTTTTTCGCGCGGGCCGGACACGCCGCTCGCGAGACCTTCGTCACGCGCACCGACGGGGGCCGCGTGCGCTTCGCGACGTGGCGATTCGGCAGCGCGGTGGGAGCGGCCTGGACCTGCTGGGCATGTCGCCTCCGAGTTCTGGCCGGACGTGAAGCACATAGTATTCCGCCGTCGCTGACGGCGGAAGTCATTTCAACGAAAGGAACAGCAAGATGAGGAACTCAGCCATAGGTGTCGCCATTCTGTCGATTCTTCCGCTGCTGGCGGAAGGATCTGAGGTGATGCATGTCAAATGGGAGGACCTGCCGATGGTGCAAGACAAGACCATCAGGATCTCCCTGCCTGGAGGCTTCATCAGCGGGAAGGCGGACAGTGTGGAAGCCGATGCGCTGGTGGTCGAGGTCGAGCAGACCAGCGATCCGAAGACCTATCCCAAAGGCATGCTGCGCGTATCCCGCGAGAAGCTGCACCGGCTCGAAATGCGGACCAAAGGCAAGACGGGCCGGATAGTCCTGACTTCTCTCGGCACAGTGATGGGGCTCGCGGGAGGCGTCGCCACTGCCGCTTTTGGCCTCGAAGGATGCCATATCTTCACTTGTCGCAATGACCGTCTGGCCGCAGCCGGCGTTGAGTCGATCGGGGTCGCGGCTGCCGGAGTCGCCGGTGGATACTTCGCGGGTAATGCGCTGGACAAGCGGTGGACGGCCATCGAAATCGTGCCGTAGACAACAAAAATCGAAAACAGAAAGGAACACCTGTGTCGAGAATTAGGGTAAGCACAATCGGAATCGCGGGGTTGGCGCTCGGTCTCTGCGCCGTTGCCGGAAGGGCGGCCGATGCTGGGAAGGGCTGGGACCAACTGCAACAGCTTCATCCGGGCGACAAAGTCAGGGTGGAACTTCACGGCAAGCCGGACGTCACAGGGGATTTCGGGGCCGTCACGCCGGACAGTCTGCAACTGGTTCGCCGGCAGAAGGAACAGAACGATATTCCGCGGACGGAAATCCGCCGGGTATTCCTGAAGCGCTCGCACGCCCGTGCCGCGGCGCCGTGGATCGGCGCGGCAGCGGGGTTCGGCGTGGGCTTCGCCGGTGGATGGGCGGCCGGAGATCCCCCGAGTTGTCAGTTCTTGTGCTTTGCCCCCAAACCAGCGACCGGAGCGGTTTTCGGCGCAGTTGGTGCGGGATTGGGAGCGCTGGTGGGGCATTTCGCGGCGGGGAAGGCAGAAAAGCTGGTGTACAGAGCACGCTGAGTCGTTTTCCGCCGTCGCTGACGGCAGGTCATTCGCAAAAACACTGGAGGTTGAAATGTCAAACGTCATTCGTGTGTCCAAGGCTGCCGCCGTGCGCCTTGGCTCGATCGCTTTGCTGCTTTGCTGCTGGTGTCTTACCGGCATCGGAGCGGATAGCTCTAACTCAACAGTCACGGTCATGACCCGCAACGTGGATGCGGGAACCGATCTCGGCTACATCTTTGCGGCCACCGACGAGAACTCGTTCGTCCAAGGGATGGCCGCCACCCTGGCGGAACTCCAAGCCAGCAATTTCCAGGAGCGCGCGGCGCGCCTGGTGGCCGAACTCGGCGCCAGCCCGCCGGATCTGATCGCGCTTCAGGAAGTCACGCTGTGGCGAACCGGTCCCATCCAGCAGCCGCCGGCCACCAATATCCTGTACGATCAACTGGACCTGATCCTGGCCGAGCTGGGAAAGAGCAACCTGCACTACGGCGTCGTCGCCGTGCAGGCCGAGTTGGATGCCGAAGCGCCGGTGCCATCCGCCGGCATCGATCTGCGCATCACAGACCGGGACGTGATTCTGGCCCGGCTCGACCGGCCGCAATCGCAGTTCGATCTCTTCAACGCGCAGACGCACCGCTACCGGTCCGTCTTCAGTTTCGGCAATCCGATTCTGGGGCAGATTACGGTGCCGAGCGGGTGGTTGGCGGTGGACGTGGTGGCCGACGGGTCGAAGTTCCGCTTCGTGAACACCCACTTGCAGTCGACGATTCCCGGCCTGCCACAGGCCGAGCAGATCCAGCGCGAGCAAGCCGATGAACTCCTCGCCAGTCTGCTCTTCACGAGCACACCGGTGGTGCTGGCCGGCGATCTCAACTCGAACGCGGAACCCGGGCCGGAATACACCGGGACGGCGCAGCAGGTCGCGAACGCAGGCTTTGTCGACGCCTGGAAGTCCGCACATCCCGCCGATCCCGGCTATACCTGGCCGCTGTTCGGCGAGGATCAAAACGGCGGACCCGTGACCCCGAATGAGCGAATCGATCTGATTTTCGCTGGCGGTCCGCTGCAATTTTGGTTAGGCAACACCCCCACCGTACTTTCGGCGGTCCGCACCGGTACAACCCCACCCTACGGGTCCGACCATGCCGGGTTAGTCGTCAAGTTACAACTGAAATAGAACAAAAACAATTTTAGCCGCGGATGAACACGGGTAAACACGGATAAGAAAACAAGAGAGTTTGGTTTTTTGCTTATCCGTGTTCATCCATGGCTAATTTGATTCTTTCTCTTAGTAGTGCGTGTGATTCGCTATCGAATTTCTCAGGTACTCGGAATCCCGCTTGACGGCCCTGGGTTTCACGTGGCGATACCCGTACACGCGCAGCACGGTGTGGTCATTGGTGATCACCTGCTCGGCGCCGTTGCCCAGGAAATCGAACATGTGGTAGACCGGGTCCTTGAAGTACAGCGTGCCCTTGCCATCGTCCTCCAGCTTGAACTTGTACCAGAAATATTCCTTTTTCCCGTCGCCGTACCAGTCGCCGCGCACGAAATTCGGGTTGCCGTTGAGCGGATTGCGCGGCCACTTCGATAGCAGGTTGCCGAGGTTATCGAACCAGTAGAGTTGCGCGCCCAGACCGCCCCGGCCGCCGTAGGTGCGGCCGTTGGCCACAACCTGCGGGGTCTTGCTGCCCTTGAGAATGTAGCCGGCGGTGATCTGCTGCGTGTGGTCGGCCAGGTTCTGCCACAGCAACTCACCGGTCATTCCGCGGTAGGCCATGGCGCCCATGTCGCTCTGCCCCGTGATCAGCTCCAGCTTTCCATCGCCATTGAGGTCGAAGAACTCCATGGTGTCCATGTGGTCGTGGTTGTCGTCGAAGAGGTCGTAGTTGTTCCAGATGGTGTTCCCCTTCGAGTCCAGGCACAGGTGGCTGATCAGCACCTCGTCGATTCCGTCGCCGTTGAGGTCGATGGGCCAGATGTAGTGTCCGAAGAAGTCTTTCTTGCGCTGCTCGCTGTGCTGCCAGATCTGCTTCAGCTCGCGGTCGTAGGCGGTCAGGCTGATGGTGCCGCCGGAATCGGTGAACACCAGCAGGTTGTCGGCGTAGCCCGGATGGAACTTGGCGATGGCGGTGCGGAAATTGTTGTACACGTGCGGCAGGGGCTGCGTGGGCCACTCGACTTTGCGCTTGATGGCGCCGGTGCGGCCGTCGGCCATCACCAGCCACTCCTTGCCATCCATGATTCGCCAGTGGATCACCTCGGCGTAACCGTCCTGGTCGAAATCCCAAATGGAGCCGGGCGCTTCGAACTCGCCGCGTAGGCGGGCGCCTTCCGCAGGCGCATCCCAGTGCCACATCTCCTTGCCGTCGTTGTTGTACATGTAGGACGAGTAATTGGAGGTAATCACCAGGATGTCCGGCTTGCCATCGCCATCCACGTCTCCGAATTTCACGATGTTGGCCGGCTGAATGGTGTAGTCCTTCAGCAACTCCACCTCTTCGGGAAGCTCCAGCGGCTGCAGTTCCTTCTCCTCGAAGTTGGGATTCTTCGAGAGCACCAGCACGTTGAGCGTGGGCCGCGGGCTAATGGCAGTGAGGCGAATCTCCACCGCGCCCTTCTTCAGTTGGAATGTGCCGCTGCCCTTCCAGGCGAGCGGCCCGTTGCCGAACACGTCCGCGCCGGTCTGCCCGTCCACCGATACTTTGAACCCGCTGGCCGCGGTCCCCTGGCTGCGCACGAACAGGCGATAGGCGCCGGCTTCCGGGACAGTCACCTTGGCCACCGCGTCTTCCTTCGAGACCAGGTCGATGACGGCGTTGTTGAACAGCCAGGCGGTGCTGGCATTTCCGAAGCCGCCGCCGATGGTGTCGCCAGCGGGGATCTGGTCGTAGAACTCCGACGCATCCACCACCACGGCGCCGGGCAACTGGTGCGCGGGCGACCCCGGCCCCGCCAGCATGGCCGAAGCGCAGGCCGCCAGAAGAATCACCAATACACGGGAGTCGAAATTTCGAATTTGCATGGCCGATCCGTCATTTATCCGGGAAAGAGAAGGTGGGTCGAATGTCGACGGGGATGTCCCCCGTCGCGGCCAGAGCGCTCTTCAGCTCCGCCGGCATCTTGTCGTATTTGGCGAACCAGGCTTCCGCGCGGGCGCGGTCGCCGGTGGCTTCCGTCTCCAGCAGTTCCTTGGAAAGCTGCGCCAGCGCGGCGGGCATGCGCGCGTAGTCGATGGCGTACCGCCCGTCTACGCTCCCCAGCGCCCGCTGCTCCACCAGGTAGTTGAACTCCGCCATCTCCGCCCGGCCGTGGGCTTCGCCCGTTCCGAAGCGCAGCGCGCGGAAGAAATCCGCCACGAAGGAGGCATAATACTCCTCGAGCCGGTCTTTGGGTAGCGCGCCATGATCCGCCAGCCACGCCAGGCCGAACATCCCCACGGCGTCGGCCTTGGCCTCCTCGAGTCCCGCAGACACCGGGCCAAGGGCTTCGCGGATGTCCACCTGCTTGCCGTCCTTGCGGGCGAACGAGGGCCCCAGGCCGTGCGCGATCTCATGCAGAACCGTGCCCGTCAGATACCCCTCGGCCGTAACTTTCTCGGCCTGGCGCGCCTCGATCATCTTCTTCGCCAAGGGCAGAATGATATTCGCGACGCGCGCGTCCATGAAATTCTTGAAGAAGATCTGCTTGCTGCCCTTCTCCTGATGGACCCGCGGATCGTTGGGCAGGTTGTCGGCCACGGCCTGGTAGCCGTAGCGCAGATCGCCCGCGCGGTACGGCGCGTCCATCACTTCCATGGGGATGGCGCGGCCGCGCTTGGAGGGGCGGTCGGCCCCCTCCAGCGGCAGCGCATCCTGTATGTCCGGCACGTACTTCTGGTAGAGGGCCAGCTTGCGGCTCTCCGCTTCGTTGCGGATCAGAAGGGAAGCGCCGTAAGAGGCCTTCACGCCCAGCAGATCGTCCAGGTAAGTTTCGTAAGGCGCGAAGATGACGTCGAACTTGGGCTCTTTGAGGTCCAGCCAGGCAAGGTCGCTCTGATAGTAGTCGTCGGTGAGGAGCGCGGCGGCTCGCATCCGCAGGAAACCGGCGAAGGCGGCGTCTCCGCTGAGGGCGGCGGCATCGCGCAGCGCCTTAGCCATCGGCTCGAGGAACTGCTTGTACTGCACGTGGTACGGCACCGCGACGAGGCGGTCGCCTTGCCATTTGACCACCGTGTATGGGTTGTAGATGGCGGCCCGGTCTTCGGGATGCTTCTGGAGGTACTGCTCAAGGCGGGCGCGCGTGAGGTCGTCGGGGTACAGCTTGTGCCCCGGCAGCATCGGCTCTTCCCCAATGAACGGCCGGTTCTGGTCGACCAGGTCCCACCGGCTGCCCATGATGCCGAGCAGGCCTTTCAGCGTAGGGTTTCGAGTGGTCTTGTAGAGGGCCAGTCCTCCCAGATCGCTCTGCCGCCAGAAGACATCGTCGAGCAGCCGGCTGGCTTCCACCAGCTTCGCCACCATCTGGCGCTCGCGCGCGGAAAGGCCGGTGGAATGGAACGGCATCTCGACGGCCTTCCACTTGGCGAGCCGCTCCGCCTCGTTGTGGAAGGGCCGGCCGCCGGCATTCTGCGCGGACATCACCGCGGCATTTGCCAAAAGAACAATGAGTATCGAAACTCGCACGATTTTCATTGTAGCGCCGGGCCCAGGGGGCACCCCTTTTGCCGCTGGTTGCGGGGGGGGAAGCGTTCCTATTATCTTGGGTATTCCACTATGCCACTAGTCGCGGTGATCATGGGCAGCAAGTCGGACTGGGGAACCATGCGCCAGGCCGCCGAGTTGCTCGAGGAATTCGGGGTTGACCACGAGTGCCGTGTGCTTTCGGCGCACCGCACGCCGGCTGAGACCGCGGCGTACGCGGGCCAGGCGGAAGCGCGCGGCATCGAGGTTGTGATTGCCGCGGCGGGCGGGGCCGCGCATCTGGCCGGCGTGTGCGCGGCGCATACGCTGGTGCCGGTGCTGGGCGTTCCCATGGAGAGCCCTTCGCTCAAGGGTTTGGATTCGCTGCTTTCCACGGTCCAGATGCCCGCCGGGATTCCCGTGGGCGCCCTGGGCATCGGTGGGGCGGGGGCGCGCAACGCGGCGCTGCTGGCAGTCGCCATACTGGCCAACAGCCGTCCGGAGCTGCGCGAGCGGCTGCGGCAGTTTCGCGTCAGGCAGAGCGAGAAGGTGTTGAGGGAAACGCTCCCCTAGCCGTAAGATGGGGATCATGTACATCACCAGACGAAGCGCAATGGGACTTTTGGCGGGCGCCATCCCCGCCGCCAGACGCGCGGCCGCGCAGCAGGCCACTGGCCTCGAAATCCAAAAAGGTCCGTTCGTGGGCACGCGCGACTCGCTCAAGGCCTACCGCGTCCCGGAGTGGTTCCGCGACGCCAAGTTCGGCATCTGGGCGCATTGGGGGCCGCAATCGGCGCCCGAGCAGGGCGATTGGTATGCCCGCAGGATGTACATCGAGGGCGACCCGGCTTACAAGTGGCACCTGCAGAACTTCGGCCACCCCTCCAAGGTAGGGTTCAAGGATGTGATTCCTACTTTCAAGGGCGAGAAGTTCGACCCCGAACACCTGATGGATCTCTACCAGAAGGCCGGCGCCAAGTACTTCTTCAGCATGGGCGTGCACCACGACAATTTCGACATGTGGAACTCCAAGCACACGCGCTGGAACGCGGTGAACATGGGTCCGAAGAAAGACGTGGTGGGGCTGTTCCGCCAGGCCGCGCTGAAGCGGGGCATGAAGTTCGGCGTCAGCGAGCACCTGTGGATCAGCTACAAGTGGTTCGGCGTCAGCCACGATTCCGACAAGGCCGGCCAGTATGCCGGCGTCCCTTACGACGGCACCGACCCCAAGAACTTCGACCTCTATCACGACCTGTCCAAGGATTATCCGGCCGAGATTTCGTGGGACGCCAAAGGCATCCCCGACACGTGGAAGCGCCACTGGTTCGACCGTATCAAGGACCTGGTGGATAACTACCAGCCCGATATCCTGTACACCGACGGCCCGCTTCCATTCGAGGAATACGGCCTCAGCCTGGTAGCGCATCTGTACAACGAGAGCGCCCGCCGGCACGGCGGCAAAGTGGAAGCGGTCTACAACAGCAAGCTGAAAGGAGACTGCGCCGAAGGCACGTGCGTGCTGGATTTCGAGCGCGGCCTGGCCGACGCCATTGCGCCCAACCCCTGGCAGACCGACACGTGCGTCGGCAACTGGCACTACCAGCGCGACGTCAAGTACAAGTCGCCCAAGACGGTGATCGATATGTTGGTGGATATCGTGAGCCGGAACGGAAACCTGCTGCTGAACTTCCCGCTGCCCGGAAGCGGCGCGCCGGACGACCGGGAATTGGCCATTCTCGCCGAGATTACCAAGTGGATGGCGGTGAACAGCGAAGGCATCTATGCCACGCGCCCGTGGAAGATCTTCGGCGAAGGCCCCGGCTCGCAGGTGAAGGGATCGGCGGCCTTCAACGAGAGAGGCCGCAAAGATCTTACCGCGGAGGACGTTCGCTTCACCACCAAGGGCAAGACGCTGTACGCCTTCCTGATGGGCTGGCCAGGCAAGCGAGCTGTAGTTGCGCCGCTGGCGAGCAAGGGCAAACTGGACGCTGGCCAGATCCGCAACGTGGAGCTGCTGGGGTACAAGGGCAAGCTGAAGTGGACCCAGGACGAAGCCGGTCTGAAGGTCGAGTTACCCGAGGAAAAGCCCAGCGATCACGCGGTCACGCTGAAGGTGGCGCTGGCGTAGGCTGCCGCCGCGCGGCGAGATATGTAGGTGGGTCGACCAACGTGAACGCTCAAAAGCGACAGGCAACCTGGAACACTTGGAGCTCAAAGCTTGAGACGCTGTTCAGCAACACGGACTGCTTCCCGCACATATGAGATTGCGCGTGAGCGCACTACATCTACTGGCTGCTGTCGCGCTGTGGGGACAGGGAGACAAATTCTGTTTTCGTGACCAATGTCAGTTCCTGACCGTGCGGCAAGGGCTTGTGCGATTCGCCGACTTCCCCGCGCTATCACGGGATCTGGTTATCGGGCGCTACGCGCAGGGTTACCAGCGCTTTGTGCCGGCCGTTGAGGTGCCAATTCGGGGGGCGCGCTCACCGGGCGGCTGGCTGGTGGTGGTGAGCGCGTTCTTAGACCATGCGGAGGGCGGACAGGAGCTGCGAGTTCGGATGTATGCGCCGGACGGGTCTAAGCAGGGGCAGTCCGACATCATGTCGGCACTGGAGGGGCTTGAGCTTGGTGACGTTTTCGGAACCGCCGACGAAGTCCTCGCCATCACCTCCACAGAGGAGCATGCCTACAACGTCAATACCACGATTTGGCTGTTGCAGAAGGCCGGCGGACCGCGGAAGCTGATGGATGTGCCCGGAGTGCTTATCAAAGCCGCTAAGGCCCGCGATGGCGCCCGATCGGGGGCGTTGATTCGACGTCAGACATACGACGGGGAGCACGCCGAAACCAAGGGCTGGGTAGAGGAATTCTGGGCTTGGGACCCCATCCAGAAGTCATTGATTCCGCCGAACGAGTAATAACCAATAGCACTACACCGTCACCAGTACCAGCTTCACACCGAGCGCCGCGCTGCAAGGCAGCGGGGGCATTTCGGAGACAGCCTCCCAACCCCCTGTGGCCGCCGCGTGCAGGACCCACGGCCGGGGACGCGCAGTTGCAGACGATTACAGTACGGACGACGAGGTCGGGGGACATGAGCGGGGGCCGGCCAGCATCAAGGCGGTTTGCCGCGACTATAGGGCACGAAGAGCCCCGGCGCTTACTACGAAGCGTCGACACGGGTGTCGACGCGGCACGCACGAGTGCGTGCGCCACGGAAGAACTCTTGCAGCAGTTCCACGCATTCCACGGCGAGCACGTTCTCCACCACCTCGACACGATGGTTGAGCAGGTCTGAATCGGCGATCTGGAATTTGCTGCGCACGCCGCCGAAGCGCAGGTCGCGGGCGCCGAATACCAGGCGGGCCACTCGCGCCGCCACCAGCGCTCCGGCGCACATGGCGCACGGCTCCAGCGTCGCGTAGAGTGTGGCGCCTTCGAGGCGATAGTTCCCCACGCGCGCCGCCGCTTCGCGCAAGGCCAGAATCTCGGCGTGCGCGGTGGGGTCGGTGCGGGCCACCGGCGAGTTCCATCCGCGGCCCACGATTTCGCCGGCTATGACGACCACCGCGCCCACCGGCACTTCGCCGGAGTCCGCGCCAGTGCGCGCCAACCGCAGCGCCTCCCGCATGAACTGTTCGTCAGTGGCGGAAATGCCGCACCCCCGTGAATACCATGGCCACGCCCAGCCGGTCGGCCGCCGCCACCACTTCCGCATCGCGAACCGACCCGCCCGGCTGGATGAACGCCGTGGCGCCCTGTTTGACCGCTTCCTCCACTCCATCGGGGAAGGGGAAGAAAGCATCGGACGCCACCACCGTGCCCGCCAGCGGCAGCACTGCCTTCATGGCGCCAATTTTGACCGAATCCACGCGGCTCATCTGGCCGGCGCCCACCCCCACCGCTTGCCCCGGCCGCGCGTAGACGATGGCGTTCGATTTCACGTGCTTGGCCACCTTCCAGGCGAACTCCAGCGCCCGCCACTCTTCGTCCGACGGCTCGCGTTTGGTCTTCACCACGGCCGCCGCGCAATCGAGCCTGGCGTCATCGGCGGTCTGCGCCAGAAACCCGCCGGAGATGGACTTCACCACCAGCGAATTCGGGCCCGGCGTCACGCGCATCAGGCGCAGATTCTTCTTGGTCCGCAACACCGCCAGCGCTTCCGGCGAGTAATCCGGCGCGGCAATCGCCTCGATGAAGGTCTTCGACACTTCGCGCGCGGTCTCTTCATCCACCTCGCGATTGAACCCGATCACCCCGCCGTAGGCCGAGAGCGGGTCGCACTCGAAGGCCTTGCGGTAGGCCTCCGCCAGCGAGCCCTGCTCGGCGCACCCGCAGGGATTGGTGTGTTTGACGATGGCCGCGGCCGGCTGCGAAAACTCGCCCGCCAGTTGCCACGCTGCGTCCAGATCCACCAGGTTGTTGTAGGAGAGTTCCTTGCCATGCAACTGTTCCGCCCCCGCGAGGCCCTGGCCGCGTTTGCCGTAGAGCGCCGCCGCCTGGTGCGGATTCTCGCCGTAGCGCAGGTCCATGAGCTTGGGCGCGCGCAGGTTCAGATCGGGCGGCAGGGGGCTGGCGGAATCCAGCTTTTCCAGGCGCGCGCCGATGGCGGCATCGTAATCGGCGGTGGTGCGAAAGGCCTTCTTCGCCAGGCGCCAGCGGGTCTCGAGCGACAGCCCGTCCTTCCGCATCTCCTTGAGGATGGCGTCATAATCCGCCGGCGACACCACCACGGCGACATCCTGGTAGTTCTTGGCCGCCGCCCGGATCATGGTCGGGCCGCCGATATCGATGTTCTCGATGAGATCTTCGAGCCGCGCGTCGACTTTCGCCGCGACGTCTTCGAAGCGGTAGAGGTTGACCACCACCATATCGATGGGTGCGATCCCATGCTCCTCAATGGCGCGGCGATGCGCGGCATTGGAGCGGATGGCCAGGATTCCGCCCGCAATCTTGGGGTGCAGCGTCTTGACGCGCCCGTCGAGCATCTCGGGGAAGCCGGTGACCTCGGCTACGTCTTTGACGGGGATGCCCGCCTCGCGGAGCAGGCGCGCTGTTCCGCCGGTGGAGACGAGTTCCGCGCCCATCTCGCTCAACTCGAGGGCGAATTCGACGACTCCGGTCTTGTCTGTGACACTAATGAGTACGCGCTGGATTTTGTGCATCTAAAAGCACAATACCAAAGCGGCCGGCTATGGCGCGCAGCCGGGGGATTTCGCCAGGTCGCCGGTCAGCTCGCGGAAGGCTCCAACCGTCTGGCGCACCACGTACTGGCGGAAACTTTCGCCCGGCTGGCGGTGGGCGATGAAGTGGTCCAGCACGCGCGTCACGGCCTCGGGCGCCAGGCGCGCCGGAATCGACTGCACGGCCAGACCGAAGCGCATCAGCCCCTGTTCGTCGTAGCCGCCGCCCAACAGCATCTGGTAGTGTGGCACCGCCGTCCCATCGATCTTGCGGACGTTGCCGAAGAAACCGAGGTCCGCCGTCCAGTGGTGGCTGCACGCGTTGGGGCAGCCGCTGACCTTAATGGAAAGGCGCCGGACCTGCGGATCGCGGTACCGGCGCACGGCGTCTTGAAGCGCCGCGCCCAAGTCCATAGTCTTGGTCAACCCATGGACGCAGGTGTACTCGCCCGGGCAGGAGACCACGTCTTCGATCCCACCCGCGCCGGGCTGCGCCAGGCCGAGATCGCGCAGCGCCGCATAGACGCGCGGCAGCCGGTCCAGCGGGATGAAAGCCAGCAGCAGGTTCTGCCCGATCGCGATGCGCACCAACCCGTCGCCGGCGGAAGAGAGCCGCGCAAGGCCGCGCAACTGGACGCCGGTGAGGTTGCCCTGGTCCACGCGCACGGTCGCCGCGG
>Ga0265316_10005383_pt1 | contig 12449 bp, 11 predicted proteins | sample 4522metaG_FD_202092 | JGI IMG/M metagenome (GOLD analysis project Ga0265316, IMG submission 202092) | Rhizosphere microbial communities from Carex aquatilis grown in University of Washington, Seatle, WA, United States - 4-5-22 metaG | ecosystem: Host-associated > Plants > Roots > Rhizosphere >... | reverse complement strand
GAATCACACCGGGAATAGATATCAGCATGTAAATAGTGGCATCCGCCGCCACGTAGACCATCCGGGAAACCGGCAGCGACCAGATATAATCAAACGTGCCGGCTGTTTTGGAATCGGCTACCATCTGCGGTACTACCACCAGTCCCACCATTAGCAGGCTGATGGTCGGCGCGCCGGTGGTTAAAAACTTGGCAATGTTCGTGGTAATTGCTGGATACAAAAAACCCAGACCGATGACAAACCCGAAAGAAACCATCAACTGCACTACTAGACTGATCGGCAGTATGGTTTTACTGCTGAGTGCCTGCCATTTCAACATTAATCCGTAATCACGCAACAACCGCGTCATGGTCGGCCTCCTTTGCGGTGATTTCTTGTGCCTCGCTGTGACCAACGACCTTCAGGTATACATCTTCCAACGAAGCCGGTCCGACGGAGTATTCTTCTGCGATACCGTTATCTTTCAAATTGCGTGCCCATTCCACCGCGGCGGGAATATCCGATTCCTGCATTCTGCCGATTAACCGCCGCCCGGTAACTGTGGTACTCAGGATAAACTCCGGGCAGTCCGGCATATCGGCCCGCGGTTCCAACGTGAGTTCAAAGCGCATGTTTAGGCCGCCATTGCCCTTTAATGAGGCAGGTGTGCCCATGCTGACGACTTTGCCATTGTCGATAATCGCGAGGCGGTCGACGGCGCGCTCCGCTTCCAGTACATTATGCGTCACCAGCAGCACCGATGAACCCATCGCCACCAGGTTTCTGACTTCCAGCCAGAGCAGGCGTCGGCGCAGCGGGTCGATGTCGTTAGTCGGTTCGTCCAGGATAACAATCTTGCCAGGCACGACAGCCGCCATACAGAAAGCTACCAGCCGCCGCATCCCGCCGGAAAAAGTTTCCGCTGATTTCCTGGTCCATTCTTCCATTTCCAGGTGATGCAGGAGTTCACGGGCGTGGGCCTGCACGGTTTTGGTATCGCCGCCGCGGACACGGCCTACCAGTTCAATGGCCTGAATCGCCGTCAGTCCGTTTATCGGCACCTGCGTCTGCGCCTGGAAGGAACAGGCCTGACGGGCATAGCCGGGTTTGGCGATAATATCGACATCGTCTATTGTGATGCTGCCCGAATCTGGTTTTGCCAGCCCGATAATCTGGCTGACCAGAGTAGTTTTGCCGGCGCCGTTCGGTCCCAGTAGCCCGAATATTTCCCCGTGTCCCAGCGAAAGCGAAATCTGGTCGTTGACCGGTTTCCCTTTGATATAAGATTTGCACAGATTATCTATTAATAAGACAGAATCATTCAAGAATATATTATCGGCCATTATTTATTGCCTCCATCATTTCTTTTTTAACACAAAAACACTTCCCCTGAAGCGGCCGCTTCTTCGTGTAATTTACACCCCTTGTGCAGGGGAGGGTCAAGACCTTAAAATAAATCTTACTTTTTGAAATCCCTCAGAAGCCGTTCGGCTTCGTCGACGTTAATTTTGCCGCCGCTCAGAGCAGTTAAAATTTCCAGTTCGGAATTATAAACCGCACCAGTTTGCGAGGTCGGACTTGTTGTCATGTTTTGCTCCTTTTCGGAGGTATTGTAGTAGGGGCTCTCGAATGACTCCGTTTTTATTTCGATATCTCCGTTCAAAGTGGAAACGTCTATCTCCGGTACTTTGCCTTCGGTTTTGGCTCCGATAGTGCCGACCATCCGGTTGCCGTGCCACGATTCGGGCCCCTGACGGGTGACGCGCACCAGGGGCGTTTTCGATTGGATATCGCCGTGCCGTGTCGTCAAATCCAGACGGGCGGCCGTGTCCGATGGCAAAGAAAGACGGACATCGCCGCGATTGGCACGGATTAACCAGTCCCCCGCGGGCAAACAGGATTCACAGCCGATATCCCCGGCGACAATTTTCATATCGAATGCGCCGATACGCCCCTGTTTTATTCGGGCGTCGCCCCTGGCGGCCCGGATATAACATGATTTGATATCGATGTCTTCCATATTCACGTCGCCTTTGCCCACCTGTATATTTATACCGCGGCCGGACCCATCGGTTTCGCCGAAGAATTTCCGCAAGAATTTTTCCCCGAATTCTCCGCCCCATTCCGCCCACTCTTCCCAGTCCCCCCAGCTCTCGGGCTCCTCAATGCTGATGTGATGTTCTCCCCGGGGTAACGGCGGTATCGCCGGTGTGTCAATTTCAGTGCAATGTCTCATTCTGACATTTGCATTGCCGGAGGTGACGGAAAAGGCGCCGCGGCAATTCTCGATTTGGGCTTCACCTTTGCCTGTCCACATATGCAGGCGCGCCTGGATATTATCGATTTTGACATCCGCGCGTCCGGAGAATACATCCACGGTCCAGACTTTAGATTTTGGCAGCTGCAGCGTAAATTGCGAATCACCATGCTGCCACGTTGTGTACAGTTTCAGCCACCTTCCGTCCGGTCCAAAATTCGAACTCCGGGGATATCTGGCTGCGAAGTCCCCCTCCAATATAACCTCGTCACCGTCGATCCCCTGGATGACGAATTTACCCTGATTCGCTCTGATACCAACGGCATCAAAAGCGGTTATCGGCCAGGTTTGTTTTACCTTTGCCATATTTTTTACCCCTGTAAATCTTTTAGTTTCTGCGCTGCTTCCGCCGGGGATAACCGTCCGTCCGATACCTGCTGTAAAATATCTTTCCGCACATCTTCAGCAGAGGCTGCTTTTTTTTCGGCTGCGCTGCCTGAGGTTTTCTCCGGGATGATGATGGTCTCATTGTTACGGTTAAGAATATTGTTTATTTCGTCCAGTTTGTTCCTGATAGTCGGATAGGAAATACCGAGCACCCTTTCTACTTCCGTAAGGTTGCCCCTTGCCGAAAGGAATACTTTGATGAACGTCAGTGTTTCGTCTGAAAGGCTGGATAATTGTCCTGATTGGAATTCACCGCGCATCTGAAGTTGACAGGCGGGGCATTTGCATTCAGTAATAACAAGCTGACCGCCGCAGGCAGGGCACTGATTAAATAATTTCTGCATATTTTCCTCCTGATGTTTATTATTATAGAAACAAAAATATAAAATGTCAATAGATAAATTAATAATAATATAATATATTAATATAATAATTAAAAATAGAAATTAATATGAAGATATTATGAATTATTGTTAAAGGCAAGTAATTGAAATTCCGAAATGATCAAAAATCCGGCGGCTTTATGGTTTGAAAAAAAGAATAAGTCTACGGTATATGGTTTCTTCCCGTAGACTTATTATGATTTATTTTAGCGAGTCGTTTTGGCTGACGGAGAAAGACTCGAAGTTAATCCTCTCCTAGAAACTGCGGATTATGGATTGTGCCGTCATGCACGCCTTCAGTTTTATACCGTTCGAATTTGCCGTCAGCAGCGGCCAGGGCGGTTTTGGCCAATATTGCGGCGCATCTTTCCTCGGTCATCGGTATATAATTTCTGGCGGATTCCAGCGTCTCCTGTAAAATTGCCATGGACGGGAAACCGGTGATTACCGTGCTTACCGGCAGGCTCATGGTATAGTGCAGGCATTCCCTGGCGGTTACGGTGTTGCTCTGTAAAATCACCCCGGCGCCCATCGGTTTCATTGCCAGCACCCCGATATTCGCCTTGAAAGCCACCGGCAGGACCTTTTTTTCGAAGCTGTCATAGTGGTAATCCATGACATTCAGCGGCATCTGCACCGTATCAAAAAGGAAATTGTTCTCGCTAGCGGTTTGCAGCATCTTCAGGTGGATATCGGGACTTTTGTGGCCGGTGAAACCGATATAGCGGATTTTCCCGGCTTTTTTTGCAGCCAGCACCGCCTCCATCGAGCCGCCGGGACGAAATATCTTTTCCGGGTCGGTCATGCGGATGACTTCATGGAATTGCAGCAGGTCGATGGTCTCGGTTTGCAGTCTTTGCATTGACTCCTCAAGCTGCTGATTTGCCGCTTTGGCGGTATGGGCGTCAATCTTGGTCATAAGGAAGACTTTGTTCCGGTAGCCGTCTTTCAGCGCTTTACCCATTCTGATTTCACTGGCGCCTTCGTTATAATCCCAGCAGTTGTCCATGAAGGTAATACCGTTATCGATTGCGTAGCGTATTATCCGGATACTCTCATCTTCGGTCATCCGGGCGCCGATATGAAACCCTCCCAAACCAATGGCGGATATTTTCTCCCCGGTATGGCCCAGGATGCGCAGGGGTATTTCTGTATTTGGTGATGTCTTCATGTTCCGACCCTCGACTTTACTATTTCTTTTTGTGCTATTCTAATGCCTATAAAACAATGATCTTAAATCATCATACAAAAGTTTGGGTTTATCTACAACTTTATGCCGGTAATTCACTGTTTGTGCAGATTTTTGCATGAGATAAAGTGAAAGTTCTATACTGAAAACAGAACGTCTATCCTTTCATTTCGTCAACGGAGTTATTAAAATTGGTCGCTCATAAAAACCCTATTCAAATAGAGAAAACATGAAACTGAAAATGGATTATAAGTGGGTGGCTTTGTCCGTAACCACCGTGGGCGTTTTTATGTCCAGCCTGGATTCAAACATTGTCGTGATCGGACTGCCGACGATTTTGCAGAAATTAAACGCCAGTATCGTCCATGGAATCTGGATTATTACCGGTTATGCTTTGATGACGGCTATCCTGCTGGTTGTCCTCGGGCGCCTGGCTGATTTATACGGCCGGGTCCGGCTTTATAATCTGGGGTTTGCAATTTTCACGGTCGGTTCTCTGTTTTGTGCCTTATCACGCACCGGAACGCAGCTGGTGATTTTCCGGTTTTTACAGGGAGGCGGCGCTGCTTTGCTGACGGCTAACAGCGTTGCCATCATTACAGATGCCTTTCCCAAAGAAGAGCTCGGCATGGGTTTGGGCACGAACATGATGGCGATGAATTTGGGCGCAATTGTCGGGCTTACTCTTGGCGGCATAATGATACCTACTTTTGGCTGGCAGTCGATATTCCTGATTAACATCCCCATCGGGATTTTCGGCACTGTCTGGGGTACGCTGCGTCTGAAAGAAATCAGTGTCAAACCGGTCGGCCAAAAATTCGATTATGCCGGTGCTATTTTGTATTGCATCGGTTTAACGACGATTCTGCTGGCGCTGGCGGTCGGAGACCCTCTTTCCCTCCGCAATTTAATAATATTAGGCGGCGGAATCGCAATTTTTGTCGCTGTGATATTTGTTGAGTTAAGGCAGAAATTTCCGACGCTCGACCTGGCGCTTTTCAAGATAAGGTTATTCGCGGCCGGCAACCTCGCCAGTTTTTTAAATTCCCTGGCGTTCAGCTGCGGCCCGTTTCTGCGGTCTTTATTCCTGCAGCTGGTGCTGGGTTACAGTACATTAAAAGCGGGGCTGATACTCATCCCGATGGAAGCCATTGTCTTCGTGCTGAGCCCTATCAGCGGCCGGTTGTCGGACCGGTACGGCGGAAGGGTGTTGAGTTCGGTAGGCTTAGTTTTGAATGCTTCGGCATTAATCTGGTTTTCGACATTAAATCAAAATTCAACGCTAAGCGCAGTCATAGTCAGTCTGATGTTATTCGGCTTCGGACGGGCACTGTTCATGCCTCCCAACACCAGTTCGATAATGGGTTCTGTCCCCGCAGTGAAACGCGGCGTGGCCAACGGCATCAGAATGACGCTCAATATGACCGGCGGGGTGCTGAGTGTGCCTTTTTCTTTGCTGCTGATGACCCTGGTGATGCCGTACAACCGGCTTTCTCAGATTGTCGGCAGCACCCAACTTATCAGTTCCAATGAACTTCCACTCTTCCTGAAAGCCATCAATCATGCATGTCTTATTCTCGGCATCATCGTGCTTGTTGCCATCATACCGTCTTTATTGCGGGGCCCGCAGGACAAGCCGGTCACGACGACCAAAAAGAGCGGGTAAAATACTATACTTTAATCCGGTAAGGGCCTACCGGCGCGGCCGGCCGAAGATTTTATGCCAGGTTTTTACGAACGATGCAAGCCGCAGGTCGCCAAAGAGCAATTCGCTGGTTTTCATAGACTGCACGCTTCGTACTTCATATATCCGGCGGAACAAACCGAGGACAACGGCTAATTTTAAAATACCTGCTAAGAGGAAAAGTGTTCGAAAATAACTACCTGAAATTGTTGGCAGATGAGGTCCCAAATTACCGCCAATCAGGGACCCTATCGTAATTCCAAGCGCGCCTAGAGCTCCAAATAGCGCAATATACCGGGTGCGGTTGTCCTGTGGAGCCGCATCCCAAATGAACATTCCTGCACAAAGATTAAAGCCCGCCCAGGCAAAACCTGAAAATATTTGTACTGCACTGAGCCACAATACGCTGGAATTAGCCAGCCACAGTAAAGAACCAAAAGGTATCATCAACGCGGTGACGTGGAGGACTTTGACTCGTCCCGTTTTATCCGCCCGCTTTCCCCACCACACAACCACGAACATTGTTACGATTGCCAGCATGGAATTGATTATCTGATAGCTGATATAACTGACACGGAGTTCACGAAGCAAGTAAGCAGAAAAAAAAGGAGCATCGATATTCTGTGCCAGGTTCAAGAAAAAAATAAAAACGATAAACCGTCCGATATTAGTCGAGAACAGCCTCCTGGATATTTTAACAATGCTTTCTTTCGGTTTAATCTGTGTAAAAGCAGGGTGCGGTTCAGCCATTCGCGAAAGGCATATTAGCGAAAACAGCCTTCCACCCATGGCAACCAGAAAGATAATTGCAAAAGCCAGTCGAGTGTTGCCCGTCATTAATTGTAACAGCCCGGCAGCGGCGAATGACGAAACTAAAGTGACGAATCCGCCAATGCGGCTGCGCAGACCAAAATAACTTCCGCGTAGTCCCGGCGGTGTCAGGTCGGCCATCATTGCACTCCACGGAACCCCAACTATACCGGTAGCAGCAGTACAAATAGTGAAAAAGCCAATCAACCACCATACTTGATTGGTTTGAAAGATAAAAGGAATTAAAAGGATGGGCAACCAGGACAGACCCATGATTAAAACAAATGGCAGGATGATTGATTTGCGACTTTTAACATGCTCTGAAATCATGGGAGCAAACAATAACGTGAGGACGGTCACAAAGTTTGGAAGACTCGACAGGTAACCGATCTGCTGGGTGGTTGCCTGCATCGAAAGCGCAAAAGGAGTGACATAGTTTTGCGTCAACCCTACGGTCGTTGATGCTCCGATGCTGTCATAAGTTGAGTTTTTAAGGCTTTCCCGTATTTGTTCCTTCGTTAAACCGGATGGAGCATCATAGTGTTTATGTGCGGAATTTATCTCATCTGTAATAGTGAATCACCTGCTTAACCGTAAAGTGTATTGTTTTATCAAATCGGTTCATTAGTTTAAAAAGATTAAATAATGAATACTAACCGTGACTAAACCGCGGCATATTTTAATATAACACACAATTTGTGAATATATTAATGAAACCTAAAATACTGACAAAAGATGAAACGTTTGGTAAACTAAAATTACGCTATAATATAACGAGAAGGCAGAGAAGTTAATTTACAGAGAGGCAGTAAGTGACAAAACAAAAGAAAATTTCCGCATTGGGAGAATACCGCGAATCATTGAAAACAGCACTTATCGCGCGTAACAACCTGATCAAAATGGCTAAAGATAATTACTCGAAAGCCAGGAAGACCGCGACGGAAAGATATAAAAAACAACTCTTAGGTAAATCAAAGTAACTACCTGATAGTAATTAACGGAAACAAAGATAACGTTCGGTAAACGGTCCAAAAAGAAAAGAGACCATATCGCTAATTTTCATCAAATAGTCTCTTTGGCTTGAAATTTTTGGTGGAGCTGAGGGGATTCGAACCCCTTACCCCTTCCTTGCAAAGGAAATGCTCTCCCAAATGAGCTACAGCCCCTTGAAACACTATTATAGCAATAAGGCGCTAGTTTCGGCAATTAATTCCTGCTTGCTGTTTCGCCGTAAAATCAAAATCGTGATAAGCTTATAGTGCAAAACAGGTTATCAGAATGACGGAAAAGGCATTCCGGATTGAAGAAGACGTTCCAGCCGAGTACTAAACCGTCGTCGGCGCGGCAAAGGAGAAATACTTGAAGAAAAAATATTTGTTGAAATACACGGCTATCGCTGTTGCAGCATTGGCTTTGGGTGCACTCTCTTTAACATCCTGTATGAGTGCGAGTACGCCGGCGAGTCAGTATTATAATGCCGGCGACGCTAATTTGAGTATCACCGGTGCTCAATTTGATCAATACTGGCTGTTTCGGTTCGATACTTCCAATTCAGCGCACGCCATGGCGCTGCCGAGCGCAGCGGATATTGTGGCAAATCTACAGTCGCCCTACGTCGGTGAAGTAATAAATGTTGCGGTAGCTGCCGATGGGGCCAATAGTGTGAATCTCATAGCCGGCACGAATGTTACCGTCAAAACCACCGTTTCGGTCGTGGCGGGAAACACTACGGTGACGATGTACTGCGAACTGGATAACGTAACTTCCGGCAGTGAAGCAGTCACGCTCTATTAGTAACCGGGGCGACATTCAACACAGAAATTAATAAATATTTCTTAAATCTGCTGGCAGAATCAATTTTGGTTCTGCACGGTATTTTCTGCCCAAATTCACAGCATTATTCTCCATAGAAACTGAACATTGTCAAAAGAAAAATAAATCCGCAAATTAACCATTTGTAACTTTCGATTTGACGGAATAACGTTTGGTGAACCTTGTTCAGAGTTCATTTATTCTGAATAAAATGGTGTTACGGGTTCGATAATTTGGTTTGCTTTTGGTCTTATACGAATCGGTGGATAACAAAACATCATCCGATCTGGTGCGTGACAAACGGTTGTATTTGCAAAATAGAAATATCGGTTGTATGCTCAGTGTAGGTTTAGTGTGTTATCTATTGTCAGAATTTTAATCTTCTCTCTGCTATTGGATGACCCAAACTCAAACCAAAAATTAAAACAGGAGGCCATCCAATGAGTTACCAGGACAAACAAATCACCTGTTCCGATTGCGGAACCACCTTCACTTTCGGCGTAAGGGACCAGGAGTTCTTTGCATCGAAAGGTTTCACCAATGAACCTAAGCGTTGCCCCTCTTGCCGCGCTGCCAAGAAGCAGAGCACCGGTGGCGGCTACGGGTCTTCAGCCCCACGTCAGATGTATCCCGTAAAATGCGCTACTTGCGGCAAAGACACCGAAGTACCTTTTGAACCCCGTGGTGACAAACCGGTCTATTGTTCCGATTGTTATCGCAAAACCAACCCGATAAAAAAATACTAATTAACCTTGGTTGACGATTGGCTGGGTGGAGTTTTCCCATGGATAGCTTTACCCAGCCTTTTGTATTTATTCTGTTCGTTGATGGTGCGCTATATTCGGAACCAAAACCGCCAATACTCCCCGGCGATGCACAGAGCAGGACTTAGTAATAACGGGATAATCGTACAAAATCGTCCGAACACTGAAATTCGAAAGTAAATTGATTATGCTTAGGATACTTGTTGATGCCGATGCCGTTCCTGTTAAGCAGGAGGTTTTTCGTGTCGCTCTACGTTACGGAATTAAAGTCGTCATGGTCGCCAATTCTCCGATTAACATTCAGCAGGAGGATTGGTTGGAAACGGTGGTCGTCAGCGGCCGGTTTGATGCTGCGGATGACTGGATTGTTGAACATGTGCAAAAGAATGATATTGTTGTTACCGGAGACATCCCTCTGGCCGCGAGGTGTTTGAAAAAAGCCGCACGTGTATTAGATTACCGGGGCCGTATTTTGACGGAAAATTCCATCGGCAATTTGTTAGCAACGCGCGATTTGATGGCCCATCTGCGGGATATCGGGGTCAATACCGGCGGCCCGAAAGTTTTTGAAAAAAAAGACCGTTCCCGATTCCTCCAGTCTCTGGATACCGTTGTACAATCAATTCTTAATGGTAAATAACCTGATTAAGCAGGAGGCTGTTCCCCGAAATGGCATTTATTAATCTGCAAAACGTCAGCTTAGCTTTTGGCAGTACCAGCCTTTTTGAGGACATTCACTTAACTGTTGCGTCAGGCGAAAAGGTCGCTCTGGTGGGACGTAACGGGTACGGTAAGTCGACTTTACTCAAACTAATCGCAGGGATACTCCGGCCGGATACCGGCACTATCGCTATCCAAAAGGGTATCCGCGTTGCTTTCCTGGACCAGATGGTGCCTGGGGAGATGCCGGGTACCGTTCTGGAAGTTGTGAAAGGTGATTTCAGCCGGACTCAGGATGGGCAGGAGAGTGCCTTTAATCAACGCGCTGAGAAAGTAATCTCGCAGTTAGGACTGGATTGTAATTGGACGAATAATACGCTTTCCGCCGGCATGAAGCGCAAAGTTTTAATGGCTAAAGCTCTTGCCGCCGAACCTGATGTACTGTTGCTCGATGAGCCTACCAATCATACGGATATTGATTCCATCAAACGATTGGAAGAGATGCTAAATAAATTCACCGGTGCCTTAATATTTGTGACCCATGACCGCATGTTCTTACAGCGAATCGCTACCCGCATTGTGGAAATTGACCGGTGCAGGTTATTTGATCAGGTTTGTGATTATGAGACTTTCCTGGCACGGCGGGCAGCCGCCCGCGAGGTCGAAGAAACCCGGAATGCCCTGTTTGATAAGAAACTGAAGAAAGAAGAACAGTGGATCCGGAACGGTGTAAGGGCACGGCGTACGCGTAATGAAGGCCGCGTCCGGGAATTACAAAAATTACGGGTGATTCGTCGGGATAGAAAGGAAGCCTCAGGAATCGTGAAAATAGAATCACAGGAGACTGAGCGTTCCGGTATGTTGGTTGTTAAGGCTGATAATGTCAGTTTCAATTACGGCGGCAACCCGATTATCTCTCAACTTTCCACGGTTATCATGAAAGGCGACAGGGTGGGCATACTGGGCCCCAACGGCAGCGGCAAGACCACTCTGTTGCGCCTTCTCCTTGGAAACCTGCTGCCGGACTCCGGCAGTGTACGCCTCGGGACGAATTTACAGATTAGCTATTTCGACCAGTTACGTGAGCAATTGGATGAGAATAAGACCGTACAGGAAAATGTAGTAGAAAATAATCAGGATACCGTAACTATCAACGGGCAAAAGCGGCACATTATCGGCTACATGCAGGATTTTCTTTTTTCCCCTGACCAGGTACGTTCTTACGTTTCAACCCTCTCCGGCGGAGAACGGAACCGTCTTTTGCTGGCCCGGCTATTTACCCGGTCTTCGAATCTCCTGGTAATGGATGAACCCACCAATGACCTGGATATCGAGACGATGGAGCTGCTGGAAGACTATTTGATGAAATATGCGGGGACGGTGCTTTTGGTCAGTCATGACCGTGCGTTTGTAAACAATGTAGTCACCAGTACCCTGGTTTTTGAAGGTGCAGGCAATGTAAAAGAATATGTCGGAGGGTATGACGACTGGCTGCGTCAGCGCGCCGCGGAAACCAAACCGGTTAAAAATTTAAAAGACACACCTGTCCCGGCTATCAGACAAAAGGTCAAATTCGGATTCCGTCAGCAAAAAGAACTGGATTCGCTGACACTGACTATCCAGTCGCTGGAAACAGAACAGGAAAACTTGTATAAAACCATGGGTGATTCCAGTCTCTACAAAAATGATAAATCAGCAATTCTCAGCAAGAAGGAACGGCTTGAAGAAGTAAAAGAGCTGTTGGCTGAAGCCTATACCCGTTGGGAAGAACTCGAACAATTTAAAAATGAGTTGTGACAATATATGCAGGTAATTATTTCCACCGCATAGCTGTGAAAGTCCACTGTTTTAGGGGAGTGTTCTTCTAATCGAAACAGCCGGCTATTTATGCAAGCTCCAATGTAACAGCATTTTTACGGATTCGTACTTTACCGGCTTTGGCCAATGTTTGTGCCACATATTGCTGCGGTATATCAACCAATGTATGTTTATCAAAAATCCTGATGGCGCCAATTGATCTGCCTGGAAAATCTGCGTAGCGCGCGATGGTCCCCACGATATCCGCAGGCGTTATACCATGTGCCTTCCCGGCATTAAGGGTCATTCTCACCATTCCTGCTTCATGAGAAGTATAAGACCCGCTGCGGCTGTTTTCTTTCTTACCGCGTTTAATTTCAGTCGTAGGTTTTGGCTTCCGTCCTTCGGTGACCTCACTGATCGGTGCGATAGGCCGATTGATATCCTGCCCACGGGCTATTTTCAACGCTATCGCCGCAATTTGAAGAGGATCATGTCCCATTTCTCCAAGCTTGGCAACAATTTGTAACTCTTTCTGACAATCGCCGCGTTTTAACCAGACAATCATCTGTTCCAGCAGTTGTTCTTCCCGGTGTTTCTCGATATCTTCTGTTTTCGGAATTGGTATCCGGGTAATTTCCTGTCTGGTAAATCGTTCTATTTGCTG
>Ga0265316_10005377_pt1 | contig 12459 bp, 10 predicted proteins | sample 4522metaG_FD_202092 | JGI IMG/M metagenome (GOLD analysis project Ga0265316, IMG submission 202092) | Rhizosphere microbial communities from Carex aquatilis grown in University of Washington, Seatle, WA, United States - 4-5-22 metaG | ecosystem: Host-associated > Plants > Roots > Rhizosphere >... | reverse complement strand
CGGCAACAGGTAGTGGAGCGAGAAGAAGCGGTTCAGCGTCGGGTTATCGACCGAGAAGCCGCCCCACAGCCACGTCGTGATGCTGTTGCCGACCAGGGGGATGGCGGTGAACAGGTTGGTGATGACAGTGGCGCCCCAGAACGACATCTGGCCCCACGGCAGCACGTAGCCCATGAACGCGGTCATGATCATGAGCAGGAAGATAATCAGGCCGAGGATCCAGAGAACCTCGCGCGGCTCCTTGTACGAGCCGTAGTACATGCCGCGCAGGATGTGGACGTAGACCGCGAAGAAGAAGAGCGAAGCGCCGTTCGAGTGGAGATAACGGAGCAGCCAGCCGTAGTTGACGTCGCGCATGATGGACTCGACCGAGTTCATCGCGAGGTCGGCGTTTGGCGTGTAGTGCATCGCCAGAATGATGCCGGTGACGATCTGGGCCACCAGCATGAAGGTGAGGATGGCGCCGAAGTTCCACCAGTAATTCAGGTTGCGCGGCGTGGGATACGCGACGAACGAGGAGTGGGCGAAGCCGAGGATCGGCAGCCGCGCCTCAAACCACTTCGCCACCGGATTTTTCGGCTGGTACGTGGAAGTTCCCGACATGATGGTTGGTCGCCTGTCGTTTTCAGCCGATGCGGATCGATTTGTCCGAAGTAAATTCGTACTTCGGAATGGCCATGTTTTCTGGCGCCGGGCCCTGACGGATGCGGCCGGCGGTGTCGTACTGGGAGCCGTGGCACGGGCAGAACCAGCCGTCGTAGGGGCCGGCCTGACCGAGCGGCACACAACCAAGGTGCGTGCAAATCTGGATCATCACGAACCAGGCCTCCTTGCCCGGCGCCGAGCGATTGGCGTCGGTGGCCGGGGCGTTGTCAGGGAGGTTGGCGTTGCGCGCGACCTGGTCGCGGAGCTCGGAAATGTTCACCGCCTTGGCCGAAGCGATCTCCTTGTCGGTGCGCTGACGCACGACGACCGGCTTGCCGCGCCACTTGACGATGAGTGATTCGCCCGCTTTTACCGCCGAAATATCGACATCGACCTGGGCCAGAGCCAACGCGGCTGCATCGGGGTTCATCTGGTCGATGATGGGCCACGCGATCAGCGCCGCGCCAACAACGCCAACGGCGCCCGTGGCAATGTAAAGGAAATCCCGCCGCGTCGGTTCCGAATGATCGGCCGTCTCTGTGCTCGCCAAAAGGTTGGTCCCCTGCCGCTCCCGCAGGCGATCAGGCCCCGGATCAACAGAATCCGCGCCACGCGCCCTGAATTTTGTAGCCAGCCGGTTCATGTCTTGTCCAGTGCGCCGGGGCGGCTCGCGCACATTGTCGCGGGTAGTGGCAGAAGCAGCGCCCGGGAGCGACCCGGCAAATTGGCCAGAACCCTGAGTTTTGCAACCACCGCGCGGAGAAGACTACTCCGCGGCTTCGGCGACGCTCTCGACCGCGAGGAAGCCGCCCGACTGGCGGTTCCAGAGCTGGGCATAAAGGCCACCCAGCGCCAGCAGTTCGGCGTGGGTGCCCTGCTCGACGATGCGGCCCTTGTCGAGCACCACCAGGCGATCGAGCGCGGCGATGGTCGACAGCCGGTGGGCAATGGCGATCACGGTCTTGCCCGCCATGAGGCCGTAGAGCGTCTCCTGAATGGCCGCCTCGACCTCGGAATCCAGCGCCGAGGTCGCCTCGTCGAGCACGAGAATCGGCGCGTTCTTCAGGAAGATGCGGGCGATGGCGACGCGCTGGCGCTGGCCGCCGGACAATTTTACGCCGCGCTCGCCGACATGAGCGTCGTAGCCGCGGCGGCCCTTGGGGTCGGTCAGGTCGCGGATGAACTCGTCGGCGCGGGCAAGCCGGGCCGCCTCGATCATCTCCTCCTCGGTCGCATCCGGGCGCCCGTAGAGGATGTTGTCGCGCACGGAACGATGGAGCAGCGAGGTGTCCTGCGTGACCATGCCGATGCTACGGCGGAGCGATTCCTGCGCGACGGACTGGATGTCCTGGCCGTCGATCAGGATCGAGCCGCCTTCGAGGTCGTAGAAGCGCAGCAACAGGTTGACCAGCGTCGACTTGCCGGCGCCGGAGCGGCCGACGATGCCGACGCGCTCGCCCGGCGCGATCTTCAGCGAGAAATCCTCGATCACCTTGGTCTCGCGGCCATAGTGAAAGCGGGCGTGGTCGAACTCGATCGCGCCGCGGGCAACGGCGAGCGGCGGGGCGTCCGGCTTGTCGAGGATCGAGACGGGCTTGGACAGCATCTGCATGCCGTCCTCGACGGTGCCGATACTCTCGAACAGGCCGGCGACTTCCCAGATGATCCACTGCGACATGGCGCGGAGCCGCGTGACCAGCCCGACCGCCACGGTGATGGCGCCGATGGTGACGAAATCGCCCAGCCACGCCCACACCGCGATGCCGGCGACCGAAACGAGGAGGAGCGCGTTGATGACGTTCAGCGCGTTAGTGAGCTGCGTGAACAGGCGCGCCTGCGCATACGCGGTGCCGAGGAACTCGCCCATCGCGTCGCGGGCATACGTGTGCTCGCGGCGGGTATGGGCGAACAGTTTTATGGTCTGGATATTGGTGTAGCTGTCGACGATGCGGCCGGTCATTTCGGCGCGGGCGTTCGCCTGCTTCTCACCGACGTCGCCGAGGCGCGGCAGGAACCAGCGCAGCAGCCCGACATAGGCGGCAAGCCAGACGACCAGCGGCGCGGCGAGCCACACGTCGGCTTTCGCCATCAGCCACGCGGTGCCGGCGAAATAAACGACGATGTAGACGCCGACCTCGATGACGCGGGTGACGGCATCGCGCACCGCGAGCGCCGTCTGCATCACCTTCTGCGAAACGCGGCCGGCGAACTCGTCCTGAAAGAAGGTCAGGCTCTGGGCGAGCATGGCGCGGTGCGAGCGCCAGCGGACGAGCATCGGGTAGTTGCCGTAGAGGCCCTGGTACTGGAGCAGCGCCTGCGCGAAGCCGAGCAGCGGATAGAGCGCGACGACCACCAGCGCCATGACCGCGAGCCGCCAGCCGTAGTCGTGCAGGAAGGTGGCGCGGTCGGCCTTGGCCAGCCAGTCGACGAGGTTGCCGAGGAACGAGATGAAGTAAATCTCGAGAACCGACATCGCAGCGGTGACCACCGCCATGACCAGCAGCCAGGGCAGCGCCTTCCGCGAATAGAAGTACAGGAAAGCGAACAGCCCCTGCGGCGGCCGCACGACATCGTCGGCCGGGAACGGATCGATCAGGCGCTGGAAGAAACTGAACAAGGGATAGGTATCCGGATGGGAAGACGCCAAGGCACACGTCCAACCGCCCAACGACGCGGCGGGCGCAGGGCAGGCCGACCGGCGCCGCCCTCACATAAGCCACCTGCCCCGGCGTTTCCACTCGGCCGGGCTGTCCACCCGACGAATGGCGGAATTCGGGGGTGAGGAGCGGTGAGCGAAGCGAGCGAAACAGGCCAGTGGCCTGTTTCGAGTGACGAACGCCCGAGCGCAAGCGAGGGCCGGCGGCGGACACACCGCGAATGGGCTTCCCCTCTCCCGGCGGGATGACGAGCGGTGTGCGCCGGCACATCCCCTCTCCCCGGTGGGGAGAGGGCCGCGAGCCTTATGAGCGTCAGCGAATTAGGCGAGCGGGGTGAGGGGCGGAGACCTCTCCGGAGAGCGCTCAGCCCCCTCACCCGGATCGACACTCACTGCGTTCGTCTCGATCCGACCTCTCCCCACCGGGGAGAGGTGAAGTTGTGCCCTACGCCCAGCGACCGCTTAGGCGAGATGAACGTGTGGCGCCGCAGGCCCCACTACTCCGCCGCCACCGGCACGCCGGCCGGCTCGTCGACGGCGATGAAACCGCCGGACTGGCGATGCCAGAGCTGGGCGTAGATGCCGCCACGCTCGATCAGCTCGCGATGGGTGCCGGTTTCGACGATCCGGCCGGCATCCATCACCACCAGCCGGTCGAGCATGGCGATGGTCGACAGCCGATGCGCGATGGCGATGACGGTCTTGCCCTGCATGAGGCCGTAGAGCTGCTCCTGGATGATCGCCTCGACCTCGGAATCGAGCGCCGACGTCGCCTCGTCGAGGACGAGGATCGGCGCATCCTTGAGGATCAGGCGGGCGATGGCGACACGCTGGCGCTGGCCGCCAGAGAGCTTCACCCCGCGCTCGCCGACCTGCGCGTCGTAGCCGGTGCGGCCGCGCTGGTCGACGAGATTGCGCACGAAATCGTCGGCCTCGGCGCGGCGGGCTGCGGCGACGATCTCCTCCTCTGTTGCTTCCGGCCGGCCGTAGCGGATGTTGTCTCGGATCGAGCGGTGGAGGAGCGAGGTGTCCTGCGTGACCACGCCGATTTTCGCGCGGAGCGATTCCTGCGCGACGCCGGCGATATCCTGCCCATCGATGAGGATGCGGCCGCCCTCGAGGTCGTAGAAGCGGAGCAGCAGGTTGACCAGCGTCGACTTGCCGGCCCCCGAGCGGCCAACCAGGCCGACGCGCTCGCCAGGCTTGATGGTGAGCGACAGGTGATCGATGAGGCCGCCCGGGCGACCGTAGTGGAAGCTGGCGTCGTCAAAGCGGATTTCGCCGTGCGCGACGGTGAGCGGCGCGGCGCCGGACGCATCGAGGATGTCATTCGGCCGGCTGATGGTCTGCATGCCGTTCTGCACCGAGCCGACGCTCTCGAACAGCGACGTGATGGTGCGCAGGATCATGCCGGACAGCGAGTTCAGGCGTATGACCAGGCCGGTGGCGAGCGCAATGGCGCCCACCGTGATGAGGCCGCGCGACCACAGCCAGAGCGCCAGCCCGGCGCAGGCGAAGATGAGCAGGCTGTTGATGACGGTGAGCCAGACCTGCAGGTTGGCCGTGGTCAGCGCAAACGCGCGATAGGCATCGAGGTGCATGCGGAAACCTTCATAGGCGAAGGCATCCTCGCGGTCGGCGTGGGCAAAGAGCTTGACCGACTGGATGTTGGAATAACCATCGACAATGCGGCCGGAGAGGGCCGAGTTGGCCTCGGCGACCGCGGCGGAGCGGGTGCGCACCTGGGGGACGAGAAGGATGATGACGGCGACGTAGGCCGCGGTCCACGCCACGACCGGCGCCAGCAGCCACGGGCTGATGCCGACGAACAGCCACAGCGTTCCGCCGACATAAATGACGAGCGTCCAGATGCCGTCGATGACACCGCTCACGGTATCGCGCAGCGACGGGCCGGTCTGGGTGACCTTCTGGGCGATGCGACCGGCAAAATCGTTCTGGAAGAAGCCGAGGCTCTGGCGCAGCACATAACGGTAGCTCTGCCAGCGCACGGAGAAGGTGAGCGCCGGCAACAGGCCGAGCTGGCCGAACGTGCGGGAGAGCGCCGCATTGATCGGCCGCAGCACGACGACTACCGCCGCCATCGCGGCGAGTTCTGGCCAATAGCGCGCGAAAAACTCGTCCTTCGGCGTGGCCGCCACCCAGTCCACGATCCGGCCAAGGAACACAAAGAGCCCCATCTCGGTTAGAGCAGTAACCAGCGAGATCAGGAGCACCGTCACGATGGTGCCTTTAACCGGCGCCAGGAAATACCGATAGAAGGCGACAAGCGAATCGGGCGGGCGCTCGACGGGAGTGTCCCGCAGCGGCGCGATCAATCTTTCAAACCAGCTTCTCATCCTGCGGGTATATATCCTTCATGCCGACACTGGCGCTCTACCAGCCCGATATTCCGCAGAATACCGGCACTTTGCTCCGGCTTTCCGCCTGCCTTGGGATTGCCGCCCATGTGATCGAACCGGCCGGCTTCGACATGTCGGACCGGTCACTCAAGCGGGCGGGCCTGGATTACCTGGAGCATGTGACGCTGATCCGCCACTTGTCCTGGAACGAATTCGAGGCGTGGCGCGAGGCCAACGGCCGCCGCCTCGTGCTGCTCACGACCAAGGCAGCCACCCCCTACCCCGAATTCGTATTCGCGCCCAGCGACATCATCATGGTGGGGCGTGAAACCTCGGGCGTGCCGGAGATAGTGCACGAGGTGGCCGACGCAAGGCTCCTTATTCCCATGGTGGCCGGACTGCGTTCGCTCAACGTCGCGACGGCGGCGGCAATGGTACTCGGCGAAGCGCTCCGGCAGACGGGCGGGTTCCTGCCCCGGCCCTGAGCCTGCGCCTGCCGATTCCGATTTGCGTCAGGTCAAACTGTGGTGCAAGGGATGCGGGTTTAATGCTCCGCGCCTCTGGACCATCCGCGGAGTCTTGCCATGACCGTGCACGTGAATCCCGCCATGCCCGACCAGCTCGAACAGAAGAAGGCCAGCGCCTCGGCCTGGTTTTCCGAACTGCAGCGACGCATCACGGCTGCCTTCGAGGCGATCGAGGACGACCTCCCGGGCGGGATGCCGTTTGACGATCAGCCAGCGGGCCGCTTCGTGCGCACGCCGTGGAAGCGCACCGACCACAGCGGCGCCGACGGCGGCGGCGGCACGATGGCGATCATGAAGGGGCGCGTGTTCGAGAAGGTCGGCGTCCACGTCTCGACGGTCCACGGCGAATTCGCGCCGGAGTTCCGCAAGGAGATTCCGGGCGCCGAGGAAGACCCGCGCTTCTGGGCGAGCGGCATTTCGCTCATCGCCCACATGCAGAATCCCAATGTGCCGGCCGTTCACATGAACACGCGCATGGTCGCAACGTCGCGGCAATGGTTCGGCGGCGGAGCGGATCTCACGCCCGTGCTCGAGGCGCGGCGCACCCAGGACGACGCGGACGCGCGCGACTTTCACGCGGCGATGAGGGCCGCCTGCGCGCCGCACAAGGTTGCCGACTACGAACGCTACAAGGCGTGGTGCGACGAATACTTCTTCATCAAGCACCGCAAGGAGCCGCGCGGCATCGGCGGCATCTTCTACGACTGGCTGAACTCCGGCGACTGGGAGGCGGATTTTGCCTTCACGCAGGACGTCGGCCTCGCCTTCCTCGACATCTATCCCCGTCTGGTGCGGCGCAACTTCGACGTCCCGTGGAGCGAGGCGCAGCGCGAGGAGCAGCTCATCCGGCGCGGCCGCTACGTCGAGTTCAACCTTATCTACGACCGCGGCACGGTGTTCGGTCTGAAGACCGGCGGTAACGTCGATTCGATCCTCTCCTCGATGCCGCCCGTGGTGAAGTGGCCTTGAGCTACGGCGCGGACTTATAGGCGCGGCCACGCCGGATGGCGACGAGCTTGATGAAGCGGGTCACGCTTCCGGAGGCGGCGTCAGTGCAGACAGGACCGCAGCGCTGAGCTACCGCTTGTGGCCCAAAGCGGCCAGGTGGCTGACAAGGGACTGCTGCATTTCTGCGACGACACCTCGTTGCCCAATGCGAAGCATGCTTAGATGCCTCCGTCCGCGGCGGTCGCCGCTCCTGAAGGTGTGAGGATGGCGTTCGACACAGTGAGTTCGGGATCCCGCTGATGGCGCGCTCCGTCGCGCAGGACTGGGAGCGCATCGAGCGTCAGCTCAGTGCCACCGTGGGCTCGATCTACAACCAGACCGACCCGAACTTCCGAATCATCATCGCGTGCACGGAAAAGCCGACGCTCAGCGTCGCGACCGACGAGCGGCTCGAGTTTCGGATGTGCGAGCACTACACCGAAGGATCGAGCACGTCGACGCGGCCCAGCGTGAATTGTCGTCGGAGAGTCTGAGGGCTGAGGTCGCGAAGACGAAAGATGATCGGCAATCTTTTGCTCCGTCTGTCCGGTTGGATGATTGATATGTCGCGCCGTAGCCGCTCGCCGTGGAGTCGGGGCGCCCGTGTTCGTGAACCACGATCCCTAGCGATTGCGCGGAATACTCCTACGCGATCCTTCGGGCATGGACTCCGACCGCGAGCTCGTGCTGGCAATTGTGCTCCTACGAAAAGGCCTCTCGCTCTGCCAAGGTCTGCGCCGGCAGTTGACCGAGGACGACCAATTCAAGGTTGGCCGACAGATCGCCGAGCAGCTGAAGCTATCGAACTGCCGGGTCGAACCCGGGCCGCCGGCGCAGCCACATGGGACCGGATGGCCTGGGGCGGCCGGCTGGACGCAGCGCTAAGGACTGCCGCCGTGCGCGCGATACCTGCCACGCGTGCGTGCAACGGCGAGGTATTGCGTCCAGTCGGTGGCGATACCGATCTGGGCCGCCTTCAGCGTCATCAGGCCGGCCCGCACCTCGGCTGCGAGGTAGTCCTCGACGAGGTCTTTCTGCTTGAAGTAACGCTGTCTGCGAGTGACGCCGGGTGGCCCTTTCAGCTTGATTCGGTTCCCCTTTTTGCCATGCCTCTTCTCGCAGGAACCTTTTGCCGATCGTGGAGTTCTAAAAGTGACGCCCCAGTCAGGCTTGACGACTCATTTTGTCGCGACGGTTAGCTGATCAGGACGGACATTCTGGCAGATTCATGCGTGACCACGATAGCCCGGATCGGTCGCATAACGGCTGGATTGCTATCGCTGCTGCCACACTGACGGCAGCGGGTGTGCTTACACTCATCTGCGGCGCGGTGTTCGTCTGGTCGGGAGTCTACAACGTCGCCGCCACCAGCAAGCATTCACGGCCAATCGAATGGCTGCTCCACTTCGTCATGCAACGGTCCGTCGCTCTCCACGCGCCGGCGCTGACGCCTCCGGACCTCCACGACCCAGCCCTTATCCGCCGCGGCGCGGCGCATTTCGCCAGCGGCTGCGCACCCTGTCACGGCGCGCCTGGCGAACTTGCCTCGCCGATCGCGCAACAAATGACGCCAGTGCCCCCCGGCCTTTATTCGGCGGATCGCGACTTCACCCCCAGCCAATTGTTCTGGATCGTGCAGCACGGGGTCAAGATGACGGCGATGCCGGGATGGTCGGCCCAAAGCCGGGCCGACGAGATCTGGGCGATGGTGGCGTTCCTTGAGGAGCTGCCGCATCTCAACACGCCCGACTACCTGAAGCTCTCGGGCGCTGCCGGAGCGGCAACCTTTCTGCCGCAGGACAAGCCATTCGCATCCGTCTTCGATCCATCGACCTGCGCGCGCTGCCACGGCGCCGACGGCCGCGGCGAACTGGGCGTGTTCCCCAGCCTTGCCGGCCGCGACGCCGCCCGCATCGAAAAAGCTCTCCACGACTATCGCGACGGCAGCCGCCCCAGCGGCTTCATGCAGCCGGTTGCCGCCACGCTGAGCGACGAGGCAATTACCGACGCCGCGCGCTACTACGCAGCACTCGCCGCGGTAGGTTCGCCATGAACCCCGCAATATCGCCGCTCGATCTCTTCTCGCCTGGCGGCGCCGGCGCTCACGCGATCTCGCCGCTGCTGTGGGGGCTAGTCTGGCTGTCGGTGGCGGTTATCCTCATCATCGCAGCGGCGGTTGTCGCCGGGGTCGTCGTACGATCGTCCGGTGCTCGCGATCCCGCCGCGGTCAAGGTTGAACGGTCGGGCAACGGCCTCTGGTGGATTTACGGCGGCGTCGGCGTCTCCATTGTGGTTCTGCTAATCTTCGTTGGCTGGACCATGTTGACCATGGCGGGCATCGCCGCCCCCTCGCGGCCGGTGGCGCTAACCATCGCCGTTTCAGCCCGCCAGTGGTGGTGGAGTTTTACGTACGACGCGCCCGGCGGCTCAGTCGTGACTGCCAACGAGGTGCACATTCCGGTCGGCGTGCCGGTGCATTTTGTGCTCACGTCGCCCGATGTCATTCACAGCTTCTGGGTGCCGGCGCTGGGCGGCAAGACCGATGTGATCCCGGGCCGCGCCAACGAGGCGTGGCTGGAAACCGACAAGCCGGGCGTCTACCGCGGCCAGTGCGCAGAGTTCTGCGGCATGCAGCACGCCGGCATGGCGCTGTTCGTCGAGGCGCAGTCGCCGGCGGACTTCGCGCAATGGCTGAAGGCACAGGCAGAACCCGCCGCGGCGCCGGGCGGTGGGGATGATGTGGCTGCAGGCGCCGCTCTCTTCGTCGCGCGCTGCGGCGGCTGCCACACGGTGCGCGGCACCGAAGCGCACGGCGCCAAGGGCCCCGACCTCACCCACGTGATGACCCGCACCACGCTCGCCGCCGGTGTGCTGGATAACACTCTCGGCAATCTTTCCGGCTGGATCGCCGATCCGCAGTCGCTGAAACCCGGCGCGAAAATGCCGGCCGTCGATCTTTCCGGCGCCGAACTGGAGTCGATCCTGACCTACCTGAAGACGTTGACGTGAGGACTCCGGCTGTGACGACCACCAGCGAATACGAGCGCGTCCCCAAGATCAGAAGCCTGAGCGACGATCCCGGCTTGCCGGCGCGCCTAAAGGCACTGTGGGAGACGAAACCCGGGCTCTGGGGCTGGATCTGTTCGGTCGATCACAAGTCGATCGGCATCCGCTATCTCTTCACGGCGTTTCTGTTCCTCGTCGTCGGCGGGCTCGAGGCGCTGGTCATGCGCGTTCAGCTGGCGGGGCCTGAGCGGCGGCTGCTTACGCCCGAAGCCTACGACCAGCTCTACTCGATGCACGGCATCACCATGATCTTTCTCTACGCATTGCCCGTGCTTTCCGGCTTCTCGAATTTCCTTTTTCCGCTCGTGCTCGGCGCGCGCGACATGGCCTTCCCGCGCCTCAACGCCTTCTCGTACTGGGTCTATATCGCGGCCGGCCTGTTCATGTACGCGAGCTTCCTGATGGGCGTAGCGCCCGACGACGGCTGGTTCAACTACGCGCCCAATTCGCTGCCGCCCTACAGCCCCGGCCCCAACATGGACTTCTACGCGCTGGGCATGATTTTTCTCGGCGTCTCCACCACCGTCGGCGCCATCAACTTTGTCGTCACTGTCCTGCGCATGCGCGCGCCGGGAATGTCGATCAACCGCCTGCCCATTCTGGTGTGGGGCACCACCACCGCGTCCGTCGGCATCCTGTTCGCGATGCCCGCGGTCACCCTGGCGTTCTTCATGCTGTGGATGGAGCGGCAGTTCGGCACGCATTTCTTCGGCGCCGGCGGCGGCGGCCAGCCGCTGCTTTGGCAGCATCTTTTCTGGATCTTCGCGCACCCGTGGGTCTACATCATCGTGCTGCCCGCCATGGGCCTGGTTTCGGACGCGCTGCCGATACTCTGCCGGCGCCCGATCGTCGGCTACACGCTGGTCGTGCTGGCGACGATCCTGACCATGGTGCTCGGCTTTGGCGTGTGGGTGCACCACATGTTCGCGACCGGCCTGCCGCTCGTCGCCTCGTCGTTCTTTTCGGGCGCATCCTTCATCATCACCATTCCGAGCGCGGTCGCGACCTTCGCCTGGGTCGCGACCATCTGGACTGGACGGCCGGTATTCACCACCGCGTTCCTGTACTTCGCGAGCTTCATCGTGATGTTCGTCATCGGTGGTGTATCGGGTGTTGTCACCGCCGCGGTGCCTGCCGACCTGCAGCTAACCGACACCTATTTCGTCGTCGCCCACATCCATTACGTGCTGATCGGCATCAACCTTTTCGCCGTACTCGGCGCGATCTATTTCTGGTTCCCCAAAATGAGCGGCCGGATGCTCAACGAACGCCTCGGCCGTTGGGCATTCTGGATCACCTTCTTCGGCTTCAACCTTGCGTTCTTCCCGATGCACCTCACCGGGCTGCTGGGTATGCCGCGACGCGTCTACACCTATCCGCGGGGGTTGGGGCTTGAGGGCGTGAACATGCTGAGCACGGTGGGCTCGTTCGTTCTCGGCATCGGTATCCTGCTGGTGCTCGTCAATATCTGGCACGGTCTGCGGCATGGCGCGAAAGCCGGCGACAACCCGTGGGACGCTCCAACGCTGGAGTGGGCGACGACCTCGCCGCCACCGGCTTATAACTTCGCGATCATCCCCGCCATCGCCAGCCGCCATCCACTTTGGGAAGGCCGCCTCGGCGAGGGCTCGGGGCGATCGCAGTTCGACCGCGGCTTCGCGCTCGACCACGGCAAGGAGGCGCTGGCGACCACCGCTCTCGACGCCGAGCCGGACGCAATCCTGCGCATGCCCGACGATTCGCCGTGGCCGTTCTTGCTGACCGTTGCCATGTCCGTCGGCTTTGCGGCGTTGCTGCTCCACTCGTGGTGGGTCGTGGCCGCAGCGGTGCTGGCCGTTCTCGTGTATGGCCTCCTGTGGCTGTGGCCACGCCGGCGCCTGCTCCAAATCGCGGGGGCGGGGCATGGTTGACGCTACGGTTACCGACCGCACGCACGACATCATGGTCGAACGACTGCCTGTCGGCAGTGCCGGCAGGAAGTCGTCAGGCTGGTTCGGGATGCTCAGCCTGATCGCGACGGAGGCCTCGCTCTTCGTCTACCTGCTGTTCAGCTACTACTACTCGGCGATCTGGAGCGACGGCAGCTTCCTGCCTGCACGGCTACCGAAGTTCGACCTTTCCGGCCCCGACACCGTGGTCCTTCTGCTCAGCAGTGCCGCCGTGTGGTGGGGAGAACGCGGCGCCCGCAAGGGCGCGCGAACGCAGCTGGCCACGGGGC